>Ga0129307_1000618_pt1 | contig 51242 bp, 41 predicted proteins | sample P1105metagenome_FD_94437 | JGI IMG/M metagenome (GOLD analysis project Ga0129307, IMG submission 94437) | Capybara group fecal microbial communities from Wisconsin, USA - P1105 metagenome | ecosystem: Host-associated > Mammals > Digestive system > Large intestine > Fecal | place: USA: Wisconsin... | reverse complement strand
TTCGCCGCTCGGCATTGCTGCCTCGCTCGACTTGCATGTATAAGACACGCCACCAGCGTTCGTTCTGAGCCAGGATCAAACTCTTCATTGATTTTCAAATAGTCTGTCCTGTTTTCCGTAAATTGGCGATACCTAAAGTATCGCTTTAATCTTCGACTCGGTCATGTCCAAGCAAGCTTGGTCGCGACTCTCGTCTTTTGATTAATTGACTTCCAAGAAATCTTCTTGGGCCGTCACTAAGCATATCTCCGATTCCTTCAATCTTCCCGGAAGTCTCGCGGGCTTCCGTCCTGTTCGCTTCGGCTTTCGTTTCTTCGTTTCGGCCTCGTCTCTCAGGAACGGCGCCAATTATAGAATTTTCTGATATCTTTGCAAGGGGTAATCGCGAAAAAAAATCTTTTTTTTTGCTTTTTTTCAATAAAAACGGCTTGTCTGCCAGTTCAACACCGTAATTTCACATTCTGTTCACCATTTTTTTGATTCAACGGCGTTTTCAGCACGCTTTTTTACGCCATTTCAAGCTGATTACAAATACATTCTAGCGGATTCGGGCAGGAATCCAAGTCAAAAACGGTCGATTTTACCTGCCAACGGAACCATGTCAACTGCCTTTTGGCGTAATTACGCGTCTTGCGCTTAACATCTTCAAGAACAGTTTGTACTTGATTGCCGTCTTTTGCAGACAAAAGTTCTCTATAGCCAAGGCTCTGCCACGCCGGAGCGTCCAACGGCACCATTTTCGCAAGCTCATGGATTTCGTCAAGCCAGCCATCCGCCATCATCTGGTCCACACGCGCATCAATTCGCGCATAAAGATTTTCACGGCTGCGATCCAGCCAAAATACGGGCAACGTCCCTATTCCGCCCACGCGTTCCTTTTGCCAGTCCGAGAGCTTGCGCCCCGTCAACTGATAAACTTCCAGAATGCGGATGATGCGCTGGACATTGTTCTCTTCGACTTTTTCCATCGCCTCGGGGTCAGCCGCTTTCGCTTTTTCGTACAAACTCTTACTTCCAAATTTAGCGGCATCGTCCTCGAACGACTTGCGCATCGATTCGTCAATTTTCGGAATCTGCGGAAGTCCAAGCATCAGGGATTGAAGATAAAGTCCCGTTCCGCCGACCAAGATGTAATTCTGATTTGGATTCTCGACGAGGAGCTTTTTCACGTTCGCACAGAAATCACCGGCAGAATAAACCATGCGCGGGTCAAGGAAATCAATCTGATGATGCTTTACCCGTGCCATATCCGTTAATGAAGGCTGGGCCGTCCCGATTTTGAAGCCTTTGTATATCTGGCGCGAATCCACTCCGACAATTTCGGCGTCAAAGTGTTCCGCCAGTTCCAGTGAAAGGCGAGACTTGCCAACACCGGTGGCTCCAACAAGTGCAAACAGAATAGGCATGGGCTCAATGTAGTTATATTTACAAGCGTAATGATTAAGCTTAAACACATTGTCGCTCTTTTTTTAGCATCGGGGATTTTTGCCGGTCTGGCCTATTTTTTGAACAACCAAAAAGAAGCGAAACAGATTATCGAAGAAGTCGAAGAAACTGTAGGCGTTCGAGAACAAGAAAACACTATAACGGAACTGGACACGCTCCCCTTCGAAACAGCGTTGCAAAAAGAGATGAAGATAATCTCATCCAGCTATTCCAAACGTTCCAAGCGCACCATCTGGACTCTCGCTCGAGGAAAGACCATCGTCGTCTATTTGATGCAAGCGCAGAAATTTATCCAAAGGCGCGGCGGTACAGTCCTTTTCATGGAAGAACTCAACGACAACCCGAATTCTTACCAATCCGCCAAGGTTGATGTTTTGACCCCATCAGGCGATTCGCTCCATCTGACGCTCCAAGTTTCAGAAAACATTTTCATGAAGAACGCTTCGCTCATGTCGATAGCGTTCCAGACAACAGGCCTCACGCCAGACATCATCCATAAGCTGAGCACCTTGAATTTCCCGTTCGATCTCCTAATCCCCCCCTTCGGCTTAAACGAAACTTTCTACAAGGATTTGGACAAAATAAAAAACAAGGAAATAGTCCTGTGGCTAGCGATGGAATCCACCAAATTAAACAAGGTCCACAACAAGCTGCGTCCGCTCCGCATCCACCATACCGAGGAACAAATCGAAGAAACTATCAAGGATGCAAAAGAAGTGCTCCCCAGCGCAACAGGAATCGCGACGCGTTACGGCGAACAGGCCGTCAAGCACAGGCAGCTTTTGCAGGCCATCATGAAGCCCTCTGAAAAAAACGATATGTGGTTCCTGGACCTGTCGATGGAAGAACGCACCGTCGTTCCGCAGACCTGCAAGGACTTCAACATCACTTGTAAAATTGCATTCCCGTACAATCCGGACAACAGTTCCGTTGAGGATTACGTCCACCAAAAACTCAGGGAAGCCCCCAAAAGTGGAACATCTGTAATGATACTTCCACTGACGGAACAAAATTTGTCTAAAATTGAGGACATAGCCACAAAGGCAGCCAAGCAAGGTACGTCCATCGTTGACTTGTCCACGTTATTCAATTCTAAATAGGAGAGCCTATGTCTATCAAACTCGGTGTAAATGTAGATCACATTGCGACTATCCGTGAAGCCCGTAAAGGCAAGGAACCCGATCCCGTCGCTGCAGCCATGATTGCAGAACTCGCCGGATGCAACGGAATCGCTGCACACCTCCGTGAAGACAAGCGCCACATCCAGGACCGCGACATCAGGCTCCTTCGCGGAACAGTTACAACAAAGTTGAATCTTGAAATGGCCCCGACGCAAGCTATGCTGCAATTCGCCATCAACCGCCAACCGGACATGGTGACACTCGTCCCGGAAGTCCACACCGAACTTTCGACGGAAGACGGACTGAACGTCTCCGCCAAAATCGACGAGCTCTCCAAGTACATCATGACACTTCGGAACAACGACATCTTGGTAAGCGTTTTCATTGATGCCGAGACAGAACAAGTTAAAGCCGCAAAGAAAGTCGGCGCAAGCTACGTCGAATTCAACACGGGCAAGTACGCGACAGCGTTCGAACTCGGCAGCCGCGAAGAAGTCGACCGCGAAATCTCCGCACTGCAGGACATGACCGTTCTCGCCCACAAGTACGGACTGAACGTTTTCGCCGGCCGCGGACTCAACTACAGGAACGTTGAAGCCGTAGCACAAATCGACGGCATCGATGAAATCATCATCGGACACAGCATCGTGAGCCGCGCCGCCCTCGTTGGCATGGAACGCGCCGTCAAGGAAATGCTCGACGCGATCAGGCAATAGCGGCTTCGTCAATAATCCCTATATTCCACGTTCTCTAGCACGAGCCCCTGCGGGGGCGCCCACGTGCGTTCGCCCTTGAACTGCTTTGCAAAAATCTGGTTGACCGTACCCTCAGGATAACGGCCCCTCCCCACGTCAAATAGCGTCCCGACCATCGCCCGCACTTGGCGGTGCAAAAAACGGTTCCCCTTGATGTGGAACATGCAGCTCCAGTCGTTCAAGCGCTCCAGACGGAACTCGCTCAACGTACAAAGTGTCGATTTTCCATCGTTACGCGGAATGCAAAAATCGATAAAGTCGTGTTCGCCAAGGAAAGACTCGGCCTCGCGCCCCATCGCCTCGATGTCGAGGTTCAACGAGCCGCATTCCCAGCCAAAGTCGCGCATCAACGCCACCGGTCGCGTAAAAATAGTGTACTGGTAATAACGTAAAACGGCGTCATAACGGGCGTTAAAATCAGGTGCACACGGTTCCAAATCGCGAATGCGGATAAGCCGCTTTGTAAGGCCGTTCACAGAACGGACAACCTTCACCGGATCAAGTTCGCCATCAAAATCAAAATGGACGCATTGCCCACGGGCATGCACCCCCGTATCCGTTCGGCCCGACCCCGTCACGCGGATGGGCGTACGCAACGCCACAGACAACGCCTCTTCAAGCGTCGATTGCACCGTCACAAAACGGAGCTTGCCCCCGCAGTTCTGTTCTTGCCAGCCGTAAAAAGCGCTGCCTAGATATTCGCAACGAAAGCGGTAACGCATCAGTTACCCGCTTCGACTGCTTCCTTGATAACAGCTTCGACCTTAGCCTGAGGAATCTTCAACTTCGAAGCGATTGCCGAAGCTGGGAACCCTCTACGGGACATCTGCAAAATCTTGCTGTTCACCGACGATTCACGGTCAAAGCGGTTCATCTCGAGAGGATGCGCCCCAACAGCAGTCGCCGCGACTTCGGGTCTCGGTGGGTTTTGTTCCGACGCCGATTTCACCTTCGTACGGTCATGGTGCAGCACATCCGAAAGCGACTGCATCGCAGACGTAATGCGTTCCCTCGCCGTCGGGCGGAGAATCGCCTTGCCGTTGAACGGCGACGTCAAAATCTTGTTTTCAGGCACGCCGTTTTCATCTTCAAACGCAGCCTTCGGCCCCGCAGCAGGCGCAGCATCCGACGAGGCATTCGCCTCGACCGCCATCGTTTCACGACGCTTGGCCGCAAATTCCTCGGCCTCGTCAATAATGGATTTCTTGGGGGCATGGACACGCGGAGCCGCCATCGTTTCGCTATCGTCAATAGCAGGCATCGTCCCGGTTTCCCTCGATTTTTTAGCCAAAGCCTCCATCATACGCGTTTCGACAACTCTCTTGCGATGGATAAGCACAAGCACGAGAACCACACAGCAAAGGAGCACTGCAAGCGTTCCGCCGATAATCCAAAGCCAAACGCCTCCGGAGAACCCGCCAACATTTTCTTCAGGGGTTTCCGCATCGTCAGCGGAATTCGTCCGCATCGCCGAAAGGTCTTCCCAGGCATTGGAAAGTTCCTCGCGAATAGCCACCTGGGCATCGGCCTTGCCCTGGGCATTCCACAACGCCACTTCCAAGGAATCAATCTTGGCGCGCGTTTGCATGTACCGGTTAACGTCGAACGAAGACGACGAACCCGAAAAATCAACTTTGAGATAAACAATTAAGGCACAGGCCAAAACAAAAAGAATAACTGGAGCAGCATATTTCTTCATGCCGGAAAATCTAGAAATTATTCTTGAGACATTTTCATTTTGAGAGTTCGACACTAAACAAAACCTCTTTTTTGCATACCTAATATTAATTGTAGAAAAATTGCAACACCCCATTGAGAAGTTCTCAACACTTTTCAACACGAATTATGCAAAAAAAGGCAAATTACCCCAAACATTAAATACCTTTATGTTCAAGAACTCTTTGTTCTCCTCCTAACCCCAAAAGAAACACCTTAGCCCCAACAGCTAAGGTGTTTTTGTGTTTATTTACACTTTTTTTCTTTCATTCGCCCAAATTTCGCCAAAATTAGACTTTTTTCTAAAAGTTTTTATAATTTCAAGCTATGCAACAGCAAGCACTTAGATTGTCCAAGATTACCATTTCGAATCTCCGCTCCATCCAGCGCGAGACCTTTCCGCTTAGTGATTTCACCGCACTTATTGGTTACAACAACGCCGGCAAGACGAACATTTTGATGGGAATCCGTTGGTTGCTTGCTAATTTTTCACTGGATATCTCCTATTTTGACGACCCGAACCACGCCGTCGAAGCCGAAGGAGTCTTCGAAGGCATCACGGAACAGGTGCTAAACCGCCTTGGAGAAGAAAAATCGGCAGAACTCATGCCGTTTCTCTGCGGAACCACACTCCGCGTCAAGAAAATCCAACGCATCCCGGGCGAGCTCCCAGGAAACATCGAATTTTGGGCGTTTACCTCCCCCAATTTGAGGAAAAAGAACGGCAAAGACTGGGTACGCGTCAACGACAAGTTCATCGCGGCATTCAACCGCATGTTCCCGGAATCCATCGCCATCTGGGACTTCGAAGGGAACCAGGCCTACACAAAGCTCCTGCACGAAATCTTTAGACCGCTCGAACGCAAGTTCGGTGGCGAACTGAGCGAAGTCATCGAACAGTTCACCGAGCTAGTCTCTCCGGGAAGCGACCGGCAGGCCGACGAAATCAAATCGTTCGACAAAGAAGTCAACGCCGCACTCAGACCGCTGTTTCCAAGCGTCAAAGTGGAGCTGGACATTCCCGTACCGACGCTCGAGACATTCCTCAAAAGCGCAACAATCAACGTAGTCGATGAAGACGACGGATTCGAACGCGACATCTCGCGCATGGGTGCAGGCTCTCAACGCGCAATCCAGATGGCGCTCATCCGCTACCTCGCCGAAATCAAGAAGCACCACAACAACCATTACCTAAGCCGCACGCTATTGCTGATCGATTCGCCGGAACTTTTCTTGCACCCGCAAGCCGTAGAACTTGTCCGCGTCGCGCTCAAGAACCTTTCGAACGAAGGTTATCAGATAGTATTCGCAACACATTCTGCACAAATGGTCACGAGCGAAGATGTAAGCACATCGCTCCTCATCCGCAAAAACAAGCAGCGCGGAACATTTATGCGCAAACGAATGGAAGATGCCGTACGCCAAGTCGTCAAGGACGCACCGAGCCAACTGCAAATGCTGTTTAGCTTGTCCAACAGCAACGAGCTTTTGTTCGCCGACTACGTACTGCTCACCGAAGGAAAAACGGAATGGCGAGTACTCCCCGCCCTTTTCGAACGCATAACCGGACAATCGTTCGCCCTTATCAAATGCGCGCTCGTGCGTCAAGGCGGCGTCAGCAACACCCGCAAAAGCATGCAAGTCCTTGCCGCAATGGACATTCCCGTGCGAGCCATCGTCGATTTGGACTACGCATTTACCACCGCCACCCGCGACGGATTTTTAGAAGCCAACGACCCCGACATTAAATTCTGTTCAAACTTGTTCCGCGAACTAGCCTTCCAAAAGCACTTGAGACTCGTCAACGGACGCCCCGTGAACAAGCACAGCAACATTCCCGCAGCAAAAGTATATGCCATGATGGCCTCCATGCCCGAAGCGCAAGAACCCATCAGGAATATTCACGAAAAACTTTGCAAACAAGGGATATGGGTGTGGACCCGTGGCGCCATCGAAGAACACCTGGGCCTCGAAGGCAAAAACGAAATGGTCTGGCGCAATTTCAATGAACGCTGCAAGTCCAAGAACTTTATACAGACCCTCCCCGACTACGAGGGCATTGAAGCCCTGTGCCAGTGGATCATCAACGGAAGCCGCAGCTCAACGTAAAAAAAAGCCCGCGCACTAGAACGTGGCGGACTTGACATTCGCTTTTTGTCGGCCGTTTTTTTCTACAGATTGTCGATAATCTCGTTGAAAGCTTCGACGGGGCGCATCCACTTCTTGAGAAGTTCTGCCTTCGGGATGTAGTAGCCACCGATATCGGCGGGCTTGCCCTGTTCGGCAGCGAGTGCGGCGACAATTTCGGATTCCTTCGCAGAGAGAGCGGCTGCGACCGGAGCGAACTTGGCGGCGAGTTCCGCATCGTCCTTCTGGGCGGCGAGAGCCTGAGCCCAGTAGAGAGCGAGGTAGAAGTGCGAACCGCGGTTGTCGAGTTCACCGATTTTACGAGCCGGCGTGCGGTTGAATTCGAGAATCTTGCCGTTGGCGGCATCAAGCGTATCGGCCAAGACCTTAGCCTTCTTGTTGCCGTCCTTGAGCGCGACCTGTTCGAATGCAGGCACGAGTGCGAAGTATTCGCCGAGAGAATCCCAGCGGAGGTAATTTTCGGCGAGGAACTGTTGCACTTGCTTCGGAGCAGATCCACCTGCACCTGTTTCGTAGAGGCCACCGCCAGCCATGAGCGGCACGATGGAGAGCATCTTTGCAGAAGTACCAACTTCGAGAATCGGGAAAAGGTCCGTGAGGTAGTCACGCATCACGTTGCCCGTCACGCCGATGGTATCGAGACCAGCCTTGGCACGCTTCATCGTTTCGACGATAGCCTTGCGCGGGCTCATAATCTTGATGTCGAGACCGTTCAAGTCATGTTCCGGCAAGTAGGCTTCGACCTTCTTCTGGATTTCGCGGTCGTGAGCACGTTCCGGGTCCAGCCAGAAAATCGCTGGCGTATTGCTGAGGCGTGCACGCGTTACAGCGAGCTTCACCCAGTCGCGCACCGGAGCGTCCTTCGCCTGGCACATGCGGAAAATATCGCCCGCTTCTACATTCTGCTGTAAGAGCACTTCGCCCTTGCTGTTCACAGCGCGAATGACACCCTTGCCCTTGGCGACAAATGTCTTGTCGTGGCTGCCATATTCTTCGGCGCCCTGGGCCATGAGGCCCACGTTCGGCACGGTACCCATCGTCTTCGGGTCGAATGCGCCGTTCTGCTTGCAGAATTCAATCGTCTCGTCGTAGATTCCAGCGTAGCAGCGGTCCGGAATGCAGGCGACAACTTCTTGCAGCTTGCCCTCCTTGTTCCACATGCAACCGGAATTGCGGATCATTGCCGGCATTGAAGCATCGATAATCACATCGCTCGGCACATGTAAATTCGTAACACCCTTGGCAGAATCGACCATAGCGAGATCCGGACCTGCAGCGAGTGCGGCGTCAATGGCTGCGCGAACTTCAGCCTCGCGAACATTGCCTTCGAGGCGCTTGAACAAGTCACCGAGACCGTTATTGGCATCGATTCCGAGTTCCTTGAAGAGGTCTGCGTACTTCGTGAACACATCCTTGAAGAACACACGAACAAATGCACCGAACAGCACCGGGTCAGAGACCTTCATCATCGTGGCCTTGAGATGCACGGAGAACAGGAGTCCCTTGGCCTTGGCTTCGGCCATCGCATCGGCGATGAACTTTTCGAGAGAGGCCATGCGCATGACGGTCGCGTCGATAATTTCGCCCTTGAGGAGCGGCTTTGCGGCACGAAGTTCCGTCACATCACCGGTTTCACTGACAAATTCGATCTTGAACGTGTCGGCTTCAGCCATCGTGATGGATTTTTCGTTGCCGTAGAAGTCATCAGCCCGCATGCTCGCGACATAAGTCTTCACGGATTCGTTCCATACGCCGTTGCTATGCGGATTGTTGCGAGCAAAGTTCTTGACTGCGTTAGGAGCACGGCGGTCAGAGTTGCCCTGGCGAAGCACCGGGTTCACGGCGGATCCTTTCACCTTGTCGTATCGAGCGCGGACAGCCTTTTCTTCGTCCGTGGCAGGAGCATCCGGATAGTCCGGGAGTGCATAACCGTTCTTCTGGAGTTCGGCGATAGCGGCCTTGAGCTGCGGCACCGAGGCAGAAATGTTCGGGAGCTTGATGATGTTCGCATCCGGTTCAAGCGTGAGCTTGCCGAGGAACGAGAGGTCGTCCGTTACCGGCTTACCGGCAAACGTCGTACCAGCCGGGAGTGTGTCCGCGAAAGCAGCAAGAATGCGGCCCGGCAAGGAGATGTTCTTAGTTTCGACATCGATACCGGCGGTCTTTGCAAAACCGCGCACGATGGGCAACAGGGATTGAGTGGCCAAGAACGGCGACTCGTCCGTAAGGGTGTAATAGATTTTAGTATTCATACGCCGTAAAAATAGAAAAAAAGAAGGTCAGCCCCGCTTTTCGCAAGGTTGACCCTCCCCTCCTGATGGTGTCTGTTCTTTTTAGAAGGTGAAATTAGTCAGCACCAAACAGCTTTACATATTCGCCATAATCGTACACATTAGTAATAATCCACTCACCGTACGGCTCTATTTTTGCAAGAGATTCCGGCTTGTCACAATTCCACTTGTCGCTCACATAAGTCTTTTTCACAATGGGGCGATTCAAAGCATCCCATTCAGGAGAATCAGCCAACAAAATTATAGGATAGTGGACAGTCGTATCTTCTGGGCAATTGCCGCTTTTCACAATTTCCGTCACAATGAATCCATTTTCAGTAACACGGTCCATTATATGCCCCTTAGTACCAACGTCTTTTAAGACTACTAAGTAGTAAATTGAATTTTTCGAAGAACGAATAGCCCTAAACTCATCCAACCTGCCCGGATATTCAGCCAACGTGGGGAAGAACGTTGTCACCAACGAATCCGGCAACACATAAACACCCTCTTTGCGGTATGCATCTGCAACTGGAGTTTCTGGCAATGTGTTATAAGCGATAGCCCACCCGAAAAGTTCATCATCTTTTCTTTCTGTGTAATAAACTTTGCCACTCTGATCAATTTTGACCGTACTATCGATTATCGAGAACTGCCATCTATAAGCATATGTTGAGTGCTTTACAGTATTACCCCAATCCCTTTCCGCATAGGCAATTCTGTTCAAACTATCCAAATATGGCTGGTACGTATAAGGATCGATGCGAACATAATTTTCGTCATCATAAGGAGCGTATTTTACGGAATCGTCACGGCATAGGCTTTGATTCAATTCGAGATAATAATCCAACATTTCATCAGCGGTTTTACCTTCAGGAACAAATGATGCGCAAACCACTTCTAGGTCATCTCGACTACACCCATCTCCCAAATCCCAGAAGAGCCCATTTGAGTGATCGCATGAGTCCTTAAATTGTTCCAACGCCTCGGAACATGAAACGCCATACCCCCAGAAAGAATTCATCATCTTCCTTGAACCTATGGTATTGAGTACGACAGGAATTCCGTCAACATATGCAATTTTTGTGGTATAGATGGTTTCATTAGGATGATTATAGAAGTAGTCTTGCGCAGCCGAGTCCGAGGAGCATTTGCTATACGGATCGAAGTTGTGAGCACATTCGTGGTCATCATCATACGACATTGCACGCACTACACCCTTTCGATCCATTTCATTCACCTGAGAAAAAGTCACAACATCGCAAACTTTACGTTTATCCTTACTTGGGTGATGGAACACCTGGTCATTCTTTACGCTCCACGGAAGCGGATGAAGATATTGATTATAGAAAGCATTTACATCGGAAGCAAGGGACTTGTTTACAGAATCAAGAATACCTTCTAATGAATCTGCTACCGACGGGTCCATCAGAGCGACAAGCGACCTTGCCAAAAGGGCTTTCTGCTCGTCCGTCAGCGCAGATACTGGCGTAGAACTCGGCTCGGTGGTCGCGCCAGTGGTGCTCTGTTCACTCGAACAAGATACCAAAATGGTCACCAAACCAGCCAGGATTATTTTATTCAGTTTTCTCATCTTAGTCCTCCTTCCCTTTCGTAAGTGGGAAAAGTTGTAAATTTAAACGATATACTTTATCGTAATCTTTTTCTTTGGCAGCCATGGCAACCACCTGCTGTCTGAGTGTTTCAAGCTTTTGCACAAGCCATTTGTATGTCTCTTCAGACATACCCAGCGTCACACCGGCGGCATGACGTTTTTCCGGCGGAATCTCGTCAATGGCATCAGTCGCAAACTTCGACATTTGACGGTTCATGGAACGAAGCGCCAAAGGAATCGCCTCGGAAGATCCCGTCACGACTTTTTCAGTCTGTACGTAGGTATCCTCGCCGATCTTTTTCAAGAAATCCGCATGGACCATAAAGTCCAGAGCTTGGCGCACTTCGGTCGCGCTCACGACCGGGTAGCAGTTGCGCGCCAGTTCCAACGGTTTTGCGCCAGGCATAATCGGGGCCAGTTCCCGCATCACCGGGTTCACCCACGATTCGAAATACTTGAACGCCTCGCCATCGACAACCCGCAAGCGGTTTTCTTTCGCGATTTTCTGCATTTCGTTGAATGCGTGAATTTTCTTGGAATCGCTTTTTGCATCGCCAAAACGCTCCATCGCAACGAAATAGTCACGGTCAGCGCCAGCAAGCCCCATGGCATCGGCCACTTTTTCGACTCCGTTTTTGCTCAGGCGACTTTTTCCTTCGCACACGAGCTGGATGTAGTTTGGCGAAGAGAACCTCGCCAACTTGGAGAACTCACGCCACGAGAACAAAGAACTGCGTTTGCGTTCTTCGTAGAAGTCGCGCATGTATTCTCGATAGTCTTGATATTCAGTTATTGGTTTCATACCTTTAATTTATACTATTTTTTCGCATCGCGCAACAAATTTTATTATACAAACATCAATTTTTTAAAGATTTTTAATAGTTTTTACATCTTTTTAAAAATTTTAGAAAAAATATAATACACCATGTATTATAAACAACCCACGTCATCCTGAGGGCGTACGCCCGAAGGATCCAACAAAGAAATATTGCAAGCAAGAGCCTCGCATTGCCAAAAAATCAATGTTTAAAAAGCATTTCTTATAAAAAAACGAATCAATAGAATATAGATTAGAATATAAGTGTGGGTTAAGTCTTCAAAGGGATTAGGATGAAGAGCTCATTGTTTGGCAAAATCAGTTTTGTATCTGCGACTTTGTCGGTCGCCTGTTATTCTTTTGCGGCGAGTTATGCGCCCCCGGCGACGGCGGTCTCAAGAATCAATAGCTATCGCGGCTATTCGGAGCTGACGTCGGCGGCATCCGGCATGGATATTGACCAATACACCTACAACATGACGACTTGGCAAATCGCAAATGGCGGTTTTTACAAAGCAATGGCCGACAAGTACAAAAATGCCTATTCCGGCGGGCAAAAATCCGAATGGCAAGCGAAAGGCGGCGGCGACCTCGGCACCATCGATAACAACGCGACCATTCAGGAAATGCGACTCCTCGCCGTGCGTTACAAAGAAACGACGAACAACAATTACAAATCCGCATTCAAGACAAGTTTCAACAAGGCCGTCAACTTTCTTTTGACAATGCAGCGCGCTAAGGGCGGTCTGCCACAAGTTTGGCCCAAGCGCGGCAACTATTCCGACCAAATTACACTGAACGACAACGCCATGATCCGTGCGATGGTCACGATGATGGACATTGCGAACAAAACGAGTCCGTTTGACAGCGACATCATCGATGATGCCACGCGAAGCAAGATGAAAAGCGCATTGGACAAGGCTATCGACTTTTTGCTCAAAGCGCAAATCATAAACGACGGGAAACCCACCGTCTGGTGCGCCCAGCACGACACAAACAGCATGGCTCCAGTTGGCGCACGCGCTTACGAACTCGCCAGCAAATCCGGCAGCGAATCCGCAGGAGCCGTGTGGTTCTTGATGAACTGGCCCGAACAAACCGAAGCCATCCAGAAATCCATCAAGGGAGCCATCGAATGGTACAAGAAAACCCGCGTCACCGGACTTTACTTCAACAAGAAAGCGGGCACATTCGAAAAACGCGACGGCAATGTTCTGTGGTATCGCTTTTACGAAGTCAACAACGACAACTACTTCTTCTGCGACCGCGACGGCGCCAGCACCAAGACGCAGGATTTCACCAAAATCAGCGAAGAACGCCGCACAGGTTACCAGTGGGCAGGCGACTACGGCACCGCACTCATCAGTACCGAAAAAGCGTACCTCGAAGCGCTCGCCAAGATGGACGACAACTACGTCCCGCCTCCGCCGCCACCGGCAATGTGCGGAAGTGACACCTGCAAAACATACATTGACGGTGTAAACTTCATCGATATCCAGGGCGTTAAAGAAGCCACCAACACAGGATTCGTCGGCGAAGGTTACGCCAACGTCGACAACTCCACCGGAAGCTACGTGACCTACGGCGTCACATCAACGAAAGCCGGGAAATATACTTTATACTTAAGCTTTGCAAACGGTGGTGGCAGCGCCCGCGGCTTCAGCGTTACGGCAGGCGATAAGACGCTCCTTGCAGACGGCAGCATGGAATCCACAGCCGCATGGACAACCTGGAAAGTGCAATCCATCGAAGTCGAACTGCCACAGGGTTACAGCGAACTCAAGTTCACGAGCCTTTCAAAAGACGGCATGGCAAACATCGATTACATCGGCTGGATAAGCAGCGACCTCAAAGCCGGTAAAGTCGATTCCGGCACAACGTCCATTTCTGCAGCCCGCAAGGCACCCCAAAAGTCCACAAGCCGCTACTTTATAGACTTTGGTCGCAACTCGAACGGCGCAGGAGCTTACTTTATGCGAGGAAACGGAAAAATATTTAAAATAAACGGAAGAAACGCAAAATAGGAGACTCAGGAACAAAATGTATTCAAGAAATAATGGATCCCCTCCGCGTTGCTCCGAGGATGACTAGTGCAGGGTTCAGAATGACAGTTTTCCTCTTTCGTCATCCTGAGTCCCCCGGAACATGTCCGGGGTAAACTCCGACGAAGGATCCTGTCAAGACAAGAATGGTTAAGGAATGATTTATGATGAATAGTTGGTTTTACAAAATTTTTATTTGTTCATCGCTAGCATGCGCAGCGACCGCCTCCGCCATCACAAAGCATGGCTTTGACTTTGTATTGGGCGTCGATGGAGACTTCAAGGCGGCTATCACTAAAGCCTCCTCTTCGGGCGCAAGCGAATCCAAACGCTTTATCCTCTTCGTCCCAGATGGCGAATACAACATCACCAAAATCACCGGCGATGAACACGGCAAAACAACGTTCAGCGGTTCCAACATATCCATCATCGGACAGTCCGTTGACAAAACCATTATTTGGAACACGACCGACACTGAAGGCATCAGCACCACGGCAACAATATACTTCCCTAGCAACAAGAACATGTATATGCAGGACATCACCCTGCAAAACAGAAGTTCCGTCAGTTCCGCCAACGCCGCCCGGCAAGTAGCCTTGCAGCAAAACGCAGGCGATAAGTTTATCTATAAGAACGTGCGCCTCTTGAGCGGACAAGACACTTACTACACCAAGAAAGGCCGCACCTACTGGGAAGGTGGCGAAATCAATGGCACCGTTGACTTTATCTGCGGTGGCGGCGACATTTTTTTCGAAGGCACCAAGCTCGTGATGACACGAAACGGCGGCTACATTACGGCATCACAAAATCCAGATAACTGGGGCTACGTTTTCAACAACGCCATCATCGAAGTCAGCAATTCCAGTTTCAACAAGACGTTCTATCTCGGACGTTCCTGGGGACACGCCAAGACCATATTCCTGAATACCATCATGCGCGCAGAGCCCAGGGCAGAAGGCTGGGGCCCTGACATGAACTCCGCGCCCGCAGTCTTCGGCGAATACAACAGCAAGAACGGTAGCGGAGGCGCCATCAACACGAGCCAGCGCAAAACCCGCTTTGACGGCGGCAAGGATCCATCGACCGCAACAACGCTCAAAACCGTTTGGAACGCAAGCGACGCCGCCAAATACACACTCAAGAACGTCCTTGGCGGTAGCGACAACTGGGAACCGAACAAACTCACATCCCAAGTCTCCGCCCCGAAAATTTCGCAAGAAGGCGCGAATATCATCTGGAACGACGATGACAACGCCATCTGCTGGGCCGTCTTTGTCAACGGAAAGTACCACAGCAACACCACATCCAATTCCATCGATGTCGGCAACATCGCTGCAGGCTCCAAAGTCACCATCCGCGCCGCAAATTCCATGGGCGGACTCGGCGCCTCCTCCAACGAAATCACCGTCCTCGAAGCAAACGTCACCTACTACAACTTGACTATCAATTCATCCATCGGCGGCGCAGTCGTAGCCGCCCCCAACCGCGATAAAATTGCCGAAGGCACATCCGTCACCATCACCGCGGAACCCGCCACAGGCTGGAAATTCGCCGGCTGGACAGGCAAAAGCGCAAGCGATGCAGGCACCGCAAGCACATGGAAAACCACGATGAGCAAGGACATCGAACTTGGCGCCATCTTCGAAGCCAAAGGCACAACCACCTTCCAGGCCGAAGACGGAATCATCGATAACGCCATCAACGAAAGCACCAACGCAGGATTTGCGGGCACAGGCTACATCAACTTCGGCACCGGGAAATCCAGCGTCCAAATTCCCGTCTATGCGGAATACCCCGGCGAATACACCATGGCCATGACATACGCAAACGGCAGTGGCAAAGCCCGCAGCCTCGCCATCGCGGCCCCCGGCACATGTACCGCCGGAATCGACGGATGCAAAGGCGCCAACATTATTTCGTTCGAAGCCACCGACAACTGGACCACATACCAGACAAAAGAAACAACCATTACGCTCCCCAAAGGCGCAAGCTATATTACCTTCGCCATCGTTGACGGGAACGACGGTCCGAACCTCGACCAAATCAAGCTTACCGAAAAGAACGTCGAAAAGCAGGACACGTCAACTACCATTCTTCCAAAAGCTTCACGTTTCAACGCGGCCGTTGGCGAAACCCGCATCTACGACACCAACGGCAAGCTCGTACGGCGCGCCAACGGAAACGCCGACATGAAGGGGCTCGCCCCAGGAATTTATATCGTAAAGACCTCAACACAGCGAAATCACAAACAAAAAATGGTCCAAGTCCACTAGAATTTGTTAATTTTATGGTATGCTTGGAATCGAACAAAAAAAAGGAAATGACGAACAACTTTGCGGCAGAATGATTGCCTATGCAAGGATTTTGCCCTCCCCAGACGCCGAACCCAACGAAACACCGTTTGACGACATGATCAAAAACGGTCTTTTGACATTGGAAGGCGACTTTCGTCAATTTGCCCATACGCCAAGCAAAAGAGAAGTCAACCGCGCCGTCGATGCCAAGTTCAACAACTTCCTCGAAACCATGGAAGAAAACGGCGTGGAACTTCCAGACAACTTAAATGTCGACGCCATGCGCGAACGCCTCCATGAACTTGCAAACATGGAAGTCATTCCCATTCCCGCCCGCATCGGGAACTTCAACAACGAAGAAGACATTCTCAAAGAAGACGCGGACATCTACTACATCGGTGAATTTATCGGTGCGAACCAGGCGCATTACTGTCTCACGACACTCCCTATATATTACCAGGCAAAATACCGCGAACAAGCTAAGCGCAGCGAAATGGACATGCTCAACGAAGTGCTCTCGCAATTCGAAGAAGGCGACTTCGTAGGCACCGAAGAAATCCAGAAAGATTCCGAAGAGCTCTTCCCGAAAGGACTCACGCTCAACACATTCATGGGCGACCTTTCGAAGCTCCTCAACGTGCGCGTCATACCGTTCTTGCTCGCCTGCGAATCCGACAACGAGTACGACACGCAAATTCAACTTTTCTACACGTTCATGAAGGGATACCCCGACCAGAACGACATCAAGCGCATTGACAAATCATTGCGAGAGCTCCGCAAACAAAGCGACTCCATCACAGCCCGCAACCTGCTCGAACTCAGCTGCAAGCGCATCAGCGCCATCTACAACGAAGATTCTCAACTAGCTAGCGAACTCGCCAAGCAAATCGAAACAATGGAACAATAAAGGATACACAATGAAAAAATCATTTCTTACTATTCTTTCCGTTACAGCGCTAGCTTTTCTGAATGCTTGCGACAACGGAACCTCTAGCGAAGACGACATAACATCACTAAAAGATGCCCGCGATGGCCAAATTTACAATGTTGTAAAGATTGGCAATCAAGTCTGGATGGCCGAAAATTTGAGGTACGAAATTCCAACAGCAGACGGAGCATCCCCCAGCAGTTTCTGTTACGAAAACAATGAGGCATACTGCAACCAATACGGTCGTCTTTATGCCTGGATCGACGCAATGAACGTCTGCCCACAAGGTTGGCATCTTCCGGACACCACAGAATGGAATAAACTATTCACCACGGTCGGCGGAAGCAATATTGCGGGTACAAAACTGAAAGCAACCAGCACATTATGGTCTTCAAATGGCAGTGTCACAAATGGCGGTGGCACCGATGATTATGGTTTCGGCGCTTTACCTGCAGGTTTCAAAAAAGGATCATCGTTCTATGATCTCACCCTCTATGGCAACTTTTGGACAACCGCTAAAATCAACAACGACGCTTATCATGTGACTGTATTCTACAACAGAAACTCAGCCGAATATATCATAGATAGCCAAAATTTCGCACTCTCAGTCCGTTGCATAAAGAACTGATTTTTATTTAAATTCATTAGCTCTAATAAAGCATATAAAAAGTCCCGGATCGAATCCGGGACCTTTTTTACATAGCGTTTGTCAATTACAGTGAATCTGCCGGCACCACTTCAAGAGAATCCATTTTTATAATAAACGGCCCGCAGCAATCGCCGACAATTCGAATCAGCGAATCCCTAACAGGGCGCTTTTCAATTACCACCGTATCAATTACGAAAACAGGTTTTTCAATCACAACAGTATCAGTTGCCACAACAGGCTTTTCAACTACCACCGTATCGATTACCACAACTGGTTTCTCAGCAACTATCGAATCTTTGACATCAGCCACGAGAGTATCAGTATCCTCTTTGACCGTATAACGCGGAACGCTCGAAATTCTGAGTTGGTCAAAAGCTCCGGAAGTCGTCATAGCACTATACTGGCCAGGACCTTCCATGCAGCAACGGGACTTGCGACCAATCACAATGAGGTTTTCACCGTCAATACCACGCTGGGCAGGCATATAACCTTCTTCATGTTTCTTGCTTGCAATCATTTTACCATTGACCCAGATACTCATAAAGCCATCGCCCCACTGACCGGCAATCAAATTCCAATCATTCTTGAGCTGAACAGGAGCCTGAACATAATAATGAATGTCAGCATGGTTCTTCTGGAAAACAAGTTTGCCGTCTTTTACAAAGAAGTGGACTCTAGCACCATCGTTGCCAAGGAGAGTACGGGCAGAAACATCATTGAAGTCTTCACCCGGACGGAACCAGAATTCTACCGTGCCAGCAGGCATCTTGTCAATCAAGTTGATTCCCGTCTGGATGCTTTCGCCGTCCTTGAGAGAAATTGCCTTGCCACAAACACCATCGACCAACGTGCCTTGGCTATATTCAGCATCCAATTCATCGAGATAGAGAGTCTTGTCATCCATTACAAGTGCCGAAGTCTTGCAAGTGAGTACAGAATCCGGCATAGCATAACGGGCAATGTTCGATATTCTGAACTGGTCAAAAGAACCCGACGTCGTCATTGCTTCGTACTGCCCAGGCCCTTCCATGCAGCAGCTGGACTTATAACCAATCACGACAAGGTTTTCGAACGGAATTCCACGCTGTGCCGGAACATACCCTTTCGTATGTTCCCAACGATCGACCAATTCGCCATTGACCCACACACTCATGTAGCCGTCGCCCCACTGACCGGCAATCAAGTTCCAATCGTCCTTGAGCTCAACGGCACCCTTAACATAGAAATGCTGATTGTGATGGTTTTTCTGGAAATAGATTTCGCCATTCTTGTAGAAGAAATGGATTCTCGCGCCGTCGTTTCCAATAAGGGTTCTTGCCTTTTTATCGTAAAAGTCTTCATTCGGGCGGAACCAGAACTCGACAGTACCCACACTCATGGAGTCAATCAAATTTACGCCGAGCGGAGCGACTTGGCCATCGTCCAGTTTGAGAGCTTTACCGCAAACGCCCTCAACCAGTTCACCTTCGTCAAAGAGGGATTCCAGTTCATCGAGGTAACGGGTATTCTCGTCCATCTGAAGGGCGGGAGCTGCACATTGATTATTGTAATGCGAAGAAGAATTAACAACCGGAGCTTTGCCTTTTTGAGAAAGGGAATCAAAGTAAGTCGCAATACTGCCACTTTCATTGATTTTGGCCCACATTTGCTTGGAATCATTTTTTATAACCGCGGTGTCACCTTTGAAATCCGATGCACCGGAGCCCAGATCCGATTCAGAACATCCCCAAAGGAACGCTCCCATCGTCACTACGGAGGCCGAAAGCAGCCTTACAATCTTTTTATGCATATCCTCTCCTTTTTTCAACGTTACAAATTAATATAACAAATTGTATTCCAAAAAACAATATTTTAAATCAAAACACTCCGCTGCCATTCATTTTTTTAGGCAAAAAATTGTATCTTTATGTTACACAAAATCCATTTGTATAATTTCTCGTGTTCTAGGGATACGAATAGAATGAAAAACACCGAAAAAACGGACTTGAAAATAGCTATTGATGCCCGCATGGTCAGTCGTTCAGGGATAGGCACCTGCATCCAGCACTGGCTCAAGGACGTCGGGTACAACATAGCCCTCGGTGCACCAAAAGACCTAGAACCATACGACAACATTCCAAAGCACATTTCATTTATCAGTAGTATTTACGGATATAAGGAACAACTGAAATTTCCGTATCGCGCGTTATACCGCGAAAAGCCCGATGTTCTGCACATTCCGCACTGCAACGTACCGTTATTTTACCGTGGCAAGATGATGGTGACGATTCACGACTTGACACATTTGGTTTACCCCCAATTTTTACCGTTCAAGCTCGTCCACCTCTACTTCAAATTCATCTTTTGGTTTGTAAGCAAACGCGCCGACCAAATTATAACGGTATCAGAAAGCACCAAGCGCGACCTTTTGCGTTTCTGTAAAACGGACGAGTCTAAAATAACTGTCATCCCGCTCGGAGTCGGTAGCGAATTTGTCAAGAAAACATCAAGCGAAATCGAATACCTTTACGAAAAATTCAACATTCCCCGTGACAAGAAAATTTTGCTCTATGTCGGGAACCTGCTCCCTCACAAAAATCTGAACAAACTCTTGGAAGGTTTCGCACAAATGAAAGGTCGTGAAAACTGCCGGCTTGTACTTGTTGGCAAAGCTTTTGACGGCCGCACAAAAGAAACTTGTGAAAAAGACCTCGGAATCGAAGATATCACAATTCACGCAGGGATGATTTCGCAGGAAGACCTGGTCAATTTTTACAATCTCGCCGATCTTTTCGTATTGCCATCGCTCTACGAAGGTTTTGGGCTTCCCGTGCTAGAAGCATTGGCCTGCGGTACACCCGTAGTATGTTCCAACACTTCATCACTCCCCGAAGTCGGCGGGAACGTGGCAAAATACTTCGACCCTAACGATGCATCAAGCATTGCGCATGCACTCGAAAATTCCATTGACGACAAAGGCAAATACGATGCAGAAATCAAGGAATGGGTCAGCCATTTTACCTGGAAAGCCTGTTCAGAAAAAATAAAGCAAGTCGCAATAAAGACGGCTTGCTCTAGCAAATAATTTATATAAAACTGATTACAGCCTATTTCTTGAGTTTCGTCAAGAAACCGTACTGGAACGGAATAAAGTAGGAATGGCTTAACAAATTCGGCATGAACTTCAACTGTTTGCGGATACCCACAATGCGTTCCACTTCAAGCCCGTTTTCCTTGGCAAAGCGGACAAAGCTTTTCTTGGTCCAGAACGTCTTGTGGTTAATATCGAGAACACCAAGCGCATGTTCGCCTTCGTCCGGTTTAAAGTAGCGGAAATCCCTCGTAATAATAATCTTGAGGAGATTTTCAATACAGATAAAATTGGGAAGCGACACAAGAATATGACCATCCGGATTCAAGTGGTTCTTGCAAAAAGTAATCAAATCCACCGGATCGTTCACATGTTCCAAAACATCGCACATGACCACCAAGTCAAACTTGCGGTCTTCGGTATATTGCTCATAGAATCCGTGATGATATTCGTTAAATCCTCCCGGAACCTTGTCAATCGTCTGTGCATCAGTACGCTCTTCGGGTTCGATGGCGACCTTGTAGGAATCCTTGGGATAAATAACATAATTCATTCCGGCGCCAGCCCCAATTTCAAGAACACTCTTGGCTTCTTTGGGAACAAGCGTAGCTACATCATAACGAATCTTATTGCGATACATAAAAACCTTTTTTCTTAAATATAAATTTTTCACATGCAAAAATACTATTATTGTAGTGCATGACGACCGATAATACAGGCAAGAGGCTTTTTGCCAAGCGAATCATCCAGCTTCTCGTAAGCATTGGTGGGTTTGCCTATATCTTCTACAGAATTCCGCTGAACGAAGTCATCAGCAACTGGAACGTCGGCATGACCCCCTGGATTATCGCCATGCTTGTCGCAGCGACACTCATCATGGCCATTCAGGCGAACCGCTGGAAAGGCCTTTCGGTGCAGGGTCCGGAAATTCCGTTCAAGACGTACTACGCCTACACCGCCCTGGGCTACTTTTTCAACAACTTGCTGCCGACCGGTTTCGGAGGCGATGCCGTAAAGTCGCTCGCGTTCGGCAAAGAATTCCACCAGACAAGCCAATCGGTTTCGGCGGTACTGCTCGCCCGCATCCAGGGTTTGCTCGCCATGTTCCTTTGTTTCTTCGTGGCACTCCCTTTTGCGCTGAACAAGGCAGAAATTCCCCTCGTCTATACGGTTACCATGACAGTCGCCCTTCTTGCCTGCATGGTCTTTATCCTGCTCTGCCTTTTTTCGGACAAGTTCCCGATTCCCCGCTTTGTCACGGATAAACTCACCTTCATCCCCAAGTTGCAGGCAAGCCTTTCCATTTACAGGAAGTACAAAAAGCAGCTCATTCTTTCATCGCTGGACTCCTTGTGGATTCAGCTATTGACGTTGTTTATCGCTTTCTCATATTTCAAGGCGGTCGGAGTCGATATCGATATCAGTATTCTGGTCGTGTTCACCAGCATCACCACCGTCGTGTCGATGCTCCCGATTTCGCTGAACGGCATCGGCGTCCGTGAAGGGATTCAAGTCGCCTTGTTCACGGGCATTCTCGGGATTCCCGCCCCGGTCGTGCTTGCCGCAGGCCTGCTGGGCTATATTCCGTTGCTATTCCAAGCCGCCCAAGGCGCAATCGTGCTTATCGCCCGCAAAAAATAAAAAAGCCCCGCCGAGGCGGGACTTTCAAACTTCGCTTTTCGAAGAATTATTCTTCGGCGAGGGCTTCCTTGTATTCATCGACCGTGGCGATGTACTCGTCAATCATGTCCTGCTTGGAATCCAAGTGTGCCAAAATCTTTTCGAGGTGTTCCTTGGTGAACACGGTCTTGAGCTGGCGGGAAGCATGGCCCTTGTAGCCCCATTCCTTGAGGATTTCGTCGGTCACCACGAAGGAATCGTCGAGCGAGACAAAGCGCATCGGACCATAGACAGCCCAGTTGTGTTCCATCTGCATGCATTCCGGTTCCTGCATTTCCGGGTTTGCCATGTAGCGCTGCACGTGGCGGGTGCGCACATCCTTGATCTTGTCGATACGCATGTAACCCATGATGAGGTACTTGTTGCGCATTTCGGAATCGCTCAAACCTTCATAGCGGGTGCCGAACAGGATGTAGCGGCTCTTGCTCTTCACAATCGTGTTGATAGCCTTCACATTATAGCAGCTCATCAAACCATAAGTACTAGTTTCGTAGTTCGGTTCGTAAAGAAAGCCCTTTTCATTTTCGTTCAGCTGGTCGCGGACGGGCATTTCGGACTGGTGGCTAGTTTCCACATAAAGCAGACTCCCCGCCATGTTGCCGCGGTAGTCTTGCCAACCTTCAAGATTGATCTGTGTTTTTGGCATTTTAAAAATCCACTCAATAGTTAAAAGTTCGAAATTAAAAAGAATACAAGCGGACCGAGTACGGTTCGTCAGTAACAAGCATCAAAATACAATTTACAGATTAAAAAGTCAACGACTCCGCCGAAATATCTTCCATTCCAAAGCGAAAAGCGCCTTTTTTGAAAAATTCTGCGGTATCTGTTGTCAAATATTTAACATTTCCGCCCTTCGAAAGCCGTTTTTCCATGTCCACATGCCGGCGGAGGTAATCGAGAGTCTTGTCAGCGACGATATCGCCCTGAACAATCAGTCGGACATGGGGTGGAAGTGCGGCCCGAATTTCGCCTTCGAGAAGCGGGTAATGGGTGCAGGCCAACAAAACCGTATCGATTTCGGGGTCAGCCGCAAGGAGCTGTTCGACGTCCTTTTTCACAAAAAAGCGCGAACCCTCGGTCCCACGTTCGCCATATTCCACAAGCGGGACCCACATCGGGCAGGCGTGCTGCGTCACGTGCAGGTCCGGGAAAAAATGGCTAATTTCGAGGACGTAGCTGTTCGAGGACACCGTCCCCGCCGTCGCGAAAATGCCAATGTGCCCCGTCTTCGAGAAGTTGCCGATTTCTTCGGCGGTCGGGCGGACAATGCCCAAAACGCGTCGATCCGGGAACTCGACCGGGAGCACCTGCTGCTGGATGCTGCGGAGCGCCTTTGCCGAAGCCGTGTTGCAGGCGAGAATCACCAGCGGGCAACCGCGGCGGAACAGTTCGCGCACGGCCTCAAGCGTATAACGGTAAATCGTCTCGAAACTGCGGGAGCCGTACGGCGCACGTGCATTATCCCCCAAATACAGGTAATCGTACTGCGGGAGCGTGTGGCGGAGCTTCTGCAGAATCGTGAGCCCGCCAAAACCGGAATCAAAGACGCCTATCATACGCTTCTTCCATCTTGCCGCGGACGTACGGGAGCAGTTCATGGCGCGGGTCCATTTCGTCGCCACCATGCGTTTTCTTGAATTCAACCGTATCTATCGGTTCAAGAATCTTCATGTTGACCGGGTGGTGCTTGGAATCCTTGCGATGTTCCCAAAGCAGGTCGGAACCTTTTGTAACAATAGGCAAAATGATAGCATTCGCATCGACAGCCAGCCTAAAGCAACCGCTCTTGAAAGCGACCATGCCATCGCGCTTGCTGCGAGTGCCTTCCGGGAAAATGAAAAGTCTAAGCATCTTGCCCGACTGGATAGCCTTTTGAATAGCCGCAGCTCCACCGCCTTTTTCCCTATCGATAAAGACACACCCCAGCTTGTGCATCCAGAAGTTCAGAATCGGGATGCGCTGCAACTGCGTCTTGGCAATGAACCCCACGGTGCGCTGCAATGCGAGGAACGCCAGCGGAATATCCAAGTACGAACGGTGATTGCCCATGACAAACACAGGGCGGGTCCAATCGACTTTTGCAAGCTGCGCCTGGTCTTCAATCGTCAAATCGACACGCAAGACCTTCATGCAGAACCGGGAAAAGTACTGCACCTTTTCTTCAATCCAAGAATCCAAGTCTTTGCGACGGAACATATACACAAAGGCAATTTTTACAATATACCGGAGCATAAAGAAAAAGATTCTCGCCGCGGCGTATATTCTAAACAACATAACTGGCATATTTATATCGACCTTTGAAGTTTCCCTGGGCAAAAAGCGAGACCGTTTGAATTTCGCAAGGCGCCCTTTCCAATACCTATGTTTGCAATATAGTAAAACCAAAAAAGATTCTGCCCGCGTGACCCCGACATAGAACAATCTACGCTCTTCATCTAGCTGTTTTTTACGCTGTGCGCGGTTCCCCGAGCACGAACCCGGCGTAAACCCCTCGGACATTCCCGCATAATAGACCACCGCATACTGGAGCCCCTTAGACGCATGGACCGTCTCGACGTGGATTCCGTCTTCGAGAACTTCGCCGCCGTTTATATCGCCAACAGCTTCTGCGCCGGCCACGACAGAACCGTCCACCACATCCCCCGCAATCGGGAGACGGGCATCGCGAAGAGCCTCCTCGTAATAAAGGCGCTGACGGTTGTAACGGACGAGAATAGCAAAATTTTTCCATTGCAAGTCATAACTTTCACGGAGCAGCTTGATGGATTCGATAATTTTCTGCATTTCCTCGACCGGGTCTTCGCTCACCCAAATTTCGGGTTCCCGGTTTTCCTTGAAAATCGGCGAACCGCCCGAGCCGTTCATGTTGCCGGCACGCAACACTTTCCGCAAATGGATGGGCTTGTTTTCGAAAATGCGATTTGAAAAATGCAGGATGTTTGCCACCGAGCGGTAATTCCATTCCAGACGGATTAGCGAACTCTCCTTGAAGTCATCGCGGAAGCGGTTGATGTTCCCAATGTCGGCACCGCGGAACCCGTAAATGGCCTGGTCATCATCGCCCACGACAAAAAGCGACTTGCGTTCGCCTAAGAGCGCCTTGACAAGCCTGTACTGTGACGGATTGATGTCCTGGTATTCATCGACGAGAATTTCCGTCCATTGGTTTTGAAAAAACATCCGAGCAGATTCGTGATTTTCGAGCAAATGAATTGCCTGGTAGATAAGATCTTCGAAAACGACTTGCCCGGATTCCAAAACGCGATTCCGCAAGGGTTCTAGCTTTTTCAGGAGTTTCGTAGGATGCGCATCCGAAAAAAGTTCTTCTCGCGAGAAGCGGAACTTGCGCCCGCCCACTTTTGCTAATTCCTGCATAAACGACTTGTCCGCCGATTCCGTCGGCACCGGCATTTTCTTGAAACCGACAAGTTCGTATGCATACATTCCATTCGTCACCCCGGCCCTAACGCCATTTGTCACCCCGGCCACTGTGCCGGGGTCGGCTATTTTCAATAAATTTTGGGATCGGCGCTCCATATCAATTTCAACAGAGCAGCGAGAATCCGGCTCACTTCGGCCTTTCTCAGTGAACTTATCCCCCCCGCCAACTTCGCAAGCTCCCTGAGCCTGCCGAAGGGCACCCGGCACTTTCGACTTGAGGATAAACAGCGCAAGCGAGTGAAACGTACAAAGTCTCACCCCCGCATCGGGGAACAGCTTTTGCACGCGTTCCCGCATTTCGGCAGCCGCCTTCGCCGTAAACGTGAGCGCCAAAATTTTCTCCGGTTCAACACCCGACATAATCCGGTACTGAATCCGTTTGGTCAGTACCGAGGTCTTTCCCGAGCCCGCCCCCGCCAAGATTAAAAGTTGTCCGTTCTTTTCGTGATCGTGCAACACCGCCGCACGCTGGTCGGAATTCAACCCCTTCAAAAGATTTTCTACATCCATGTTTTTTGCGCCCCTTAAGCGCGAGGTTCATATAGCAAACTTCATATAGCAAACGGATATAGATAACGGATATAAGAAATTATGGATCCTATCGCATCGGCCTTACGGCCTTACTCCAGGATGATCATTTGTTTGTTCTGGCGTTGGCTTCTGCCCCATCAAAAACACAACAGCTCCGAACAAGCTCAATATCAAACTTACAAAATAGGCGAGCAACTGAATCACGACTGATTCAAGTCCAGGCACGCCAGCACGCGCAAAAAGCGACTGCGCCAAAAATTCACGCGGACCGAACCCGCCAATCGAAATCGGAAGCGCACTCACAATCGCGACAAGCGGAATGTAATAGAAGTACCACGACATCGAGAGGTTCACGCCCACGGCAATCCCGCAGAAGAAATGCACAAAAATTCGAAGCGACTGCGTCACCATCGAAAGGCAAATGATGTTTATCCAAAGCTTTTTCGAGCGGAACTTTTGGAAACGTTCAAACATGCGGAGCAAACGCGTCTCAATTTTTTTAGGCAAAATTTTTGCAGCGAGGTCACAAAAGAACTTGCCTATGCGACGGCTCAAAAGCCCGGCAAACATCACACAGAAGCCCAAGAAAATCCAGACGGACGGCCATATAAACGCACGCTGTTCGGGATCATGCACAAAGAACAGCGCACCGACCGCAAGAGCAAACAACGTAATGAAGAAAAGTCCAAACAAACGGTCGAACACCGTCGCCGTAAAGCCTGCGCCAACCGTATCCTGCCCGCCCTGCATGCGGATATCATAGACCTTTTTGACATCGCCGCCGACGTTCCCCGGCATGAAATTGTTAAAGAACAGTCCCACATGATAAAGCTTGAGGAGTTTGCCGTACTTCATGCGGACGCCCTGTTTCTCGAGCAAAAGTTTCCACTGGAAGCAAGCCGTAAAGTTTGAGACCGCAAGGCAGAGCAACGCAAGGAAAAGCGGGATTACGCTATTTTTCTTGAACAAGTTATAGAGGTCGCCGACATCCCATTCCGGGTCATTCACAATGTTACAATAAACAAAGTAAGCGGGAACAATCGTCACCACCAGCTTTAAGCAAAAAATGATTAAGGACTTTAACTTCGGATTCATCTTCATTTTCGTACGCTCCCCTCAACCGTACGTTGCAACAACTCTAACGTTTCTCGAGCAGAATTTTCCCAGCTGAACGATTCGGCATAGCGCTTGGCATTTTGTCCGAGCGTTTCGCGGAGTTCCGCATTGCCATAAACTTTTTCCATCGCAGCAGCACACGCGGCAGCATCGCCCGACGGGAACAGGATTCCGGTTTCGCCATCACGAACGCTATCGCGCAGTCCCGGCACATCGGAAGCAATCGTCGTCTTGCAAAGCTGAGCCGCTTCCATCACGGTAAGGCCCCAGCCTTCCTTGTAGCTCGTCTGCAACAGCGCAAGCGAGGACGAAAGTAGTTCGTACTTGCGAGCCGCCGAAACATACCCCGTCAATTCCACCTTGCCATCCAGGCCGTGCGATTTAATCCACGTCGGGAGCTTTTTCAAAAGCGGACCATCGCCAACGACATAAAGCTTGACTTCCGGATGCGACTTCGAGAATTTTTCAAACGCTTCCAGCGCCGTCCAAATTCCCTTGTAGCGGTGCACTCGCGAAAGCCAGATGAAATAAGGTTCCGCGACACTCGTCGCGAGGTTCGCAGCGTTTTCGTTAGAAACCGCGCACTCCACAACTTTAGGCTTTTCAGACCCGTTGTAAATCACGGAAATCCGGCTTTCATCCACACCGATTTCAGCAAGTTCTTTCTTGGTGCTCGGGCTTACGACGACAAACGGCTGCGTGCGGTAAAAGAACGGGATAATCCGCTCAAAGAACCAAACGCCAAACGCTACCGGGAAAAAGGCCTCCGCAAAAATCGACTTGCGCCACAAGTGGTGCATCTGCACCAAAAGCGGTTTGCGGACGAACCAATGCGCAAAGACCGGCAATTTGTTCAAATCTTCAACGACCACGTCAAAGTTGAATTCGCGGTCGAGCTTTTTCAAGTTCAATGCAACCGTAAGTTGGAACATCAAATCGCCACCCTTGCGGATGACCTGAATTCCATCGACTACCTCGCGCTCCTTGGCCCCCGAAAAACTCGTCGTAAACAGGACCACTTCGTGCCCCATCTCTACAATCTTCGAGAAAATGCGATGCAAATGCTTTTCGGCGCCGCCGGCAGCCGGATGCATGCGATCCCGATAATTTACGACGAGAATTTTCAAGCAATCACCTAAGGTTTACGCCCGATAACGCCAATGCAAAGTTGTGTGTAATGCATCACCGGCACGGACTGGAGCGAGTCCAAAATTTTATCCTTAAACTTCTGATAAGCGGTTCCGTCAAGCGGATACTTCGGGAGTTCAACACCGAACTTGAAGCCGAGTTCACGAAGGATTCGATAGAAAAGGTTCGGGCGCATCCAGTCGCCATACTGATAAACGCATTCAAAGCCCGCATCGCGCATGAGTTGCTTGAGTTGCCCCATCGTAAACTGCTTTTCCCAACCCGCAAACCACTTGTCCATAGCAATCAAGATATGCTTGATAATCGTATATGGATGAACAGTCTGCGGCACGTCGCAAAGGCAGCAACCGCCATGCTTTACAATGCGGAAATTCTCTTGCAAAAGCGGGAGCGAATCCTTGAAATGTTCGGCCAAGCCCTGATGGAAAACCAAATCAAAAGTGTTGTCCGGGAACGGCGACTTGAAAGCGTCACCACGCACCAGGTGCAAATTCGTGAGCCCTTCGCTCTCGCGGAGCGAATTGACAATTTTCAAGCTATTGTCGGCAAAATCGAGCACATAGACATCAGCGCCCAAACGAGCGAGTTCGGCACTGTCGCGGCCGGTACCTGCACCGACTTCGAGCACCTTCAAGCCTTCGAGCTTAAAATTCTTCTTGATAGCTTCTATAATAGACGGCGAAGACGGATAGACCTTGTCCATGTCGTTCTTACGCTGCCAAAAACGGTTCCATACGGATTGATCAGGCTCTTTTATTGACATAACGGGGAAAATATACGAAAAAATGAGAGTAGAAACATTCCAAAATGAAACACCAATAGCCAAGAACGACAAAACGAAACAACAACCTTTACATTTCCCTCCTACCGTCTACATTCCAACGCCGGCCTAGTTGTCACGTTTTGAAAAATTTGTTATATTTTTACGACAGATTTTGCAAAATTTCAACAATAATTTGAGGTTAAACTTGATTTAAAACACGTAAAAAGGCTATTTAACGTCCTATTTGTAAAAAATTTGGAAAATTTTACACAATTGGCACGCAACTTGCTTTAAAAAAGCGATATTATAAGGGCAAGGTTTTTAAAATGCATATTGATTCTACCGATACCACTCTCAAAAGATACTTAGAAGACATCCGTCGTACCGCACCCCTATCCCGCGAAGAAGAACAGATTCTTTTCCAGAAAGCAAAAGAAGGCGACAAAATCGCCCGTAAAAAGCTGATTTCTGCAAACATGCGTTTTGTGCTCAAGGTCGCTATTCAATATCGTGGTTGCCCGATTCCGCTGCCGGACCTGGTCAGCGAAGGCGCTATGGGACTTGTCCGCGCAATCGAATCTTTCGAACACACCCGTGGTCTTAAATTCATCAGCTATGGCGTCTGGTGGATCAAGGCTTATATTACCCGTGCTATTAACGAACAGGGCAACCTCATCCGCTTGCCGGCAAACCAGCACCTCCGCGTGCGCAAGGCTTTGCACGAGCAGTCCCGCGGTAAGGAAATCAACGAAGAAATCCGCGAACTCATCCAGATTGGTCAGCGCGGCGTTTCGTTCGACAGCCCGCTCAAGGCAGATTCCAAGGCCACTTACGCCGAAGTCCTCCCGGATAGTGGTGCATCGAATCCGGAAGCCGACTCCGAAATCCAGAGCGTCGAAGCCCTCGCTCGCGACCTCATGGAACAGCTCCCAGAACGTGAAGCCAAGGTCATCACCGGCATTTTCGGCATCAACCAGGAAGCTCCGCAGACTTTGCGCGAAGTGGGCGAATCCATGAACATCTCCCACGAACGTGTACGTCAGCTGCGTGACCAGGCTCTCCGCCGTATCCGCAAGTACAACAGCAAGGACTTCTTGCAAGAAAAGAAAGACGCGTTCCTCGCGGCTATTAATAAATAGCCGCTCAACGACGCAGGGGGCTCCGCCCCCTGGACCCCTTTTCCAAATGCAAGAAAGAAACTAACAAGTAGCGAGCCGAGAGTCGCGCGCAAACCAAAAACAAACTTGTCATGCCCGCCACCGAGCACTTTGCTCACTTAGCTCTTTAGAGCTTACGTGAGCATGGTCCGCGTATGGGGAGGACATCTCCTTTTTATAGCAAAAGCCTTACTGGCACGCGTTCAATACGTCCGTGACGATGCTGTCCATGAAAATCCAGCCACGTCCGACGAGTTTCAAGACGCCATTTTCGACCGTTGCAAAGCCCTTTTCCACCCACGGTTCATAGCCTTCAGGCGAAATAATGGCACCTTCAGCCGCGAGTTTATTCAAGTCCAGCCCGGAACGTTGCCGTAGCGAAAGCCACACGCGCTCCGTCAAGATGTCATCCTTGTCTAAATCGTCGTATGTCAGCAATGCGTCTGGCGAGCCCGCATTTACGTAATCGCGCCAGCGCGGATACACCTCCGGCGCACAAAAACGGCGACCGTCAAAATAGCTATGCGCACCTGGCCCAAAGCCAATGTACTCGCCGCGATTCCAGTAGTTCATATTGTGCAGGCTTTCATCACCCGGCTTTGCAAAATTCGAGACCTCGTAACGCAGAAAACCTTTTTTCTCTAGAATCTCGACCCCGCCCAGATACATCGGCTCGTAAAGGTCGTCGTCCACCTTTTCTTCGCCGCGCGCCACACGCCCGCCCAAAAGCGTCCGCTCGCCCACGTTCAAGCCGTAAAAACTCAAATGCCCCAGCGGAAAATCCGACAAACGATCGACATCGCTCAAGAAAGAATCCACCGACTGCCCCGGCAAATCGAACATCAAGTCCGCCGAAACTTTCGCCTGCGAGAACGACGTTAACAAACGAAGCGCCTCAAAACCGCGTTCCACCGTATGCCTGCGCCCAATGCGGTTCAGCAGCTGTTGCGAAAACGTCTGAAGCCCAAGGCTAAAACGACGGATCCCAAGAGATAGCGCAGTCTCCACCGATTCTCCGGTACACGATTCTGGATTGAATTCCATCGAGACTTCGTCCAGTTCACGAACGCGAACGCCACACGCCTCGAGCACCGCAAAAATACGCTCAAGGCACGCTTCCGGCAAAATTGAAGGAGTCCCGCCACCCAGATAAAGCGTCCGCGCCTGCGAAAGCGCCCCCTTATGAATCTCGTCAAAAACATGAATTTCACGTTCCAACAAGCCCGCATACTCTTTAAACAGCCGAGCATTCGCGGGCATCACGCGAAAATCGCAATAATCGCAAATTTTCGCACAAAACGGAACGTGAATATAAATACCGAACATAAGACCTTCTCAAAAAATATAACTTTTTCCATCTGCAGAAAAAATTTTTCACTTTTTTCAGACATTTCCCTTTACAATCAAGAAGTTTATTTCTATAATTGGGTCACCCCGCGGGAATAGCTCAGTTGGTAGAGCACGACCTTGCCAAGGTCGGGGTCGAGGGTCCGAGTCCCTTTTCCCGCTCGAAAATAAAAGAACCACTTTCACAGTGGTTCTTTTATTTTTATGTTGGTATGGGTCGGATACTCGACCCCCTGGGGTCGAGGGTGCGGCATAATTTGGCACATGCACGAAGTGCGAAGAGACAAATTATGCGCTTGACGCGAACGCAGTGAGCGCAAGCCCGAAGGGTCAAAGGCCAGCCGCGTAGCGGGGACTGGACTTTGACAATCCCGTTCCCGCTCACGTCATCCGTTCCAAAAAACTCATTATTTTGCCCCATCCCCTTTACAATCGAAAAGTTTATTTCTATATATGGGACACCCCGCGGGAATAGCTCAGTTGGTAGAGCACGACCTTGCCAAGGTCGGGGTCGAGGGTCCGAGTCCCTTTTCCCGCTCGAAAACAAAGGAAGACGCCTTAACGGCGTCTTTTTTTGTTTTTTAGTTTGAAGTTGGACCGGACCCGAGAAGAGGGGCCGACTAAATTCTTCCGTGGGCGTAGCCCGTGGGAAGAATTTAGGATTTATCGCGTAGCGATAAACCCGTAGGGCGGCGAGCCATCCGCGTAGCGGAATATGGCGAAGACGTCAATCCCTTTTTCCGCCAACGCTCCACAGCGGAAAATTATGCAAGCATAATTTTGCAACACTCGTTTTGCACGCTTTTCCCGCTCGAAAAAAAGATAAACTCCTACAAAAATGTATTATTAGGAAAATGCGTTTATCCTTAATCGTTCTTTTCGCCTTATCAAACCTTTTTTGGGGATGTTGCAGCAACGTTCCCCCAGTTAATGAAGTACCTCAATATGGCTATCCCAAAAAAAGCCTCGAAGAAATAAAGGCAGACTCCATTTTCCAAAAAGAACTTACGACAGCAAAAAAAGCGGACTCAACGCATGAAGCGGTAAACAATTATATTGCAGAGGGATTTTCCCAATTAGACCATCATCATGACTATCAAACCGCAATCAAAAATTTCAACAAAGCTTGGTTGCTGGATTCATTGAATCCGCACATTTATATGGGTTTTGCTCTATGCGAAATGAGTAATGGCAACACCAAAAAAGCAATAGACTTTTACGCCAAGTACCGCGAGCTATACGAAAAGAACCCCATTCCGCGCCCCCACAAAGCAGAACAAGACGGTTCCTCAGAAAGTACCGCAGCGGCAACGGCAAGACAGAGCGCACTAGTTTACGGAAAGCTCGTAAGCCTAACGAAAGACAACGGATGGGACGGCCATTGGGAAATCAACTGGCCTAGCATCGCCATTTCTGACGACGATATCCGAACACATTACTACCTGGAACATTCGAACACCTTACCAGAAAACGAACGATACATTCTAAATAGCAACCTATACACAAACCCGAATAAGCCATTCTACACAGTAGGAACAATCCAGATTATTCAATTTTTCGACGAGCAATCGGGAAAATGGACGAAACCAACAACGGACTCCGTCTATGAATTTTCATACGTGGAACGCACGGGACTTTTCTTTAGCGAAGAGCTGAAGGGGCTTGTCATGTTGGGAGAGACTTTTGAGCCTAACTCGTCTGCACGCGTATTCCTGCTAAAACCTTATGCATTCTTAAGCGACACACTTGTGTTAAACAGCTACACCGACCCCTTGCCCGAAGGCAAACTACAGGAGATTACACCTAGTACGCTAAAGTTCAAACCATATCAAAAGCAGAAACCAGTTGAGCCAATAAACAAGCCTCCAGTCCGCTCAGGAATCATCCGCGCCCTCCATGAAGGCAAATATGACTCTTTACACTATTTTCTAAACACAGCCCTAAAACTAGAAAAGCTCTACGGAAGTTCACCCATCAATGACGAAGAATTCCTCGGTCTCAACGCATTTGACGACCAAACTTCAGCAAGTTCGGAAATACAGAAAAAAGCATGGAACGAGACCCATGACAGATCCACAAACTACTCAATAAACGACTCCTTACAGCTTCTTATCGCCTTCCGCTCTTACCCATACGTCTTTACCGATAAATTTTATGACAAGATTGACACGCTACCAAAATCTTCACTCCTAAAAGAAACGGCACAAAAGCCGTTTGCAACATCATTAAAGAAAATCCCAGACAGCCGGACAAAAATACGGGCACACCTAGGGCCACAAATAAAAGCTTACAACGGCAGTATGTCAGACTACCTCAAAAGCCCATCCGTAGGAGCAAACTTAGACCTGGACTTTTGCATTTTATATGGATGTGCAAGCATGGGTTTGAACATCTTTGGAGGAAAAGCAACAGGAAGACCTCTATACAACAAAGACCTTGAAATGACGTTTTTAACAGGAAATGGAGTTTCCTTGTTTTGGGAACTTGGCGTAAGGCCTTTTTTTAATGAACATATGGACCTTGAACTACATGGAATTCTGGATCTTTCAAGCTACTCGATTGATAATACCGACTCAAGTAAAACAGGCAACGTGAATTTCGGTATTGGGACATCATTTTCCTACACACTACACTCATTTTCACACTATACGAATAACAACAAGCTAACAACATTCGACATCCGGCTAAAACTGGACTATATCTGGAATAGAGCTCCGAAAAGATTCAAGGAATTTCACGGTAATACACTATCCCTAACACTCCAACTAGGCATTGGCGGTTTTACCCCGTTCCGATATGAGGAAGAACTTCAAAACAGCAAAACACCACCTCTTGATTATATTTTCTTCTAAGCTTAACTCATATTTTCCCATCCTATTTTTAGAACGCCATTTTGATTTTGAAATCCGCCATAATCGGGGTATCCGAAACGTCCATTTCGCTCAAAATAACTTCTTCATCGCCCAAAATAGTCATTGCGGAAGCCTGCACGCTAACATTCGGGGTAATCGCATACCTTAAACCGACATAAGGACGAACTGCGAAATCACCCGTATGACTCACACCAACGTTTTCCCCGTCATAAGTAAACTTTCCAAGCCACATAAACGCATCCGCACCAATAAACGGAGTCAACGGAACGTCCAAATTAAAATCGGCCTCAGCACCAAAATTCAGTTTCAACGGAGGAGATACCTTATCTTCACCGCTAGTATTCACAGTAAGGCCCAATTCCGCACCGAAATTAACGACACCCAAATTTTGAGAATACTGTGTACCAAAATTAAAAGACCATTCACTGCTAGCGCAGGTTTCGTAGTCTGTAGGCACTTGAACATTCAAGAACGCATTCAACATCGGCAAGAACTGGTAACGAGCCATAAACATAGGATTCGCAAGTCCGTTTACGTTGTTCTTAGTCAAATTCACAAAATACGGAAGAATCAAGCCCAGTTCAAAATTCGGCATGACCGTATAACGGGAGCCGATATAAGGCGTGAGCCACATGCGATCACCCCGTTTGAAGAATTCCGTACCGACATCAATTTCACCCTTGTGATTCTCAAGGACAGGGAATTTATCCCAAGATGCAAAACTTACAGTTGCACAAAAAACCGCTACAAGAATTATTTTTTTCGACATATAAATCCTCCTTTTTATTGATTCAATTCTGTATTTTATCAAGGAATATACAAAACAAGCAAATTACAGAAAAAATGATTACCAATGTTTTTAAGTAAATTTTTTTTGCTTTCAAATACAAAAAGCCCAGCTTAATTGCTAGGCTTTTTTATAATCAAAAAATTTCAGTTTGTTCTATCGCTTATTACATGAGATTAGCACAATTTGTGCTTTCGTCACATCACGATAGTTTCATATCGCTCAAGCGTGTACTCTCGACCCTATCGAATTCCAACTGGATTTCGGCAGAGGGTTCCTTGGTGCAAAGGCTCACGACGACAATCGTCAAGAACGAAAGCACAAAGCCCGGCACGAGTTCGTAAATCTGGAAGATTTCAGCGGAGAATCCGGAGAGGTAGAATTTCCAGACAAACGTCGTAAGGCCACCCACAAGCATACCGCTGATAGCGCCTGCGAGAGTCGTGCGCTTCCAGAAGAGGGCGAGCAGCATAATCGGGCCAAAGGTGGCACCGAAACCGCCCCAGGCAAAGCTCACGAGGCTCATGACCACGTCGAGGAAGCTCTTGCCTTGCTTCACACCGTCAGCACTCGGAGCGCCCTGCATCGCGACAATCACAGCGACAAGCGTAATCAAGACGACCACGCCGCGGCTCACCCACATTACTTCCTTGTTGCTCGCGTTCTTGCGGAACAAATGCTTGTAAAGGTCGTTACTGAACGCAGATGCAGACACGAGAAGCTGCGAGTCAGAAGTGCTCATGATTGCAGCGAGAATGGCGGCCATGAGGATGGCGGCAATCGCCGGATGACAAAGCGCCTGGCAGAGAATCATGAAAATACGTTCCGGGTCATCAACGGTGATGCCATGAGCCGTCACGTAATAGCGACCGAGGAGAGCAATCATCACGACTGCGGCAAGGCAGATAATCACCCAAGTCATGGCGATACGGCGGGAATCCTTGATTTCTTCGGCGTTCTTGATGGACATGAAGCGCACGAGAATATGTGGCATGCCAAAGTAGCCAAGTCCCCATGAGAGGCTGGAAATCAGTGCGATAAGCCCAATGGACTTGCCCGTCGTCGCATTCGTGAAAAGGCTCATCAAGTACGGATTCTGGGCGTTCACGGCGTCAATCGTCGAGGCAAAACCGCCCGAGCCGTTCATGATCATCAGCGGAATCACAAGCACCGCAATCAGCATCATTGAAGCTTGAATAAAGTCTGTCCAGCACACGGCAAAGAACCCGCCCATGAACGTGTAACTCACCACCACGACCGCACCAAGGATAAGCCCAGTCGTATAGCTCATGCCAAAGATAGTTCCGAACAACTTAGCGCAGGCGACAAAGCCGGAGACCGTGTAGAACAGGAAAAACGCAAGAATGAAAATCGAGGCAATGACGCGGATGATTCCCTTCTTGTCGCGGAAACGGTTCGAGAAAAAGTCCGGGAGCGTAATCGAATCGCCGCAGAAATGGCTGTACTTGCGCAACCTGCGACCGACGATTTTCCAGTTAAAGTAAGTGCCGATAACAAGGCCGATTCCAATCCAAGCTTCGGAAAAACCGCTCACGAAAACGGCACCCGGAAGGCCCATCAAAAGCCAGCCACTCATGTCGGAGGCCTGGGCAGACATGGCGACCACCCACTTGTTCATGCCGCGGTTGCCGAGGTAATAGGCGTTCAGGCTGTTCGCCTTGCGGGAGAAATACGCCCCAATGCCAAGCATCATTAACAGATAAAGGATAAAGACAACTAACGTCATGTGACCTCCGATTTTTTTTATAAAGTTAAAAAAATTCTTCTATAAATAAAGATGATTGCCAGAACAAGACTTGACTAGATTCTTCCGACCCTTGGTCGTCAGAATGACGAGACTTCGGAGCAACTATATTTCGCGGAGTTGGCGGTTATAGACAATACGCTTGCCTTTCACTCCATCCGTTGCACAAACATGGTCTACAGGCGGCTTCAGCACGTTCGCTACAAGATGCGCGGCGACAGTTTCTGCACGCACCGGACGGAAATGCTCTGGCAACCATTCCGGGTGCGCCCCGAAAAGCTTTTGCATCAGCTCTTCGCCAAAGCGCTTGTCCTTGTGCTTCCCCAACAGGAGCGACGGACGCACGAGCGTGAGCGTTTCAAAGCCCATCATCGTAAGCCCTTCTTCAAGCTGCCCCTTCAATCGATTGTAGAAGAACGGCGAATGGGAATTCGCTCCCATGGCGCTGATACAAATAAAATGCTTCACGCCCTGCCGTTTGGCAAGCGCCGCAAGCGTAAGCGGCAAACGCAAATCGACCTTTTCTTGGGCTGGCTTACTCCCCGCCTGCTTGAGCGTCGTTCCCAAGCAGCAAATCACGGCATCGCAACCGTCAAGGTTCACGCAAGCGCTCGACGCCCGCTGTTCTTCGGGGCGGGCATTCAACAACGCATCAAAATCGACGGTATCAAACTTGAACTTCGAGGCTCCCTGCAAAACACCCATGGCCCCTAAATCAGGGACCGAGCGCACCGGGCAATAAACACTTTCGGCTTCGTCCAACTGGGCTAGCAGCTGGACGACATTCTTACCGACAAGTCCTGTAGAGCCAAGAAGCGCTATTCTCATTGAGCTACTGATTCATCAACTTCGTCTTTGGGAATCATCCAACCGACTTCATCACCACGAACCGGGAGCGCCGTCACAGCGCCCGTTTCATCAACAATCACGGCAATGCCCGAGAGGTAATTCACCCAACGGTAAGGCGTTTCATAAACCTTCAAGTTAATGGTCCTGTTCGAGACAAAGGCGACCAGCGGTTCAACAAGCATGTCGTGACTTGCCAGAAAGCTCACGCGTTTCCAATTAGGCATGTTCGCAACAATGACTTCGCTCAAGAACTGATTACCACGCGGGAAGAAATCATAGAAGTAAGTCGAGAGCGTTGGAGCCAAGGCTGCCGGATAATCAGCACCATAAGAATACATGGCAATAAACTTCGGGTTACCACCTCTCTTGGATACATACGCATCCAACGTATCGCTAGGCACCGTCAAGAAATAGCTACCATTGATGCCATCCCACGTCACAACCTCGGCGGTTTCGCCACGGCCTGCAGCAATATTCTCGCAAGTCGCACGAGTACGCAAGAAGTTTGTCGAAGCATAATAGAACGATTCATCGCTCACAAGCTTTGCACCGAGCGTCTGCGCCATCTGGATTCCAATCGGAGTCAGCGACGATTCCGTACCCAAATTATTCTTTTCACGCTTGGAATGGCGAATCACAAAAGCAATCTTGCTCGTCTTAGGCACAGCCTTATAAACGTCACCTATGTCATAGAAACCATCGGCATCAGGAGTAAGAGCGAGTGAGCCCGGGGTCGTTGCAAAAGTGAAAGTTCCATTGTTGACTGGCGAAGTTCCGGCAGAACTTGCAGGTGTCGCCGCATCGGACGAGCTCGCCGGAGTATCAGGGCCAGGAACCGTTGCGCTCGAAGCAGGAACAGCAGCACTTGAAGTCGCGCTGGGAACACTTACGCTAGACGAAAGCGGATTATCGACAGGCTGATTTTGCAGCACACTCGACGAAGAGGCTACACCCGGATTCGGGGCGACAGGAATAGCACTGGAAGAGTCGTCACCGCACCCGGCAAAAGTGCAAAGCCCAACAAAAAGGGCGCCCATAATGTACTTAGCTGACAAATTTTTCATATTCAAGTATTCCTTAGTCACTAACATTGAAATTTAGATTATTCCCTAAAATTTCCTCGTAAATTTTTATAATTCTGGCTGAAATCCACCCAAAAGCGCATAAATAATGCGCATCATCACAAAAAAGCGCTATATTTAAACCGTAACTTTTACAAGAGGCTGGATGTTATCTAGTAAATATTGGTTCATTGTTTAGCGCCTTGGAAGACGAATGTTTTCAAGGCGGTCTTCCAAGGTGGTTGTGCCGATTCACACAAAAATTTTGGAGATAAACAATGAAAAAATACAATATCCGCACGGAACAACCGCGCGACTTTAAAATCGTCGAAAATCTCACCCGAGAAGCATTCTGGAACGTTTACCGTCCCGGCTGTGTGGAGCATTTTGTCCTCCACCATTACAGGAACGACCCAAGCTTTATCCCGGAACTCTCGCTCGTCATGGAAGTTGACGGACAAATTATCGGACACGTGATGTACGCGTGGTCGAAAATCGACGCCGACGACGGACGCAAAATCCGCATGATGACCTTCGGGCCCATCAGCATCCATCCGGACTACAAACGGCAGGGATACGGCAAGGCACTCCTCGACTATTCCATGGAACTCGCGCGCAAAATGGGCGGCGGTTGCCTGCTTATCGTCGGGAACATCGGATTCTACGGCAAGAGCGGATTCGTCCCCGCTTACACCAAGGGCATCCGATACGCCGACGACCCGAACAGCGACGCGCCATATTTCTTGAGCAAGGAACTCGACGAGGGATTCCTGAACGGAGTGACAGGTTCGTACAAAGACCCCGAGGGCTATTTCGTGACCGAACGAATGCCCGAAGAATTCGAGAAGTACGAAGCCAGTTTCCCGCCTAAGGAAAAACTAGTGCTTCCCGGACAACTGTAATCGAGCGCTTTTCCCGCAATAACGAGATGCGCGGCGACGCAATCGGAACGCTCCGGAAATGCGCGGAAAATAGCAAAGGCAGCTCGCGAGATGCGGGCTGCACTTTTATTTAAAACTTACACTTCCTGAAAAGCCTTACAACTAGCCTTTACAGAATTAACGTATTGCAAATCCCGTAAAAATTTCTAAACTTTCATTGGAGAAATTTTAACATCAGAAGGGTATTTTTATGGCTAAAACTACCAAGAATGCAAGTGACATTACCGTGCTCGGTACCGATGCGGAAGCTTTCCGCAAGGCGTTTACCGACCACATCCACCACACGCTCGCCCGCAGCAACTACACGGTGACGGACCACGAAAAGTTCCTCGCCGTGGCTTACGCCGTGCGTGACCGTCTTGTCGATCGCTGGATCAAGACGCAGAACACCTATTACGAAAAAGACGTCAAGCGCGTCTATTACTTGTCCCTGGAATTCTTGATTGGCCGTACACTCGGCAACTCCGTGTTGAACCTCGACGTCGAAAGCGCCGTCACAGAAGCTCTTGACGAAATCGGCATGACGCTCGAAGAACTCCGCGAACAGGAAGTCGATGCAGGCCTTGGTAACGGTGGCCTCGGCCGCTTGGCAGCATGTTTCCTCGACTCCATGGCCACGCTCGAACTCCCGGCAACAGGTATGGGTATCCGTTACGAATACGGTATGTTCAGCCAGAAGATCGTGAACGGCGAACAGGAAGAACAGCCGGACAACTGGCTGCGCCTCCCGAACCCGTGGGAAATCGCCCGCCCGGCAAACGCCATCAAGGTTCCGTTCTACGGTTACGTGGTAAGCTGGATGGACGAAAACGGCCGCCTCCGCAACCGTTGGGAAACGAAGGACTACGTGCTCGCCCTCCCCTACGACACACCGATTCCGGGTTACAAGAACAATACGGTGAACAACCTCCGCCTCTGGAGCGCCAAGTCTGCCGACGATTTCGGACTCAGCTATTTCAACAATGGTGACTACATCGCCGCCGTGCAAGACATGGAACTTTCCGAAACGATTTCGAAGGTTCTGTACCCGAACGACTCCTCCATGAACGGTAAGGAACTGCGCCTCAAACAGCAGTACTTCCTCTGCTCCGCTTCGTTGCAGGATATCATCAAGCGCTTCAAGAAGCTCCACAAGAATGACTGGAAGCTCTTCCCGGAAAAGGTTGCCATCCAGTTGAACGATACGCACCCGGCAATTTCTATCGCCGAAATGATGCGCATCCTCCTCGACATCGAAAACCTCGAATGGGACGAAGCATGGGACATCGTGACGCACACGTTCGCCTACACGAACCACACGCTCATGCCGGAAGCTCTTGAAAAGTGGCCGGTCAGCTTGTTCGAAAAGCTTTTGCCGCGTCACCTCCAGATTATTTACGAAATCAACGCTCGTTTCCTCCGCATGGTATCCATGAAGTGGCCTGGCGACAACAACCGTCTCGCCCGCATGAGCCTTATCGAAGAAGGCGGCTGCAAGATGGTCCGCATGGCTTACCTCTCCATCGTGGGTTCGTTCGCCGTGAACGGCGTGGCAGCGCTCCACTCCGACCTCCTCAAGACGACGCTCTTCAAGGACTTCTACGAACTGTGGCCTGAAAAGTTCAACAACAAGACGAACGGCGTGACGCCGCGTCGCTGGGTCCGCAAGGCTAACCCGGCCATGTCCGAGCTCATTTCTTCCAAGATTGGCGAATCCTGGGTCAAGGATTTGGACGATCTGAAAAAGCTCGAAAAGTTCGCCAAGGACGCTACATTCCAGAAGGAATTCATGGCGGTCAAGAAGCAGAACAAGGAACGCCTCGCCAAGTACCTCAAGGCAACGCAGGGCGTGGATGTTGACGTGAACACGTTCTTCGACGTGCAGGTCAAGCGCATTCACGAATACAAGCGCCAGCTCTTGAACATTCTCCACGCCATCCACCTTTACATCCAGGTCAAGGACGGCAAGGAAATCATGCCGCGCACCATCATGATTGGTGGTAAGTCCGCTCCGGGTTACTGGATGGCTAAGCAGATTATCCGTCTTGCAAACGCAGTCGCATCCATCATCGACGCTGACCCGGATTGCAAGGGCAAACTCAAGATGGTGTTCCTCGAGAACTACCGTGTGTCTTTCGCCGAAAAGATTATCCCGGCTGCAGATCTTTCCGAACAAATTTCTACCGCCGGTACCGAAGCTTCGGGCACGGGCAACATGAAGTTTGCTTTGAACGGCGCTCTCACGATCGGCACGCTCGACGGCGCCAACGTGGAAATGAAGGAAGAAGTCGGTGACGACAACATCTTCATCTTCGGCCTCACCGTTGAAGAAGTGACGGACCTCTTGGCCAAGGGCTATCGTCCGCGCGACTTCTACGAGAAGGACGACGATCTGCGTCGCGTGATTGACCTCATCAATTCCGGATTCTTCAGCCCCGACCATCCGGAAACGTTCAAGCACATTGCTGAAAAGTTGCTTTCCAATGACCCGTACATGCTCTGCGCCGACTTCCGCAGCTATGTGGATATGCAAAAGAAGGTTGCCGAAGCATACCAAGACAAAAAACACTGGGCAGAAATGGCAATCCTCAACGTCGCTCGCATGGGCAAGTTCAGCTCTGACCGTACCATCAAGCAGTACGCCGAAGAGATCTGGCATGCCAAGCCGTGCAGCATTAAGTTGTAACCAAACTCTTACAACCTTTAAAAAGGTCCGCGATGAAAATCGTGGACTTTTTTTTGTTCTAAAAAATTTTATTCTAAAAAATGTATATATTTTGTAGCAAAAAAGTAGGAGAAACTATGATACCCACCGAAATCAAAAAAACGGAAGACGAATTTATATCAAAACTGACCGCGAACGGAGTCAAGTACACTCTAAAAGAAACGCTTGACATCGGGAACAACATAAAAATCTATTCCATCCGTCCGGACTACGACACTTACTATTACCAAACCAAGACAACGAAGAAGAGCATCTGTCTGCACTTTACGGTCGGCCACATCAAATCCGACATCAGTTCGCTTTCGGCAAAGGGCAATCACGTTTCCGTTTCTTACGTAGTCGATCGTTCCGGCAGAATCTATGAGCTCTTCCCCGACACATACTGGAGCTACCACCTTGGCGGCAATGCCGTCGGCAAAAACGAGGTCATGTCGAAGCAATCCATCGGTATCGAAATCAGCAACTACGGTCCGTTGACGCTATCTGGCGAAAATCTGTTGGACGCTTACAACAAAGTCTATTGCAAACTTTCGGAAAGCGAATACTATTACAAGCATCCCTACAAGGGACACGACTACTACGCCTCGATGACAGACATCCAGACCGAAGCAGTTGCCGCGCTCGTCAAGTACCTCGGCAGAAAGCACAACATCCCGATGAACTTCATGGAAAACGACGAACCGTTTGCAAGTGGCGAAAAAGCAGTCGCGTTCAAGGGCGTTTTCTACCACACCAATGTGAGAAAGGACAAATTCGACTGGCCATTCGGCCCAGCACTGAAAGGCATCATTGCGGCATGCAACAACGAACTGCCAGACAAAGTTGAGAGCAAATCCGATGCCACCAAGACGGCCTCCGTCAAGGCAGAACCCAAGCCCGAAACAAAGATTGAAATTCCACCTCAAGAACAACCGGAGCCGCAGCCGGAGAAACAACCGGAGCCACAGCCCGAAACGAAGCCCGTTCAAAAATCCGAGCCCAAGCCCGCCCCCAAACCCGCATCAACAACAAGCCAGGCCAGCAGCACTACAGGCAAGAAATCCGTTTTCCAATCGATTATAGACGGTTTCTTGGGCCTTTTCCGCAAAAAGAAGTAATCCGTCATTCTGAGTAGCCCCGAAAGGGGCTTACGAAGAATCCAGTTAAATCTGCGGCAATCGTCGCAGATTTTTTATACGGTCTTGACGGTCGCCAGCTTCACGGCATCCGCAGCACATTGCGCGGCACGGCGGCCCCATTCACCACAGGCGCCGGCCATCAGCTTCAAGAAAAACTTGTGTTCATTTTCAAGGGAATCAGAGACGTGGATGACGTCTCCGTTTTCATCGTAATGCGCAAGGCTCACGGAATAGCCGGAAGCAGAACGACCTGCAACGCGGGCAAATTCAACAGAAACTGTCCGCACATCGATACCGCTATTCCTGTCCACGATAAAATCGAGTTCCGCCCCGGCAAAATTTCCTTTCACAACATTTATCTGCATTTGCGCTCGGTCACCATTTTTAGATAACGAGAACTTCGAAACTTTCAAATCCTCATAGCGGAACATCGAAAGGCTAAGGCTCAAGTCGTGGACCATCAAATCCAGCGCAACGTTGACATCGCGGCAGCGTTCAGAAAAACGGTGTTCGCGACGAAATTCCAGACGGAACGGAGAAGTCGCCGTATCAGCGCGCCCGGTCCCGATTTCCATCATGAAATGCTTACGGAAATTCAAAAACACCGGGTTAAAGCACTCGGACTGCGCCACAAAAAGAACAACATCATCGCGGGATGCAATATCGACAAGTTCTTGCGCCTGCTCGCCCGTTATCGCAAGCGGTTTTTCCACGAATACGGAAATTTTCCGTTCAAGACAAAGCTTGGCATATTGGTAATGCGTCAACGCCGGAGACGTAATCACAGCGAAGTCAATTTTTTCATTGGACAAAAATTCATCCACTAAAGAACTGCGGATATTCCCGTCGCTTTCCAAATCATTCAAATCGAAAATTTTCAAGAAACGCACACTCGAATTTTCAAAAAAAATCCGATGGCGTTCACCCATGGTGCCGTTCCCAAACAAGACAGCCTTATATAATTTTCTCATAAAAAACAACTCCTCACTATTCAAAAGCACCATATTATCACGTCCATTTAATTTAGCATTCACCACAAGCAATTGCAAGCACACCCCTCAAAGTTTTATATTTGAAATTGGAATAATCAAGGACGAAGTCCCGCTATAAAGAGGTTTTATGGATATCAAGAAAACGAACGCCGCGCGCATTTTAGACAGACAGAAAATTTCATACGAACTAATCCCGTACAAAGTTGATGAAACCGACCTCGGTGCGCAACACGTGGCAGACAGTCTGGGCGAAGACATCAACCAGGTTTTCAAGACTATCCTCGTTCACGGCGACAAGATCGGCTACCTCGTGTGCGTCGTGCCCGGTAACCTCGAAGTAGATTTGAAAGGTGCCGCCAAGGTAAGCGGCAACAAGAAAATCGATACCGTTCCGCTCAAGGACCTCACCCCGCTCACGGGTTACATCCGTGGCGGATGCAGCCCGCTCGGGCTCAAGAAGAACTTCCCGATTTTCATTCACGAGACCGCGATGCAGTTTCCGTACATTTACGTGAGTGCAGGCGAACGCGGCCTCCAGCTGAAAGTGGCGCCGGCAGACTTGGTCAAAGCGACACGCGCAACCGTCGGCATCATTGCAAGAGTCCCGCCGGAAGCCCCGCAAGATTAATTTTCTTATTACTTCACAGAAATGCTGCGGATAGTCCCGCCCTGCTTCACCAGGTAAACACCAGAACGGAACCGAGCCTTGATCGCCGCAGTCAGGGCCCCTTCATTTTCCGTTTCAAAAGAACTGAGGAACTTGCCCTGAGCATCAAACACAAGCGATGTATTGTTGCCGTTTGCCATAGCGCGAATTCCTTGGATAGCCGAGGTCGCCGAACTGCTAGATTCAGGAGCAACGGAAGAACTAGACGGCGCAACGGAAGAGCTGGACTGAGCCTCAGAGGAACTGGACGCAGCAACAGAAGAACTTGATGCCCCTTCGATATAGACCTTGGCATAGGGGAAGTCGTACTCGCCCCTAGCCTGTGCTCCATTGGAGTTTCCGGCTTCACCAAGAATCTTGGCCTCGTGCATCTTGCCCATCTTCATACCGAGTTCTTCCCACTTCTTGAAATGGGCGGTAATGTCGATGGTACCGCAATCGCGCTTTGAAGTACGTACGCTGAAGTACTGCTTGAAATATTTGCCGTCGCCATCGATAGAATAAGAGGTGCGGTCTCCCTCGTAAACCGTATAATCGGCTCCATCAATTTTAAACACGCCGTGCTTCTTTTTGGAATTTCCCTGGGCAACCCAGTCACCGGGCATATAGTCACTACCGGTGTTGTCCACGATGTACCATTCCACCAGCGGTTCACGAGTCCAGCCGTAAATGCCGATGTAGGAATACTGGATTCCGGAAAGATTTCTCTTGACCAACTTGAAATCCGCCTTCATGTGTCCAATTTCACCATGAGTCTTATCGCTATTGAAAGATAGGCCCGCACGGCATAGATAGTCCTTGGCGCCGGTCATCTTGCAGTTGAAGGAACCGTCGTCATAGAATGTCGCGGAACCACCGTTACCGCCTTCGTTCCAGAGTTCGTAACCGATACCGTTGTCGAACGAACCCACGGTATTCGTAGTAACTTGCCTGCTTGTTCCGCTATGGGCGGCAGTTTGACAAAAATCCTGAGCAAAAGTATTTGCAGTCAGGGCACAAGCGGCGATTAAGCCGAATTTGAAAATCTGTTTCATACAAACATCCCTTTTTGAGAAAATTTACAACATTAAACAGCTTTTGCGAGGAGGCTACACCATGCGCATTATTCCAAGTTGGAGTATTTAGTACCTTAAAGCGAAATTATAGGCTATATTTAGAGAATGTTCAAGAAATTCGCAGCATCCTTTATCATCGTCACGGCAGCAAGTGCGTTTTTTTCCGCATGCTCCGACGATTCGTCTAACGCATTCGCCCCTGTGAGTACCGTAGAATCATCGTCCATGAAAGCCCCCACGTCGTCGTCCTCGATACTTTCTACGATTTTGTCATCCTCGGAGCGAAGCGGAGGGAATCCATCCAGTAGCAGTTCCTCACGTCATTCCGGACTTGATCCAGAATCGTCCAGCAGCGTAGATGGCGGGTCGACGCCCGCCATGACGAGTTCTTCATTTACATCGTCCTCTTCGGCCGTCATTCCGAGCAGCGATAGCCGCGAGGAATCCAGAAGCAGTTCCTCTTCACCTTACCTCTGGAACGACGAATTCGATGGCGAAACCATCGACACCAGCAAATGGGGTTTTGAAATCGGCACGGGCGCAAGCGGCTGGGGCAACAACGAATGGGAATACTACACCAACCGCAAAGAGAACGCCTACATCAAGGACGGCGTTTTGCACATCCGTGCGCAAAAAGAAGACTACGAAGGGCAAAAATACACTTCCGCACGCATGCTCACCAAAGGCAAGTTTGCGTTCAAGTACGGCACTGTAGAAGCCCGAATCGCGCTCCCCGTCGGCAAGGGAATCTGGCCTGCGTTCTGGATGCTCGGCGAGAACTTCGACAAAGTCGGATGGCCCGGCTGCGGCGAAATCGACATCATCGAAGCCGTCAACAGCGAAAACATCGTCTATGGCACAAACCACTGGGCGAACGGCTCCGAATATGCGACATACGGAAACAACACCGGCAATTACCGCGACCAAAAGCACGAAATGGACATCACGCAGTTCCACACGTACAAATTCACGTGGGACGAAAAGTACATTCGCATGTTCGTCGATGATTTCATGTACCACGAGATTCTAATCGAAGGCAACCAGGGTGACACCGAAGAATTCCACAAGCCGTTTTTCTTCTTGCTGAACGTCGCCGTCGCAGGCAACTGGCCCGGCTTTGAAGTCGATGACACCCAATTCCCGAACGAAATGCTCGTGGATTACATACGCGTCAGCCAGTGATGTTTACAACAAAACTTTTAAATCAATGCACCTTGCTTCTTGAGGTGCGTTTTTGCCATCGTTCTTGATGCAATAGGCATAGCGGTAACCGTCATGCAAGTCAATTTCACGGAAAGCATATTCCGGGCGTTCTCCATCGTGATCAAGCAAAATATTTTCTTTTTCGTCAACGTTCAATGAAAACTTGTCCGGCATAAGCGACATGCCACGCCCCGTCACTTTCATATAACATTCCTTGAGCGTCCACAGCCTGTAAAACGCCTCGGACTGTTTTTCAAGAGAATCAAAATGCTTAATCCACGCGGATTCTTCAGGCTTGAAAAAACGCTCCGCAAGCTGTCCGCGATCGCCCTTGATAATCTCGACATCGCATCCCACATCAAAAGGAGAAAACACGCACATCACACGCTCGCCCGAATGGGACAAATTAAAATGTACATCGGGAAAATCCACCAAATACGGTTTTCCATTTTCGCCGTATGCCACATGCTCATCCGCCCCTTCAAATCCAGCCTCCACGCAAGCCAAATGCAGCAAAAGCCCAACACCAAGCGACTGCATTTTCCCCTTAGGGAACTTGAACGACATCGCCTTTTTTTGCCGATAATCAGGAACCCGCTTCAACAAGTTTTCAAAAACAGAAGAATCCTTCAATACAGAAATATCGGCAATGTAAATTCGGGTTGTTTCGAGCATAAAAAAAATATATAAATCTATTTTTCCCAAATTTATTTATATAGATTAGAAACAGCAAAATTATGCAAGGAGAATTTCTATGGCAAAATACAAATGCGACCCCTGTGGCTACATCTACGACCCCGAAGTTGGAGACCCCGACAACGGAATCGCCCCCGGCACAGCCTTTGAAGATTTACCGGAAGACTGGGTTTGCCCTATCTGCGGAGTCGGCAAAGAAGAATTCGTCAAGGAAGAATAACTGATTACAAAAATCGAATCGCCGAGCGCATTACGCACTCGGCTTTTTCATTAATGGCGACGCCTATCGTGCTGGCTAAACGCATAAAACGATTTTTTATCGTCATACATGCGTTTATCTATAATCTCAAGAATTTCATCGAAATTACTTTTGGTCAAATCAAAAATTCCAGTCCCAATCGACACCGACAACTTGTACTTTTTAATTCTCCTCTTGTTGAAATTCGCCAAATTTTCCTTAATGCGGTTCTGGCAAGATTCAGCGACAGATTCACTATCCGTATTCAAAACCACTACGAATTCATCACCTGCATAGCGGACTGCAGTACCAAGGGAGCCAACCGTTTCCCGCAAGATTTCCGCCATCGTAAACAAAGCATCATCGCCCTGGGAATGCCCTAAGTCGTCATTGATTCGCTTAAAATCATTCATATCCATCATCATCACTGCAATCTTCTTTTTGCTTTTCAAATCCCCAAGAACACGGTCCAAATAATAACGGTTAAAAAGACGAGTTAACTTGTCAATAAAAATATTTTCATTCTGCAAAGCAAGCATTATGCTTGTAAAGCCGACAGCAATTCCCACCCAGACCGTCGAAATCCCATAGAAAAAATTCTGCAAGCAAACGCAAACACAGACAGGCCACACAAATTGCCAAACCGGGAAAATTTTCACACCACCGCTACGCGCCCTTCCAATCCAATAAATGGCAATACCGTCAATCAAGAACGCCAATTCCATTATGTTGTTTACCATAAACAGCGGACCACGCGAATACACATTCGATTCATCCAACTTGAAAATAATCGGATTGAAGAAATTGACCAGCAACAAGATTAGCACAAAGCCCGCAACACTAAGCACAAAGTATCGTTGGAATTTAGAAACCGTTCCATAAATATGCCGAGAAATCAGCATCACCCAGAGCGGGCCAATCAGCAAATTTGCAAAAAACAGAACAAAATTCGAGACATAGCCAAGCGCCCTGAAAAATCCACCTGGGCATCCATCCACCGCAAACGAAGACGCGTCAGCAATGCAGGCCGAAACGATGACCACCATTATCCCGACCAGCAGTTTGTCTTCTTTATTTTTCTTTTGCAGTTTCCACGCACCACTCAGCACCGCACCGAGTATCAAGAAGATACCCAGCATATCGGAAATATAAACTTCAAGCATGCTGTTTTCGTACATAGGAATTGCAAAGGGACTTGGGGGAACTATATATAAGGAACTTATAATATTTTTCAAGAAAAGGCTCAACAAAAAGTTTTTAGCCGTTGACAAATCCACAAAAAACGCAGGCTCCGGAGAGTCTGCGTTTTAATTTTAACAGTTGTCACCCTAAAGAAAGCCCGCAGGGCGACGATAAGGTCTATTAGCGCACAACCTTGCGGTCTTCAGCGGTCATGTCAAGGAAGGCCTGGACAGTCATGTTGCCCTTGTCGCCGTCCTTACGCTTACGCACGGACACAACGCCATCGGCAACTTCCTTCTCACCGACGATCAGGAGGTAAGGCACCTTCTGGAGTTCGCACTGGCGGATCTTGTAGCCGAGCTTTTCGTTGGATTCGTCGACTTCCACGCGGACGCCGGCATTCACGAGTTCCTTCTCGACCTGCTTTGCGTAGTCAACGAACTTCTCGGAAATCGGGAGCACGCGGGCCTGAACCGGAGCGAGCCACAGCGGGAAATCGCCCATGAATTCTTCGATGAGGATGCCGAGGAAGCGTTCGATGGAACCCACGGCGGCACGGTGCAACATCACCGGAATGTGCTTCTGGTTGTCCTTACCGACATACTCGGCGCCGAGACGCTGCGGCAAGTTGAAGTCCACCTGGATGGTACCGCACTGCCAGTCACGACCGAGGCTGTCCTTCAGCGTGAATTCGAGCTTCGGGCCGTAGAAGGCACCTTCACCCGGGTTCAGAATGTAGTCGAGGCCAGCGAGCTTCGTGGCTTCGGCGAGGGCGGCTTCAGCCTTGTCCCAAATTTCGTCTGAACCCACGCGCTTTTCGGGGCGGGTGGAGAACTTCACCACGATGTCGTCAAAACCGAAGTCGTGGTAGATTTCCTTCACGAGGGCGCAGAAGTCGGCCACTTCGCTTGCAATCTGGTCTTCGGTACAGAAAATGTGGGCATCGTCCTGCACAAAGCCGCGCACGCGCATCAGGCCGTGCATCGTACCGGCAGGTTCGTAACGGTGGCACTTACCGAATTCGGCAAGGCGCATCGGAAGGTCACGCCAGCTGCG
>Ga0129307_1000615_pt1 | contig 51782 bp, 41 predicted proteins | sample P1105metagenome_FD_94437 | JGI IMG/M metagenome (GOLD analysis project Ga0129307, IMG submission 94437) | Capybara group fecal microbial communities from Wisconsin, USA - P1105 metagenome | ecosystem: Host-associated > Mammals > Digestive system > Large intestine > Fecal | place: USA: Wisconsin... | reverse complement strand
TGCGCTGCTGCTTGTTCCTTCTTTTGAACCACAAGCTGTAGCTGTTGCAAGAAGTGCTAATGCTGAAATGATTGATAATGCCTTTTTCATTTTTCTTGACCTCCAAATTATAAAAATTTGATATTTTCTTACAGCCTTTACAGACTGAAAAGAACGTTGTTAATTATAGACTCGAGCCTCTCCTGTCTGCCGCTTGAGAGTGAGGAGTTTGCCTCGCCCTTCTCAAGAGCACACTTTTCAAGTGCTGCGAAGTAGTTCTGGCCTTCCTTGAACTTGCCGGAAATCTTCTCGTTAAATACTGGGTTGCCAGCAATAAGATCATCCATAGCCTTTGTGTTGTTTACATACTCAGGTTTAACCTTAACGTATGAAGGCATCTGAGCCTCGTCAGATGCAATGGGAAGGATGAACTCACGAACTTCGTTATCATTATCTGTACCGGGATTAACAACCATCCATGCCCCTCCACGGTATGAATACCTGAGAGTCTTCATATACAGCCCGCTTGTCATACTGAGCGTCGCCTTCGTCCTTATCCTCATCATAATCGCATAATGCGCAGAGAACAAAGCCACCGAAGTCTCATATAGATACGAAGTAATCCATGCAGTTGCAGGATATGCCAGAAAACTTACCGTCTAAAAGCTTCTTTACAATTTCATCGAAGCTATGACCCTTCCGCCGAGCGATGACGTAAGGAACGTTGTCTGCCTTAGAAGCAGCAACTGCGAACTCCTTGCCGTCCGCCTTTAAAAAGGGATTGATAGAGCCTTCATCCGGGCTCTGCTTTTGTTTCGTCAGCCTTGGAAGATGATTCCTTCTTATCATTTCCACAGCCGGCGAAAGGTGTAGCTGCCATAATAATAGTAGCTACTAAGGTTAAAGTTCTCTTAAAGTGTGTTCGTTACAAACTTTTCCTTCTTAAATATGTATATTATACACCATAAGTGCATAATAACTGAAAATAATGTTTATCGGAAGCATCGCGGTCTTGTATTTGTCCGATGACTGTGCTCACCGCCGACTTCCTTCGACCGTTCTGTCCGCCTTTGCTTCTGTTCTGTGAAGCTATTCAAAACTTACGTCTTTGTACATTTTTATCTGCTCGGCAACAGTTATTCCGCGATACTGATCATATCAGAGCTTTCTTTACCGTCAAGCGTTATTCATCTCTTTCCGGTATATGATCTCCGACCTCAGCAGTCGACTCACAACTGGATCAACGGTATTCCGCAGTTAAGACTTGCTGCATCTGAACTGTTTAAAACGCTGTAATTGTGCAACTATTGCTTTTGCATTTACAAATATATCGTATTTTGCGGTCAAAGTCAATAATTTGTATCGTTTCTTAATCTTCTTTGAGCATAATGTACCTTTTCAACAGCGATTTTTTTGCAATAATAACATAAATCGACTTGATAAAACTGAAAAGTTACAAAATGGTAAACGTCATTTTAACGCTTATTTCACAAATAAAGGCGGCTTGTTTTATGCCTATTGCCTAACGGATAAAAAATGCGGGCCTTATATCTGCCATTTTTAGGCAAGTTATTAATACATTTTACAGGCTTGTCTCATTTTTGTTAGCTTGATACCCTTTATCAAACAACGCTTTCTTGATTAAATCCATATTTCCGTTTGTCCAAATGATTGTATATCCAGCCTTAGATAAAGCGTTATTCACAAAACTATCGCGTCCCTTTCTATCATCTTTTTGATGACTACTATCATCAAGTTCTAATAGAATGATTACTTTCATATTGTCAACGATAACAAAATCAATATGCTTTGATTTAATCTTTGCAAAGTATTTCGCCCATTCTTTTCCTGCTTGATTTGTATCAACTTCTATCAGATCTGCAAGCCTTATTTTTGCAAGTATCTGTAAGTTTAATGGTCCAGCTATTTCCTTTAATTTATTATAAAAGTAATATTCATTTTTGGTAAGCAGATATTTTTTTCTATATGGATAAAAATCTGTTTCCGCTTCCTTTTTTCTTGTTGCAGCTTCGATTGATTATTCAATAACTGTTGTTGCATTACAGGAGAAGAATTATTATGTTGTTGGTTGGGATTTGTATTTGATTGCATTCCCTGAGAGTGATTGCTGTATTGCTGATTTTGCTGTTTGTTATTATGTTTTGGAACATTATTTATTAATAGTATTATTCCAATTATTATAATTGCAAATATTATCAGTATTATAATCACTGATTTCATTTTATCACTCCTTTTTATTCATTCACGATACAGACAACTTTGCATAGACAGCAAGTATATCCGAAGCATCGACCGCGTCAATGATACCGTTATCGTCCATATCGGCGACCGCCTTCTGTATGTCGGTGAACTCCCCTTCTTTTCCCGTCGATACCATGGCGTAATAGGAAAGCACCATTGAAGCGTCTACCGCGTCAACATATCCGTCAAGATTAACATCGCCCTTTGCACGGGGATAGAATGCCGTAGCGACCGACGCAAAGCTTTTATCCGTAGCGGGATAGCGTACAAGATAAAGTTTGCCGTATTCGAGCGGAAGCTCCTTTTCAAATTTCGATCCCACATAGCAGCTTGCTTCAAGATCGGCCTTAAAGCGGTTTGAAAGTATCACATCGAATTCGTACTTCTCATAGCCGTAATCTTCGGCAAGCGCTTCATACAGCATTTCGTTCAGCTTTCCCGTCGCAGATGCCTCCACTCCCATATTTGCAGGGATAACGCAGTGACTGGCGTCGACCGGCTCGAAATACTTTATTACAGGCGCTATTGAGGGAGCTTCGGGGATAACCTGTTCAAGCTCCTCGCTATCAAACATATCATTTCCGCCCCTGAGCTTAAATGTCAGAGTTTCACCCGGTATAACCGAAATATAGATACTTCCGTTTTCGAGTCCGTCCACATCTTCTCCATGGACAAAGCGTCCCTTGGCGGATCTGAACTCTTTTTTCTCATTTCCTGTTCTGAATACAAGGAGCTCCGCCTCTTCCGAATCAAACGGTCCTATGACCTCGTTTTTGTAATTAATGCTGAGCTCGCCGAATTGCCTTCTTTCCGGCACTTTGACCTTGAGCTCCTTGTCCTGCTTAAGTACGGTGAGCTCTTCACCCGCAAATTCGCTGACGCTGGAATTGAGGCTGAGCTCGTCGCCGTTGGGAGCATATATCATATCCGCAACAGTATAATTTATAGTCTCATTTTCGAGATCGAAGCCCACTAAATTCTTCACAATACGCAGCTTTATCTGATTATCGGGCACGCCCTCTCCCGAAAGCTCAAAAAGAATCTCTTTTCCCGAAACATCAGTTAATATAGGTTCTGTAAGGGTATAGGTGTCTGTTTCCTTGCCGTCCATGAGTACTTTGCAGTTAGTACCTATATAAAGAGAGAGCCTGTCCTGAGTGGGTGAAAGGGCAATCTCAAATTCGTCAGCTGCTGTCCTTTTTGCGTAATTAAGCTTGCCTACATAATATGAAGGAGATATGTCATAGCCTATGAATATCATATCCGCCTTTTTCGGATAATAATGCCTCTCAAAGGATTGCACCGAGCCCTTGCAGTACGCACTCACGGTAACATCATCGGTAATTGCGATGGGCTCTGTATACTTTATGGAATCAGACTTGGTTTTACCGGAGGTAAGGGTATAGTATATCTCTGCTCCGCTGTCTGTTCTGAGCTCCACCTTCTTATCGGCGGAGATACTGCCCGCAGGCTCGGAGAAGAAAACCTTATCCACAGGATTTCCGTACGCCTTGAGTGAAATGTTTCCGAGAGTTACCTTTACTGTTCCGTTGTCAAAGAGATCCTTATAGGCAGCTTCGCTTTCTTTGGCATATTTCATCAGTTCTGTATCGGTATCCTCAAGTCCGTCATAAAGCTGATCAACAAGCTTCTCGAAAAGGACTTTCTCCTCCTCATCGGTGTAAACAATCGCTCCGTCGCAGACATCCTTCCACTCCTGTCCGTCGGTGCTGTAAAAGCTCTGGCTGCGGGCGGTGAATTTCCTGATATTCTTATCCTTTGAAAAACTGCTTATGTCAATGATCGTACCCTCGTCGTCCTGAGCATATATACTGCTTTCAAGAGGAATCACAAAGGGATCATCCTCGCAGTAAAGCCTTACCACCACGCTGAATTTCTCTGATTTATCCACATGCACAGGCTCATCAAGATCTATGCTGAAATAACCTGTCTTATCATATCTTCCCTTTGTTACCGCCGACGGAGTTCCCGACGTCGGATCGTTTTCGTCCTTCAGGTCTGTATAAACGGTTATCTCATATTCAGTGCCCGGACAGTTTATATAAGTAGATACGGCATCTATCATGGATTCTCCGACAGAGTCAAAGATATTCGACATATATGAAGGGCCGTTCTCTTCGGCCGTATCATACGCCGAAAGATTCTGTATAGGGAGATAGGTATCGTGCTGATAAATATATGCGTGCTCATCGGAGTTTTCGATCTCATATACCGCGAATTCACACATGGTCCTGTCATAGTATGAGAGCCAGAAATAGCCCTTGTCGCTTTCCGTGGTGCCCCAGCTGTTCTTGCACAGCCATGCTCCGTCCCCCTCGGGAGAATTCTTGAACTTTGCCGCGGGGAATTCATCATCCCAGCCTATGATCGCAACGGCATGATTGGCAAATCTGGGACGACGCTTAGAATTTGACGTAAAGTATATATTGTTGAAGTTTATAGATTTATCTGACATATAAGAGACATCCACTGCAAGACCGCTGCCGACAAACTGCTTGATAGTTGCGTTTACATCCTCGAAATTGCTTCTGTCATCGTTAAAGTCAAAGTAATAGGCATTCTTCATATGATAATCATAAAGATACTTGCGGTTCTGCAACTCAGCAGGATCGTCAAATACCGCCTTTTCTTCATACGGAAACCTTTCCTCCCTGACAGGACCTATCCACTGTGCCCACAGATTGGTTATCATATGGATAGTACCGCCTTCACTGAGTATGGATTCATATTTTTGGCTGACAGGCTCTATCTGATCTTCTCCGTAATAAGAGTAGAAGGAGGAATGCAGCTCGGAAAGATCTATTGACGGCTCCGAAGAGATCATGCTCGATTCAGCGCTCGCAACTGCCGCATATACCCAGCAGGTACCGTAAGATCCCTGATCCTTTACGGAAGGAACCCCGAAGCTTTCCCTCATGTCAAAGCTCTTCGGGAGGTCGCCGGCCTCTGCGGCGGCATTCTTCATTACCGAAAAAGCGCCTATAACAGGCTCGGGTCTGACTCCGTCCCCGCCTCTGACCATACGGAATTCCGGGATTGAACAGCAACCGGCCTGCGCCGAAACCACTGCGCCTTTTTTATCAGTTTCTCCGCCGAAAGGCAGTACCCCTGCAACTGCCTCTGAGGGAAAAGCTGCTGAAAGTATTACAGCAGCGGATATGACCGCTGAAGCTTTTCTGATCTTTTTACTCATGTTATGTCCCCTTTCCAAAATATAATATTAATTATATCATAATCAGAGCTTTTTGTAAAGGAAAAGCCTGTATTTCATAAATATAACACCAATGCACAATAACAGCCCCCAAGCGGTCAAAAACCGCTCAGGGGCTCTGTGTTTTTATCATGCAGTAACGATACTGTCTGCCTTGTGGAGCTTCAGCTTTTCAACTGCCTGCTCTCTCATCTTGTATTTGAGTATCTTTCCTGCGGCATTCATGGGGAAGCCGTCTACAAAGTCAACGTATCTCGGGCACTTGTGCTTTGCCATTCTTGCAAGGCAGAAGTCCTTTATCTCCTGCTCGGTAGCAGTCTCGCCGTCCTGAAGAACTATACAAGCCATTATCTCCTCGCCGTAGTCCTCATCGGGAACGCCTATTACCTGAACATCCTTGACCTTCGGATAGGTGTAGAGGAAGTCCTCTATCTCCTTGGGGTAGATATTCTCGCCACCGCGGATTATCATATCCTTGATACGGCCTGTTATCTTGAAATATCCGTCCTCGGAGCGGCGTCTTGCAAGGTCTCCTGTGTGGAGCCAGCCCTCGCTGTCGATAGCGGCTGCCGTCGCCTCGGGCATTTTGTAATAGCCCTTCATTATATTGTAACCTCTTGCCACGAACTCGCCGTCAACATCATCGGGAACTTCCTGATTTGTCTCGGGATCGACAATACGGCACTCAACGCCGAATATAGGACCTCCGACTGTATTTACACGCTGCTCCAATGAGTCAGTTGTCTTGCTCATGGTAGTTGCGGGAGAAGCTTCGGTCTGACCGTAGGTTATACAGATCTCGCTCATGTGCATCTTCTCAACGACCTCTTCCATTGTCTTGATAGGACAAGGAGAGCCTGCCATGATACCTGTTCTCATGTAAGAGAAATCTGTCTTCGGGAAGTCCTCATGTCCAAGCATAGCAATGAACATGGTAGGAACTCCGTGGAAACAGGTTATCTTCTCCTTGTTGATGCAAGCAAGTCCCTTTCTCGGTGAGAAACGTGTTATAGGAGACATTGTTGTACCGTGAGTCATGGAAGCTGTCATAGCCAGAACCATGCCGAAGCAGTGGAACATAGGCACCTGTATCATCATGCGGTCTGCCGTGGAGAGATCCATGCAATCTCCGATAGCCTTACCGTTGTTTACTACATTATAATGTGTAAGCATTACGCCCTTGGGGAAACCTGTAGTTCCCGAGGTGTACTGCATATTGCAGACATCATGTATATCTATGGTCTTTCTTACACGCTCCACCTCGCTGTAAGGAACGTTTTTTGAAAGCGCCACGGCTTCGTCCCATGTGTAGCAGCCGTTATTTTTGGAATCAACGGTTATTACATTCCTGAGATAAGGAAGTCTTGCGGAATTGAGCTTTCCCGGCTCGCAGGTCTCCAGCTCGGGACAGAGCTCCTTGATGATATCAACGTAATTGATATTCTTGATACCGTCTATCATAACAAGAGTCATGGTATCGGACTGTCTCAGCAGATACTCGGCCTCATGAATGCGGTATTCCGTGTTCATGGTAACAAGCACCGCGCCTATCTTTGTGGTAGCCCAGAAGGTTATATACCACTGAGGAACGTTCGTAGCCCAGATAGCAACGTGGTCGCCCTTCTTTACGCCCATTGCAAGGAGTGAACGAGCAAAGGTATCAACGTCGTCACGGAACTCGGGATATGTTCTTGTATAGTCAAGTTCGGTATAACGGAAAGCATACTGATTCGGGAACTGCTCGCATATGCGGTCAAGTATATCAGGGAAGGTGTAATTGAGGATACGCTCCTTCGGCCACGGATACTGACCGTCGCCTCTCATATTGGTCTGGAGAGGATGTTTGTGAGACTTCTTGTAGGGAGACATATACTCGGCAAACTGCGGGATAACAATTCCGCCGTCGCTGAGATTCCTTGCCCAGCGCTTTACCCATTCGAGAGTGATGTAGCCGTTGTAGTTGATAGTGTCAAGAGCCTCTATCATGGCCTTGACAGGAATATCTCCGGTACCCATGATACGGTATTCAACCGTACCGTCCTCGCGCATGACGCTGTCCTTGACCTGTATGTATTTTATGTACTCGCCGAGATTTGCGATAGTAGTCTCGGGCGCTTCATTGTGATAACGGTAGGGATGATGCATATCCCACAGAGCTGCTACCTTGCGGCTGTTCACGCTGTCAAGGAGCTTTGCAAGACGTGCTGTATCGGAGTAAACGCCGTTTGTCTCAACAAGAAGTGTTACATTGTACTCCTCGGCTATGGGAGCAAGCTTCTTTAAAGTCTCTATGATATAGTCATCGTCAACATCGCCGCCGGGGGCAGGTTCAAGGTCGCCCAGTATTCTGATATAAGAAGCACCGAGCTTGCTTGCAAGCTGCGCATAAGCCCTTACCTCGTTCTCGGCTTCCTGATACTTGTCCTTGAATTTAAGGCATGCACCTGATGATAGACAAGGAATTTCAAGTCCCAGCGACTGTAGCTTGGCAATAGTATTAGGCAGCTGAGCCTCTGTAAAGGGCTGTGCTTTCACAGAAAATATCTCGTTGCCGAGACCTCTTATCTCGATGCCGTCGAATTTGAAATCCTTAGCTATCGAATATATATCAGTCCACGACCAGTCGGGACATGCAAGCGTTGAAAAACCGATCTTCAAAACAATCATTCCTTTTCATTTATCTTTAATGCTTTAAGGTCTTATCATCAATAACGTCTGACTCAATGTGAAGTTCCTCTGCGATATACTTCTTTCTGTCAAGCCCTGAGGCAAGGATATATGCTTCCGCCTGTTTCTTTGAAGAAAAACGTCTTGCAAACAGGCTACTGAAAACGCGCAGTCTCGGCGAAGCCATATACATTCCCTCAGATATGCTCCTTATGACCCATTTCATAGCTTGTCACCCTATCCGAACAGCTTGCAGTATACCACTCCGAACCATTCTCTTACATAATAAGTAGGCAGGAGGTACCATGAAGTGGTCCCCGAGATGTTATAGGTCTCTATCCCCTGCTTTCCGGCAATCATCTCAGCCCTTAGCTGATGAAAGCCGTCTGTAACAAGAGTGACTTTAACGGGGAGCCCCTCTGAGCTTATTATTCTGTTGGAAAAACGGAGATTTTCTTCCGTACTGACAGACTTGTCCTCCATATATATGCGGTCGGGAGATATTCCCTTGTCAACAAGCCAGTTCTTCATGCACAGCGCCTCGCTTATCGCTTCATCGCTGCCCTTTCCTCCCGAAACCACAACAGGAACGCTGTCATGCCCGGAAAGATAACCGTAAGCGGCCTCAAGCCTGCGCTGCAGCATAAGGCTCGGACGGCCGTCCTTGACCTTGCAGCCGAGTACTACCACCGTAGTATCCTCGTCCGGAGGCGGATCGTCGGAAGCCCTTATCATAAAGATACTGATAACAACAGCAAGTATCACGCACGCCGCCGCTGCAAGGGCTATAAGGGTCACTCCCGCCCTGCCTGCAGGTCTGCTCCACAGCTTTCCGATAAAGGCGGAAAACTTCTGCGGAAAAAGGGATATGAAGATCAGCAGAGCAGAAACAACCATTCCGACTGCATTGCCGAGATTAACTGTCCCCACGGCAACAGGCCCAGCAAACAGAATGAACAAAGCAAGGAAAACGGCTGCCGGTATGATCTTTGCCACCATATTTCTCCGCCTTACTTCATGCTTGCGGCAAGCTTGAGTATCCTGTCCAAATTTTCCTTGGTAGTAGTCTCGCTTCCAAGATGTGTAGGTACCTTGTTGTAAAGTCCGTGGAAGTCGGAGCCGCCTGTCTGTATAAGGCCGTATTTGTCAGCGATAGCCGAAAGCTCCTTGCGGCAGCTCTCGTCAGCCGAAAAATGTCCTACCTCGACTCCGTCGATCTTTCCGTTCTTTGCGAGTTCCTCAAGAAGCTCGATATTGTTATACTGAGCAGGGTGTGCCATGACAGCAACTCCCTTTGCGGTATGTATAAGATCGATAACAAAGTTTACATCGGGATATTCACGTTCAACATAACACGAGCCGTTCTCCGGATTGAAGAGCTCTCTGTCAAGGTCTCCGTAGAATTCAAGCGCATAGCCGTAATCTATGAGGGCACGCATTATATGCTGCTTGAAAATACTCTTTGATGCCGTTGTCCTTTTAAGAATACTCTCCTGAGTTATGGGGAATTTCGCCATGACCTTCTCTATCATCTCCTTCGAGCATTCCTTTCTTATCTCGCAGGATTTGAGACAAAGGCCTTCGAGTCTGTTCGGCTTAGAGGGAGCATAGCATAGTATATGAACCTTGCTGTTCCTCTCCTTGTCCCATGCCGAAAGCTCTACGCCGTGAAGAATCTTTATCCCCGCGCGTTCGCCCAATACGTCTGCTCTCGAAAACGAAGCCATCGTATCATGATCGGTTATGGAAAGCCAGTCAATATTCATCCTTTTCGCCTGTGCAATCACATCTTCAATGCCAAGCGAACCGTCTGAAAGCGTGGTGTGACAGTGCAGATCGCAAATCATACAGAACCTTCTTCCGCCGCATTTTAAAGCGGCTTTTTTTATTATTTTATTGAAAAGGCATTTATTTCAGAACTAAAAACGGTCATTTACTGTAACAGCAATAATAACGCTGATAATTATAGCATAAAAATCAAAAAATTTCAAGTATTACCAACTAATTTTCACACAGTTATCACTTTTCCGATAAAAAAACATTTTTTATCGCAGCTGCGAATAAAGCTCACTTTTCCGGAAGCCCGTTTCCTTCGCAACGGCCTTGCAGGCGTCTGTGGGCTTTTCACCCATCTCTATGAGCTTGTTTACCTGCTCCATAGCTTGTTCAATGGTCATCTCAGCGCCGGAGCTTTCCCGCGCTCCTTCAATTACAAGGACAAACTCTCCTCTCGGCTCATTGTTATTATAGTATTCAACAGCCTCCGCAAGAGTAAGTCTGAGGACTTCCTCGTGTATCTTTGTGAGCTCGCGGCAGAGTGCTATCCTGCGGTCTCCGCCAAAGGCTTCCGCAAGGTCTGAAAGAGTGGACCTGAGCTTATGAGGCGCCTCGTAGAATACCATAACAGCTGTCTCGCCGCGCAGATTTCCAAGGCGTTCGCTGCGCTCCTTCTTCGGAACGGGCAGAAAGCCCTCGAAGGTAAAGCGTCGAGTGCTGAGTCCGGAAACGGCAACTGCCGAAACTACGGCACTCGGACCCGGAACAACTCTTATGTCTATATCGTTTTCCGAACAGAGCTTTACAAGCACCTCTCCGGGATCTGATATACAGGGCATACCTGCGTCGGTCACAACACCGCAGCTCTCCCCTGCAAGGAGCCTGTCGATTATCTTCCGGGCGTCAGCCGCCGGGCTGTGCTCATGAAAGCTGACAAGGGGCTTTTTTATGTCAAAATGATTGAGCAGCTTAAGCGTAACCCTTGTATCCTCGGCGCATATAAAATCCACCTCTGAAAGAGTATCGAGCTGTCTCAGTGTGACATCCCCGAGATTTCCTATAGGAGTTCCTATAACATAAAGCGTACCGCTCATAACTGATCCTTCCCCGTATCGTATATTTTCTGAAGCTCCTCCGAGAAGCCGTTCTCGCTGCGTATGTAGAGCTGCGGCTCTACTTTCATAAATGGCTTGGAGCCCTTTTTTCCCTCGATAAGAAAGAGCCACGGAGCTTCATCGGCATTTTTCGATACGAAGCGAAGTCTTTTCGGTTCAATATCATGACTCTTCATAGCAAAAATAACATCGCTTAGCCTTTCGGGACGGTTGCAGACGCAGAGCCTGCCGCCGAATTTCAGCAGCTTCTGAGCCGCTGCGCAGACGTCATCAATGGTGCAGAGTATCTCATGGCGTGCTATTTTCTGTGCAGTAATAGCACTCTGAAAGCCTGCTTTGTTCACCTTGTAGGGCGGGTTGCAGGTCACAAGGTCAAGCTGCCCCAAAGGAGCCCCCTCCCACAGCTCTTTCAGGTCGGCACATACGGGGACAATGCCCGAAGTTTCGCTTTTTTCCAGTCCGAGCCGGAGCTGCTCTATGGCTCCCTCCTGTATATCCACCGCATATGTGACCTGCGGCGGCATTTTCTTCTGCATGATGAGCGGAATTATGCCGCAGCCTGTACCGAGGTCGCACGCCTTGTCCTTGGCGCGGTACTGAGAGAAGTCCGCCAGCAGAAAGGCATCCGTACCGAAGCGGTGGTCGCTGCTGGCACAGACGTAAATTTTATCCGTAAGCTTTTCGTATTTGTATTCCATAGTGTTCCTTTTTTATAAATAAACGATCAGTTTCTCATCATTACAATATATTCTGTAGTTCCTTCTTCCAACTTCCTGTTGTCTGTAAGATGGAAACCATGTGCTTCATAGAAACGTATAGCATCAGTATTCTTTTCAATTGTCCAAAGAAAACTTACCTGAGAGGTTTCTTTGGCAAATTCTATTAATTCCGAGCCTATTCCCTGCCCCTGGAAGAAATGATCGACATACAATTCAAGGATCTCTTCTTTATCAATGCGGATAAGACCTTTTATTATTCCGTCATCATACAGGAACATATTGTTAAGAAATCCGTTTTCAATGTACTTTTCAGCCACAGAAAGCACCTGTAGTTCACCAAATGCGTACAAATCGTCCTTAAAAATTGAACGATACTTCATTCGTTTTGCAAAAACAAGTATCTCCGCAATTCTCGAAACGTCTTCTTCTGTCGCTCTTCTGATGTAATGTGCCTTTTTAGTATTCCTTTTTTTCGGCTCATATTTGTTATTCTGTATCATTTCAAGAGCTTCCGCAATAGAAACGCAGTTTGCATACCTGTTTTTCCAAATAAACTCGTTATAATAGCGGTAAGTCTGCTCCGCTGTCATAAAGTCATTGTCAAATGTGGAATTGCAGTATTCGGGAACTATCATCTCGAAGCCGTGCTCAAAACCGCATTTCACAGTGGCATCTATGCAGTAATCGGTCTGCAAACCAGTAACAATGAGCCTTTTCACACCTTTTTGCCGCAGATATTCAAGCAGTCCGCTGTCACGAAAAGGACTGTTCACGGACTTATCGAAGATACGCTCGCCTGCCTCGGGAGCAAACTCCCTGCACACATCGAAGCCATTATTCCCCTTGGAGAGGGGCTGTCCCACGCCGTCATCGTGGCGGACATAGATGACTTCTATGCCGTTTTTGCGCGATTCTGCTATTAATTGGCGGACATTCTCGATATATTCATCAAAAGCATAAAGCCTTTCGTTGGTTATGAGCTCCTGCGCGTCTATAACAAGAAGTACCGTTTTCGTCATTTTATGGTACCTCCGCCTACAACAATATCTCCGTCGTAGAGAACTAACGCCTGCCCGCTTGTTACCGCCCTCTGAGGCTCGTCAAACTCAATCAGGTATTCCCCGTTCCCGAGACTTGATACGATAGCCGGCTGCTCCTTCTGACTGTAGCGTGTTTTTGCGGTCACCCGCATGGGAGCTTCAAGCTTTTCAACGGAAATAAGGTTGAAATCATCGGCGATAAGACTTTTTGTGTACAGATCAGACTCCAGACCGAGAGTGACCGTATTTGCGGCAATGTCCTTTTTAACAACGTAGGCAGGACGTCCGAGCGCTATACCCAGTCCCTTGCGCTGTCCGATAGTGTAGTTGATGATGCCCTTGTGCTCACCAAGGACATTTCCGTCCATATCGACGAAGCTTCCGCAGGGTGTATCACAGCCGGTAAATCTGCGGATAAAAGCTGCGTAATCGCCGTCAGGAACGAAACATATGTCCTGACTGTCGGGCTTGTTGGAGTTCACAAGTCCCGCCTTTTCCGCAAGCTCCCTAACCTGTGACTTTTCAAGGCTGCCCAGTGGAAAAAGCGTATGGGAGAGCTGTTCCTGAGTGAGAGCGTACAAAACGTAGGTCTGATCCTTGCTGCGGTCTGCGGGACGTTTCAGCAGCCAGCGGCCGCGCTTCTCGTCATATTCGTTCACGGCGTAGTGTCCCGTGGCTATGTAATCGTAACCCAGCTCCTGCGCTCTCCTGAGCATTTTATCGAACTTTACATGGCGGTTGCACTCAATGCAGGGATTGGGAGTACGTCCGCATAGGTAGCTATCCGCAAACTGCTTCATGACGTATTTTCGGAAAACGTCCCTGAAATTGAAAACGAGGTGCTCGAAGCCGAGACGGTAAGCCACGCTCCTTGCGTCCTCAACGTCCGAAAGCGCACAGCAGGTCTTTCCCTCCTTTTTCGCCTCTGATATGTCCTCGTCGGAGAAAAGCTTGAGGGTCACGCCCATGACCTCGTATCCCGCATCTCTTAGCAGCATTGCCGCAACAGAGCTGTCAACTCCGCCGCTCATACCGACCATTACCTTTTTCATTAAAACGCTCCTTTTATAACAGCAGGGGCGAACAACGTTCGCCCTACAGAATATCTATTATCTCATCAAGAGATCTGACATAATAGTCAGAAAGCTCTCTTATCCTCGGGCTGTCTGCTTCGGCAACGGGATCATATACTCCGCACACGGGAAAGCCAGCGCTCTTTGCAGTCTTTATGCAATGCAGGGAATCCTCGATAACAAGAGTTTCCGAAACGGAAGTACCGAGAAGCTCCGCACCGCCGATAAAAATATCGGGAAAGTTCTTTCCGTTGGGATATTCCCTGTCGGTAAGAAGAAAGCGAAAACGCCCGTAAACTCCGCAGCGCTTCAGTGCAGCGACTGCAAGTCCCTTGTATGTAGCCGTTGCGATACCGTAGGGTATACCGCGGCTGTCAAGATGATCGAGCAGCTGCTCAACATAAGGCTTCAGAGGTATCTGCTCCTCATAGCGCTGTCTGACCATATCTTCTATACGGCGTATAACATATTCCTTCGTGCAGCTCAGACCGAAGCGGTCAATAAAATACTGTGACGATTCATCGACCGTCATCTTTTTCACCACATCGGAGACCTCTGCGGGAGGATCGCTTATACCGTTTTCTATCAGGAACTCCCTGTCTATACTGCTCCAGACGGTCATAGAATCAAGAAGAGTACCGTCAAGATCGAAAATAACTCCTTTTATCACTATATGCTCCAGTTTCTGTTTTTTATTTTAAAAGCTATGATCATTCCTGCTCCTGCTTGTTCCTGCTCAGAATTTCCGAATGTGGCGCACCCTCGATTGGTCTGTACTTTCCGGCTGTTGAAGAGTCGCCGCATATCACGACAGCCTGCTTGCCCATGAGCTCATAGGCCGCTTTGAACCTGTCGATATCATACGTGACATTTCCCGCAAGAGGATCGGCTACATGGACTGTATTCGCATTACAGTCAAACCCGTATATGGCAACACAGTGCTGAAAATCATTGAACCACATCTCCTCGCCTTCCCATGTGGTCCAACGGAAATTAGGATAAGAAATTATAAGATCGATCGTGCTCCATGCTATAACGGGTCTTCCCTCAGCCACCTGAAAGAAAAGATCGTTTAATTCCGTTCCCGTCAGATCCACGGCATAGCATGGAGAATCAAGCGACTGAAAATAATCGTTTGCCGTCTGGACAATAACGGGAGAATAACAGCCGAAGCCCTCCTCGACCTTCGGGTCGCCTATATAGGCATGATACATGGTGGAAAGCCCATTGTTGTCCATAGGCATGAATTCGTCGGCGAGCTCGACCTTGTCTATCCCGAAGCCAAGATAATTCAGTACCTCGCAGAGGGCTGTGACCTCACATCCCGTAGGAAGCTCCGGCTTCTGAAGTATAGACTTGAAGCCGTCTATAACATAGCTGTCCGGCAGCTTATAGCCTTCCGGCACGCTTACATCAAGTGAAAAAGGCTCAGTGACAGGTTCGGAAGTATTATTTTCTGTCGCAGTATTACTTTCTGTCGCGGAACTGACGTCAGTCGGCCAGAACGACTGATTGCTCGCTTCCGATGACATGAGTTCTACCCTGCTGCCGCATGATGTCAGAGTTACCATGCCGACAGCGGAAAAAACTGCTGCCGCCCTGCGTAGGAAAGCTTCTTTCATATACCCATTACTCCATATCGATCATAATTTTTGCCCGATAATCCTTTTGCGCGGAGGCGATGGTCTCAAGCGAGAGCCCGTAAATATCCGAGGCTCTTATCTCAAGCTCCGCAAAGCGCTCGGCCGTATCGCTAAGCTGGGAAAGCCTGGCTATCGACGAGGCGTACGGTATCGACGCCCGCTCCTTTGCGCAGGAAAGAATCTCTCTTCCCCTTTCGTTGAAGGCAAGTATCCGGCCGTAAGGCGGGAGCTGCCGCATATCCTCGTGGGTTATGCCGATGAGCAGCGCCAGCATTATGCGTCTTATCCTTGCCATGGTATATCTTTTTGTCTTTACGGTGAAAAGCAGCTCGTCTACGGAGCCTGCCATCCTTGCACCGTATATCCTGTGTTCAAGCCCCTGCCCCACATCACATATCCCTGCAATATCCTCCGCCGATGAGGTTCTTAGCTTGTACAGCAGCACTCTTTCGAGCCTGCTCAGTGACGCGATCTCTCCTTTTGAAGCTGCGCCGGTCAGGGCAGAAGCCCACTCGGGCGTGGTCAGTCCGCTTATCTCGGAATATCTTCCGTTTTCAATAAGTCCCCGTATATAGGAAGCGCTTGCGGAATCGTTTCCTGCTGTTCCGCTGTCATGTCCGGCTCCCGAACGTCTGACAGTAAAAGGCTTCATGGAGCTTCCAAGCTTTTTTACGGCTCTGAGGTATTCAATTGCAAGAAGATTGTTCGGCGACGATATTATCTCCCCTGCTTCGGGATCGTACCCGTTGACCACCGACGAAAGTGCCCTCGGATAGGTATATCCCTTTTCCATTATCGTCTTTATCTCATCTGCACGAGTAACTGCGGCTATATCCACTGTTTCCATGGCCTTTGCAAGCTTGTCCGCATCCCCGCATTCGCTGCCGAAGGAAAGCTCGTCAACAACGCCGAGAGAATTAAGAAGGAAAACTGCGCCTGTGGCGAAGTTCTCCGCAGAGGCAAGGCTATACTGCACAGGGAGCTCTATTACAAGATCTACTCCCGAGCGAACCGCAAGTTTTGCTCTTTCAAGCTTGTCTATAACTGCAACGTCGCCCCTCTGCACAAAGTTGCCGCTCATTACAGCAACGATATGAGTAGCACCGTTTTCACGGGTCTTTCCGATATGATAAATATGGCCGTTGTGAAAAGGATTATACTCGCAGATGATACCGCTGACTTTCATTTTACTACCTCTTTCTGTAAATTTCAATGTTTTTCTATGATTTTTAATTATATTAACATATATTAGCCCGATACCCCGACGATGCTTATACAGCTCAGCCGGCAGTGGGTATGTGACTGCGGAAGCGCATATATTGCCCTTTAAAGAGCAAATTTCAAAAAAATACTTGCATTTTTCAAAAAATAGTATATAATAATATATGCAAAATATTTTTTGAAAGGAATTACATATATGATCATCTTAGTTGTTAATGCAGGAAGCTCTTCCCTGAAGTATCAGCTCATCGACATGAGCGATGAGAGCGTTATCGCAAAGGGTAACTGCGACCGTATCGGAATTGACGGACATATCAACCACAAAACTGCTGACGGCAGAGTTCTTGACGAGGACTGCGATTTCCCCACTCACACAGAGGCTTTCATGAAGCTTGTAGAGGCTCTCACAACAGGAGACGCAAAGGTCATCGACAGCATGGACGCTATCTCCGCTGTTGGTCACAGAATAGTACAGGGCGCTGATGTATTCGACAAGTCCGTTCTTGTAACAGATGAGGTAATCGATAAAATAGATGAGCTCCGCGAGCTTGCTCCCGTACACAACCACGCTCACGCACTCGCTCTCAGAGCCTGCAAGAGTGTTATCCCCGCAAACGTACCTCAGGTAGTTGTATTCGATACAGCCTTCCACCAGACAATGCCTCCTAAGGCTTTCATGTTCGGCCTTCCCTACGAGGACTATGAGAAGCTCCACGTAAGAAAGTACGGCTTCCACGGCACATCACACCGCTTCGTGTCAAAGGCTCTCGCTGAGGCTATGGGCAAGGACGTAAAGGATCTCAAGATCGTTTCATGTCACCTCGGCAACGGCTCATCGATCACGGCTGTTGATGGCGGAAAGTCCGTAGATACATCAATGGGCTTCACACCTCTTGATGGTGTTGTGATGGGCACAAGAACAGGCTCCGTTGATCCTTCGGCTGTTACTTTTGTTGCTGACAAGCACGGCTTCACTCCCTCACAGATGAGCGAGTACATGAACAAGAAGTCCGGATTCCTCGGCGTTTCCGGAGTAGGCTCCGACAACCGTGACATCCAGGAAGCTGCAAACGGCGGCAACAAGAAGGCTCAGCTTGTTTCGGACATGCTGGCTTATGAGATACAGAAGTACATAGGCGCATATGCTGCTGCCATGAACGGACTTGATGCAGTTCTTTTCACAGGCGGCATCGGTGAAAACTCATGGGAGGTAAGAGAGCAGGTCTGCCAGAATATGGACTATTTCGGCATAAAGATTGATGAGGCTCTCAACCGCACGATCAGAGGCAAGCTCACAAAGATCTCAACTCCGGATTCCAAGATCGAGGTATGGATCGTTCCCACAAATGAAGAGCTCCTCATTGCAAGAGATACTCTTGAGCTCATTTCAAAGTAATTATATCATATTTAGTGTTACAAAGCAAGAAGGACCTGCACTCAAAGGTGCAGGTCCTTTTTTCAGTGTACAGCTACTGATGTCTGATTGTAGCAGAGTATCTTTGTCTTAGAAACATCGACCTTGTCTTCTTCCAGTATGAGCTCGCCTATTGAGCCTGCCCTGATTATACCGCCGGACGGATTCCTTACACTGATGATATATCCCGAAATATCAGCATTTACTCTTGAATACTCAAAAGCAAGCGACGTATTTGCAAGGTTGCAGTTCTTCATTGTAAGGTTATCTACATAGCACATGCCCTGAAGACTGTCAATAGTACAGTTCACAAGAGTTATATTACGGGAATTCCAGCAAAAATACATTCCCGTTATCCTTGAATCATATATGACAACATTCTCACTGTTCCAGAATGCGTCCCTTCCGCTTATGACTGAATTGCGCACGGTAACGTTGCGTACTCCGTCAAAGGCATAGCTTCCTTTAAGATCCATGTTTGATATTTCCATGCCGTCACAGTCCTTGGCGAAATAATCGCCGTGAAGCTTCACGTTTGAAAGACGCACATTTGCACATCTCCACAAAGTTTCGTCGCCGTTTGTAAAGGTGACGTCCCTCATGCTGATATTGCTTGAATGGCGGAAGGATTTGCGTGCGCAGATAACGCTGCTCGACATATCGATATTGGAAGAATACCAGAAACCGGCTCTTCCGTCCTCGCTGACGGTACAGTGCTTTATACGGATGTTATCGCTGTACCACACAGGATAATGCCATTTGAAGGTACAGTCGGACAGATCGATATAGCGGCTGTGCTTCAGGGGCGACTCGCCCTCCTCAAACACTGTGCCTACGATCCTGAGTTCATTGCCTTGATACAGAGCCCTTTCCCCCGTCAGGTGCTCATTGAAAAGTTCTTTCATTAACTCACTCCTCTGATAAAGATGTTATTATTATATCATCTTTTATTTGAAAAGGCAAGAAAAATAACAAAAAATTTCACTTTTTTCGAAAATTCATATGACTGAACGCTATAATGTCAAAAAGCTGCCTTGTTTTAGGCAGCTTTCCTTCATGTATTGCTCTGACCGAATATTTCCTTCCGGTACTCGGAAGGCGTTTTTCCGTAGCGGTTCCTGAATTGTCTGTTAAAATATGAAGCGTTTGAATAGCCGACCATAGCCGCTATCCTGCTGATAGGATTTTCTGCCTTTTTAAGCAGCTCCGTCGCTTTGTTCAGTCTGCTCGTTATTATGTCCTTGGATATGCTTATTCCAAAGGTCTCGCTGTATAAATGCTGTAACCGCGAACGGCTGAGGGATATGTCACCCGCCATTTCATCAACCTTCCATTCCTTGGCAGGCCACCGGTATATGCTTTCGCGGAGCCACATGAGTTTTTCAATGTAAAGTCCCTCATGTCCCGTGCTGTATCTTCTGAAATCCGACGCATATTCATTGAGCTTGCTCAGTATGAGCCTGAAATACAGATCTATGGATTCAAGACGATTCCTGTTCAGCGAAAAGAATTCGTAACTCAGATTGCGGATTATCATGGAAAGGTCCGTGGCGTCCGTTGCAGGTATGATCCTGTTGAGCGGTATGTCCATATCGTATATGAGCTGCTCCTCATTCTCGTCGGGAACAAATTCCACCCAGTCCTCGGTAAATCCTCTCCCGTTCGCCTGATACGAAAAGCTCTGATCCGGAGTGAACAGTACAAAGGAGTTCTCTGGCGACGGTACATCCTTGTCATCTATCCTGAAAAGGGCTTCGTTTCTTAGCACCATAAACAGCCAGTGGCCCTCTCCCCTGCGCTTTTTCAGCACATAATTATCATCGCGCTTCTGATTATAGCACATATTCTCAATATTCATAGCAAAAAAACCTCGTGTAATTATTTATGCCGCAATATAGGAAAAATCTGTTTATTATTTTATCATGGCGGTATATCCATGTCAAACACAATGTGGTAATTTGATGTTATTTATGGTATTTTCGTTACCTATTTATTATATGCCGCTTTGCACGATAGTATAAATTCACGATATAATGCTGCTTCGTAATTCATGCATATTGACAAAGGATTTCTATTGTTGTATAATCATAAATTGATAACATTATTATGAAAGAATGATCATGATGAAAAAAATCGTTTCCATACAGGATATTTCGTGCTTCGGCAAGTGCTCGCTGACCGTTGCCCTGCCTATTATCTCGGCAATGGGCATAGAAACTGCGGTGATACCGACCGCCGTACTATCCACCCATACAGGAGAGGGCTTCAGCGGATACACATTCCGCGACCTAACAAGCGATATTCCCGCCATTGCAGACCACTGGAAAAAAATGGGGCTGAGCTTTGACGCTTTATACACAGGCTATCTCGGGTCTCAGGAACAGGTGGAGATAGTATCTCAGCTTTTCAACGACTTCGGTAAAAGCGGCACATTCATAATAGTCGATCCAGTTCTGGGCGATGCAGGAAAGCTTTACAAGGGCTTCACAAATGACTTTGTAGTAAAAATGAAAAAGCTCTGTTCAAGATCCGATTTCATGCTGCCAAATATGACTGAGGCTTCTTTTTTGCTTGACATACCATATACCGAAAGCTACGACGAAGCCTATATCAGAGATATTCTCATGCGGCTGGCTGACCTCGGCTGCAAAGTACCGGTTATAACGGGGGTACACTACGATGATAAGCTTCAGGGCGCAGCTGCCTATGACTCGGAAAAGGACAGATTCTATTTTTCATTTGACAAGAATGTCAATCAGCGTTTCCACGGTACAGGCGATATTTTTTCAAGTGTCTTCAGCGGCGCCTGCACACTCGGAATGAATATTCAGAAGTCGCTTGATATTTCTGTCAAGTTTACTCTTGACTGTATCGAAGCTACAATTCCAAATATCAAGGAAACATGGTACGGGAGCTGCTTTGAGCTTTGCCTCGGCAAGCTCATCGGCTATGTAAATAAAAATAGCTCTTGTATATGACAGATCCGTGAAGTATCTGTACATATAAAAAACGGTTCACCGGACTATGAGCTTACAGTATAAAAGAGCGGCGGCTGCCGCTCTTTTTTATGCCATTTTTTCCCTGTGATTACAGAGTATCTCAGCGGCAATAATATCCTTGTAATTCATTACGGAGGATATATCATGGCATACAATAAGGTGGTCATTGCAGGTATAAACACCTCGGAACTCGAAGTACTGAGGGAAAATGAAAAGATCGCTCTTTTAAAGGAAATAAGAGAAACAGGCAGCAGGGCTGCACGGGATAAGCTAATAAAAGGCAATCTCAGGCTTGTGCTCAGCGTTATCCAGCACTTTACGAGCCGCTGCGACGATATTGACGATCTTTTTCAGATAGGTGTGATCGGTCTTATGAAGGCAATAGACAATTTCGACCTCAGCAAGGAAGTCAGGTTCTCCACATACTGCGTCCCCATGATAAGTGGCGAGCTCAGACGCTATCTCAGAGACAACAGTCACGTAAAGGTAAGCCGTTCCATGCGAGATCTTGCATATAAGGCGATACAGGCAAAGGACAGGCTCACCGCCGCCCTGCAACGCGAACCCGATATTCAGGAAATAGCCGCCGAGATAGGAGCCAAGCGTGCGGACGTGGTCATTGCTCTCGAGAGCATCAGTGATCCCGTATCACTGTATGAACCTGTTTTCTCCGATAACGACGATACTCTCTATGTCATGGATCAGATAAGCGACAGCTGCGACGTTGACAGCCGTATGACAGAAATATCCATACGAGACGCAATAAACGGACTCAACGAGCGCGAACGGAATATCCTGTACAGCCGTTTCATCAACGGCAAGACCCAGGTAGAGGTTGCAAGCGAGATCGGTATATCCCAGGCGCAGGTATCCCGTCTTGAAAAAAGTGCTATACAAAAAATAAAAGACAGCGTCTGAACCGCTTCTCTATCATATTTATACTGATGCTGCAAACCGCAGCATCTTTTCTTACCCTTAACACATATACAGAAAATAATATATACCAAGCATTATACACAGTGAATAAAAATTTTGTCGAAATACTGCCGCCCGTACTTGAAAAGTTCATACTTTCATGATATAATGATATTTGTAGGGATTACTACAAATTTTTGTGAAAGGGGGAACTCGCCTTGGATGTACTGTTTTGGGCAATCGCTGTAGTCGCATTCGTTATCGCGGAAGTAGCAACGGTACAACTTGTGTCGATCTGGTTCGCGGCAGGAGCGCTTATTACGATGCTGCTGAGCTATGCATACGATCTCTCGGCTCTTCAGCAGCTGGGGATATTCGTTTTAGCTTCAACGATTTTCCTGCTCATGAGCGTACCGCTTATAAGAAAACGGCGCAGGAAAAATGCCGTGGTTGCTACAAATGCCGAACTTGACGTCGGCAGGCACGCTGAGGTTATCGAAGAGATTAACAGTGATAAAGGCACGGGACGGGTCACTTTGAACGGGGTAAACTGGAGTGCCGTTCCCGAAAACGAGGACGAGATAATACCTGTAGGTACTATCGTTATCGTTCAGAAGGTTATAGGTGCAAGGCTGCTTGTAAAGCCTGAATAGTAATTGCAAAACTACATTAATATCATCGGAGGTATTTAAAATGGACATTTTTGGTATAATCGTTTTATTAGTTGTTATTTTCCTGCTCTTTGTTATCATAAGATGCTTCAGGATTGTTCCGCAGGCGCACGTATTCGTTATCGAGCGTCTCGGTTCATTCCACGCTGAATGGGAAACAGGTCTTCATATCCTCGTTCCCTTCATAGACAGGATCGCCGGAAAGGTATCCCTCAAGGAAAAGGTCGTTGACTTCAAGCCTCAGCCGGTTATCACAAAGGATAACGTTACAATGCAGATAGATACCGTTGTATTCTATCAGGTCACCGACGCAAAGCAGTATATCTACGGCGTTGAAAGACCTCTTGCCGCTATCGAGAACCTCTCGGCAACCACTCTCCGTAACATCATCGGTGAGATGGAACTGGACGCAACTCTTACTTCAAGAGACGTTATCAACTCAAAGATCACCGCTATCCTCGATCAGGCTACTGACCGTTGGGGTATCAAGGTAAACCGCGTTGAGCTCAAGAACATCCTTCCTCCTCGTGAGATCCAGGACGCTATGGAGAAGCAGATGAAGGCTGAGCGTGAGCGCCGTGAGAAGATCCTTCAGGCAGAGGGTGACAAGAAGTCACAGATCCTCGTTGCAGAAGGTGAAAAGGAGTCACAGATACTCCGTGCACAGGCCAAGAAGGAAGCTCAGATCCTCGAAGCAGAGGCTCAGAAGCAGGCAATGGTTCTCAGAGCTGACGCTGTAAGAGAGCAGAAGATCCTCGAAGCTACCGGTGAGGCGAGAGCTATCGAAATGGTACAGGAGGCTCTGGCTGACAGTATCGTAAAGCTTAATAACGCTAATCCTAACGAGAGAGTTATCCAGCTCAAATCACTTGAGTCATTTGCAAAGGCTGCTGACGGTCAGGCTACAAAGATCATTATCCCAAGTGAGATACAGGGTCTTGCAGGTCTTGCAACAGGTCTTAAAGCACTTGTTGAAAAGGACGGACCTTCGGCACAGTAAACAAATACGAAAATATACCGCGAGCCTGAGAGCAGAAAGCTCTCAGGCTCTTTTTATATACGATAATCCGTAAATCTTCTCTTTTCTATTGCATTCAGACGGTTTTTGTTGTATAATTAGCTGTATAATGTTTCCGTGCTACGCAGCTCCTGCGGAAGCAGATAATATGTATTCGTGAACGTTAACACGGAACTCGGTGAGGGATAATATGAGTAAGAAGAAAAAGAAATTCGTTGTTTTTACGACAATTCTTGCCGTACTGATAATACTTAACATATGGGGCTTTTCAATGAAGCCTGTAAATTACAGCCTCAGAAGCGATAAACTCAAAAAAGGCATAAGGATAGTTTTCATCTCCGATCTGCACAACTGCTTTTACGGCGGCACGGATCAGTCGGGAATAATCGAGGCGGTAGACAGCCGCTCTCCCGATATAGTCGTCTTCGGCGGTGACGTCATAGACGCATGGGGCGGTACAAAGTATTCTCTTAAACTGATGTCGGCCCTCAGCAGTAAATACCCCTGTGTATATTGTCCCGGCAATCACGAGGAAATGCGCGATGATAAGGAAAGCTTCTACGAGAAAGTGAAAAAAATATGCCCTTTGGTCATGGGAAGCTATGAGCAGATTACTGTCAAAGGTCAGGATATACGCATATACGGAGTCCTCGACTCGGTACAGTGGGGACAGAAAAAAACTCAGCTGGAGGAATGCTTCGACACACTCGACAGCAGCTGCTACAATATACTGCTGGCTCATCAGCCCGAACAGATCGACAGCTACCTCGGAAACGGCAAGGAGCCCGCTAAATATTTCGACCTTATCCTTTCGGGACACGCTCACGGCGGTCAGTGGAGAATACCCGGCCTGCTGGATCAGGGACTCTATGCTCCGGATCAGGGAATGTTCCCGAAATATACAACGGGTATGTACGAATACGGTAATACCGTACATATTATCAGCCGCGGCCTCGCAATACCGCTGCGAATGATATTCATTCCGAGGATATTCAACCGTCCCGAGCTGTCGGTCATCGACATAAACAGATAAAAGATAAGATAATAATAAAAAATACTTGTTTTTTTTACTCATTAATGGTATAATAGAAACAGTGTTTCCCCGTTTACGGGTGAACGCCAACAGAACAAAAGGAGCATGGGCGTTTCGCGCCTGACGGCTGATATGGAAAAAGATATAAATATGACCGAAAAAAACGAAAATCTTATCTGCGGACGCAATCCCGTTATCGAAGCCCTTAAATCAGGCGCTAATCTCGATACGATCTATATTGACGGAAGCAGCGGAAGTCTCGGAGTCATCCGCAGACTTGCCAGGGAAAAAGGCGTTGTTGTAAAGGACGCCGACGACAAGAAGCTCTCACGCCTTGCGGGCGGCGCTTCCCATCAGGGAGTAGTCGCAGAGGGCGCCTGCGGAGAATATGTGACAGCTGAGGATATTCTTGAAGTATCCCGTAAAAAAGGCACAAAGCCTTTTATAATCATCTGCGACGAGATAGAGGATCCTCATAATCTCGGCGCTATAATACGTACTGCCGAGACCGCGGGTGCCGACGGTGTTATAATACCAAAACGCCGGAGCGCTTCCCTGAATGCGACAGTGTTCAAGACATCGGCAGGAGCTGCAAGCTACGTACCTGTGGCAAGAGTATCAAATCTTGCATCATGTATAGATATGCTCAAGGAAAACGGAGTATGGATATACGGTACAGACGCTTCGGGCACCGATTATTCCAAAACCGATATGACAGGCGGCATAGCTCTTGTCATCGGCTCGGAAGGCTTCGGGATAAGCAGACTTATACAGAAAAAATGTGACTTTATGATAAAGCTTCCCATGCTGGGAAAGATCAATTCGCTTAATGCATCTGTTGCTGCGGGCATCTTTATGTACGAGGTGCTCAGACAGCGCAGTCAGGCCGAATAAGGAGAAGATTATGCCGGAACAGAAACCCTTGCTGGAGGATATTCTGGACGAGTATTCTCCCGGAAATCATGAACCTAAAACCAAAGTGGGCAGAGTTGATGCCCAGAAAATAATAAATTCTACCATTGAGTCCCCTGATTTAGTGAAAGCCGCTCAGTCAAGGCCTCCCATATCCCATGAAAAATCCGCTCTCTTCGATAACGCGCTCCGCAATGACGAGCCCGCGGACGACGTGAAACCCGCCGACCTCTCAAGGCATAAGATAGCCGTGGTAAGCGCAGACGCGATGAGCGAGATCCGCACCAATCCCCAGAGGAAGATCACTCCCACGGGAACTATAACTCCCGTGCAGATGACTCCCGACGAGGCGCCGAAGATAAGGCGTATGAGCGACTCCACCCGCGCCAAGGAAATAAAGAGTGAAAAGAAAAAGCGGAAGAAAAACCGCAGGGATAAGGACAACGAATATACCTACGCACGCGAAACTCCGGAAGGAGAGTATATGTACACTCCTCCTGAGTTCAAAAAGAAAAAGCGCAGCCGTATACAGATAATAAGAGAGGCAGAAAGTCCCGAGGGCAAAAAGCAGATAACCGACATCGTCCCCTCACCAGCTGCTGTTGAAGCAGCCAAGCCTGTTGAGCCTGCTCCGAGAGCAGAGCTCACAAGCATCAATCTGAGCGAGAAGGCTCCTGTGGACGCAGGACAGCTCGATGTCCACATCACACAGGAAGCGGACGAATTCATGTCGGTCCGCTCAAAGAACAAGCGGACAAAAAGAATAGTCGATTTCAATTATTACGGTGACGTCGAAGATGTAGGAAGGGATATATACGAGCTGAAAAGCACCATATCTGTAAGAGTTGTCATTCTTGCAATGACCGCTTTCCTGAGTCTTTTCATCACTGTATCCAATCAGTTCCAGTGGCCTATACTCGATATACTCAGTATGTCCCATATCAGGACATATCTCACCGCACATCTTGTACTCGGTATCATTTCAGTGCTCTGTTCCTTTGCGGTGATAACAAAGGGCGTAAGAAAACTGTTCAGTCTCAAGGCAGACAGCGATTCAATGACAGCAGTAACGGCTCTGTCCTGTCTTATCGCCATTATCCCCGCATTTCTCAGGCCTCAGCTCGTCGGATCTGAAAATATACATATCTATATGCCCGTCGGCATTCTTGCCCTGCTCATCAATTCAGTGGGCAAGCTGCTTATCATAAGAAGAGCGGCAAGAAACTTCAAATTCGTTTCCAAGAATTTCGACCGTCACGGTGTTACCTATGTAAAGGACGAGGACCGCGCGGAAAGGATTACAAGAGGAACCCTCGGTGATTTCCCCATTCTTGCTTCCATGCGCAAAACCGACTTCCTTACGGATTTCCTGAGATATACATATTCCTCGGATATGACGGACGATTTCTGCCGCAGGGCCACTCCGCTGTGTCTTATCGCTTCGATATTGGTATCGCTGTTCCTTACGTTCTTTTGCAAGGGAACATTTGCAAGTCTTGACGCAGCAGCATTCGGCTTTTCCATATTCAGTATGATCATATGCGCTACGTCCTGCATCGCTATCCCCTTTGTGGTGAATATACCACTTGATAACGTTTCAAACAGCGCCATAAAAAACAAGGGCATAATGCTGGGCTATCAGAGCGTTGACGATTTCTACGATACCAATTCGATACTCATAGACGCAAATGCCCTGTTCCCCGAAGGAACGGTAAGACTTGACGGAATAAAGGTGTTCTCCAACACCAAGCTTGACGAGGCCTTCCTTGAAGCCGCAAGTCTGACTTCAACCGCAGGCAGCACCATGTCCCAGCTTTTTACAGATGTCATAGCAGGCCGCAACGGCGCCCTCTATCCTATAGAGAACTACTCCTATGAGGAAGGCATGGGCATGTGCGGCTGGATAAACAACAAGCGGGTTCTCTTCGGCAACCGCGAGCTCATGACAAGTCATAATATCGAGGGAGTTCCCACAAAGACCCAGGAAGCAGAGCTCGTAGACGGCAACAAGGACGTTATGTACCTTTCCATATCGGGAAATCTCGCTGCTATGTTCATAGTTGACATGGTGGCTGACAGATATGTAAAAAAATGGGCTAAAAAGCTCTGCAAGCAGAAGATATGCATGTTCATCAAGAGCATAGACCCGTGCATAACAGTAAAAAAGCTCAACAGGCTCTTCGGTATACCGGAGGATATGGCAAGGATACTCCCCAAGAAGCTGCATGAGGATTTCTACGAGGAAACAAAAAAATCCGTCCGTCTGAGCGCTTCCATGGCGACGACAGGTAAATTCGCCTCCCTTGCCGAGCTTCTTATCGGCACCAAGGTCGTACACTTCTCGGCAATAATCGGCCTGATCCTTCAGACTGCTTCTATCCTTCTCGGTTTCGTGCTTTGTATGCTCCTGATACTGTCAAAGGCCTTTCAGTCCAACTATGTATATATGTCGGCTACAGCCATGACAGTATACAATATAGCCTGGACAGCCCTTACATACCTGGCGGTAAGCCTGAAAAAAACATAAAAAGACAAAGAACCTGTGCCGCCCTTTCAAAGAACGGTACAGGTTCTCACAGTATAGAAAGGAGCTCGCTATGCCATACAGATATAACGGCAGAGAGTCAGACAACATAAAAAATACAGACGACGAGGATACAATGCTCATACCCGGCGGCTTTCCCGACGAGCCTCCCTGGTCGGAGCTGCCTCAGCTTAAAAGGATAAACCGCCGTGCAGGCTCCGCTAAGCAGAAGCCAAAGACAGATTATACTGCCGATCCTCCTCAGTTTCCTCAGTCAGGCAAGCCACCTGCAATACCGCAGCCGGCTCAGCAGCACTCCCCCGAGGAGCCAGGGTATTATGACTACAATAACAAGCCTCCGCAGTGGTACGTAGACAACAGCAGCACAGGCAATGAGGCTCCGCCGCCCGCCGTTCCGCCTCCCATGGCGCAGCCGAGCAGGTCTCCGAGACCTAAGCGCGATACAGACTCGGAAACTGAAAAGCCTGTCCGCAAAAAGAAAAAACACCGTCACAAATCGCTGACAGGAAGGATAATCAGAAGAATACTTCGTATCATCATTATACTTTTCCTGCTGCTTTTCGGCATATATTCCTGTACCTCAGTTGCACTCATAAACAAAATGGAGCACAAGCCTTCCGGCAGCCGTACCCACTATGCGGATTCAGTGGGCAGGGGCTATGTAAGGAGCTTCCTTATCATAGGCACCGACGGACGTTCCGCCGACGAACAGGGGCGTTCGGACTCAATGATCCTTGTTTCCCTCAACAGCAAGACCAACGAGATAATAATGACCTCATTCATGCGTGACTGCTATGTTGAGATCCCCAACAACGGCTGGAACAAGCTAAATGCCTCCTATGCCTTCGGCGGTCCCGAGCTTCTTATGGACACCCTCGAATACAACTTCGACGTCCGAATAGACGACTATGTGGCTGTTGACTTTGCCTCCTTTGTCTCCCTTGTAGATTCAGTTGGCGGCGTTGATATTGAAGTTTCCGACTCAGAGGCTGAAGAAATTAACGTTATCCTTATCTCGGAGGTAAACGAGCTTATGGGCGACGACAGAATGTCAGACCTCCTTGACGGCGGCGGGAAACTGCACCTCAACGGCAAACAGGCCCTTTCCTACTCACGTATAAGAAAAGTAGGAAACAGCGACTTCGAGCGCACAGAACGACAGCGCAGGGTGCTCTCACTTATAATTGCTAAGCTCAGGACATTCAGGCCCTCGATGTTCAAAAATCTTGCTTCGGACGTTATACCCGATATTTCTACCAATATGTCCACGCTAAAGGCTTATCTGCTCTCACTGAGAGCGCCGCTTGCTGCAAGGTATGCCACAAAGCAGGTACGTATCCCCGCCGAGGGAACATATTACGACGAGGATGTTGATGTGGGCAGTGTGCTTCAGATCGACAGAGATGAGAATATCAGGATAATCGAAGAAGAAGTCTTTGCTAAGAAATAAACCAAAGCGGTATATCCGTACAGGATATGCCGCTTTTTTACATAAAAAAGCCTCCCGAACCAGACGGGAGGCTAATCATAATTATTCGGAAAGAAGCTTTTCTGCTGCTGCGATCTTTACACAGATAACGAAAAGATCCATTGCCTTGCCGAGATCCTCAACAGAAGGATATGTAGGTGCAAGCCTGATGTTCTTATCCTCGGGATCAATACCATGAGGGAAGGTCGCACCTGCGCCCGTAAGAGTCACCCCTGCCTCGCTGCATAGCTGAACTATCCTCTTTGCGCAGCCTGCGGGCGCGTTGAAGGAAATAAAGTAACCTCCCTGCGGTGTTGTCCACTGACCGATTCCGAGAGAAGCTATCTCCTTCTCCAGCTTATCACATACAAGTCTGAACTTCGGAGCGATTATGCTCATGTGCTTCTTCATGTGCTCCAGCATATTCTCAAATGTACCGAAGAACCTGACATGTCGGAGCTGATTCATCTTATCATAGCTGATTATGCTTATACCGAGATATTTTTTTAGTTCATCGACATTCTCCCTGCTTGCTCCCATTACAGCAACGCCTGCGCCGGGGAATGTGATCTTTGAAGTCGAACCGAAAATATACACTATATTCTCATTTCCGGCCTTCTTGGCCTCATCGAGTATATTGAGGATACATTTCGGTTTATCTGTAAGGTGATGTATACAGTAAGCGTTATCCCAGAATATGCGGAAATCCTTTGCAGCGGGTCTGAGTGCGGCAAAGCGCTTTACAGTCTCATCACTGTAACAGATACCGTCGGGGTTTGAATACTGAGGAACACACCATATTCCCTTTATAGTATCGTCCTTCTCCACAAGGCTCTCGATCATATCCATATCGGGACCCGAAGCAGTCATGGGGATATTTATCATTTCAACGCCGAAGAATTCGGTTACCTTGAAATGTCTGTCATAGCCCGGAACAGGACACAGGAATTTTACCTTATCGTACTCAGACCAGGGCTTTGAGCCGAGCACGCCCTTGTTGAACGCGCACTGTACGGTCCAGTACATAGCGTTAAGGCTTGAATTGCCGAAAATGATTATCTCATCTGTGCCGACGCCGATCATATCCGAAAAGAGCTTCTTTGCCTCGGGGATACCGTCGGGTACGCCGTAATTACGGACATCGGTACCGCACTCACTGACAAAGTTCCCGTCGTCGAATACTCTGAGCATATCAACACTGAGTTCAAGCTGTTCCTTGCAGGGATTTCCTCTTGCCATATTAAGGCAGAGCCCCTGAGCCTTGAAGTCGCTGTAGCGCTTCTCGTTCTCACTCTTGAATGAAGCGAGCTCTTCTTTTGTCATCTGAGATAATTTCATTATCTGGATCTCACCTTTCAATATTACTGAGTGCAAAAATGCACAAAACTCCAATTAAAAGTATATCACAGCGAAAGAGCATTTTCAAGTGACAATATAACAAATTATAAAGCGGGAAAACTGTTTTTTTTGGTGTTTTCGGCATTTTACGCCTATATATAGCGGTATTCTCATTCAGTGCGATTTTTACCCAGATCTTTACAATGTTAATTATCCATGAAAACGAGAAAAAATCATTGACTTTTATATGGAAATTGTATATAATATAAGTGTACAGAGAAATTTCAGGGGATGGGAATTAATTGCTTCAGTCAGGAGGTATCTTTATGAAAAAATTAATCTCATCGACAATTTCATTTTTGACATCTGCTGCTATTCTTGCCTTCGCCTCATTCGGCGCAACCTTCGGTGCAAATACCGAACAGTATGTAGGAGCCGCTCTGGAGGGTGAAGAATTATTGCTCGGAGACGCCGCAGATATGGAGCTCTCTTTTACAGGTGCTCCGAAAGCACTTTCCTATTCGGGCAGCGACGCCTATAACTACGGCGACACTCTCGACGAAAACAACCGTGCAGTTTACGACAGGATAATGACCCTTATCAAGCCTACAACATCAAGCATCACTATCCCACTGCCTAATATGGTCACCGTCAAGCTCCATTCGCTGCCGGGCAGCGAGGATTTCTCGGAAGAGGATATGGAGGTATATCAGGAAGCTATCTTCGGAAGCTGCAAGCCGGGTATCGACGCTGCTCTCTTTGATTACCCCGAGCTTTATTGGATAGAACCGTTCCTTATGAGTATAAATCTCGGCAGGGACACCACATCGTCCACCAATTACCGGACAGGCATTATAACTCTGAAAATACGTTCCTTAGTTATTAATCCTGCCTATCTCGAAGGCTTTGTTTCACTTGACGAAGCGACAACATACGGAAGAAGACTTGACGAAGCCCTTGAAAAGATCCCTGTTACAGGCAATGACCGCTATGAGCAGCTTAAATCCGTACACGACTATATTGCAGGCTTCACATTCTACGATACCGGAGCAAGATTCAGCAATTCCCCTATCGGCGCCCTGGTAGAGCCGGGCGTTGTCTGCGAAGGATACGCCGAAGCCTTCAAGCTTATCTGCGACAGACTCAGTATCCCCTGTGTACTCGTATTCGGAAATATGAATACTGAAGACAATACCGGCCATATGTGGAACTATGTCCAGATGGAGGACGGTATATGGTACGCCATGGACGTGACATGGGACGATACCGACGGTTCCAACGGCAAAGACGTCAAATACGACTATTTTCTCAGAGGTTCAAGGAGATTCAATACCAATCATACCGCCGAGAGCAATTATATGATAACTCAGTTCACTTATCCGGAGATTTCCGAAAATGACTATGTTTATGCTCCTTCTGGCACAACAACAACAACAACAACAACAACTACTACTACTACTACTACTACTACTACTACCACAACGACAACTACTTCAACAACAACGACAACAACCACCCCAACCACAACGACAACTACCTCAACAACAACAACAACAACAACAACTACTACTACTACTTCATCCACGACAACAACGACCACAACCACGTCAAAGCCTACGACCACGTCCACAACTACGACAACTGTTCCTGTCCCTCCCAAGCCACTTGAAGGAGACCTTAATCACGACGGTGATGTCAACGTTGCGGATCTTGTGTACTGCCAGTCCTCACTGCTCGGAAAGATTAAACCTAAATATTCCTGCGACTGCAACAAGGACGGTACGGCAGATGTATTTGATCTGATATTCATGCGTAAATTACTTATAAGACCATTATGATCATATTTCCTTTCAAAAACAGAAGGCTCCGACCCATTTATCGGAGCCTTCGTATGTTGCGTATAGCCTAATCAAAGAAAGGACGCTTTCAGGGTGCGATCAACGATATGAAAAGAGTATTCAGCTGCAAAAAAAATTTTTTGTCTATTTTAAAGGCTTTTGCCGCATGGTGGTTCACCTGCTTTATTTTTATCTTTTTAGCGCTGTCGGCCGTTGACCTTGTCACAAGTCTGCTGAGCGGTGACACAAGACGCCCGAAAAATACTTTCAGGCTTTTATTCTCAGCCTTATCTGCCGTTCCCGTATGCCTGATAGTACAGTTTCTCCTCCTGCCAAGACTGAGCAAGCATTACGGAACCTTCCGAAGGATCCTCTTGGAGATCGCTAAAAACGGATATTCGGAATCCCTTATAGAGCAGATGGAGGACCAGCTCAAGATATGCCGCAGCGACGACAGCAAGACTTCATACGCAAATCAGTATGCGATGTTCCTTGCAGAGGCATACATATCCCTTCATTGCTACGAAAAGGCCGAAAACGCCCTTGAACAGACAGACTATAAGTTCATGCAGAACGAAGTGAAAAACGTAAACTCCTCCGAGGTGCAGAGAAATATCATAATGTACCATTTGCTCAGCGTCCAGCTCTCTTCAGCCCGTATGGATAAGGATATGACCGAAAAAAATATAAGCCGGGGAGAAAAAGTTTTTTCAAAATTCCGCGGGAACAGCGAGATAACCGATTATTTCATAGACGTTGCCTATTTTGAATCGCTCCTGCTTCATGGACAATATGACAACGCCATAAAGCTCATTGATAAATACAGCGACAGCCCTGAGCTCGAATTCGGAGTCACCTTCGACAAGGCGAGATGTCTGCTGAGAAAGGGCTGCGGCAGCGAAGCACAGGAGCTATTCGATAAAGCTTATTCATTGGCCACCAATGACTGGCGCAGAAAGACTGTTGAGCTTGAACGTAATATGACATATTAAAAAGAGCCCCTTTCAGGAAGAGGCTCTTTTTATATCTGTTGTTAAGCTGTTCCGCTGGGTTCAGCTCTTTTTTATGTCGGTTTTCTTAGCTTTGAGCTCAAGTATACGTCTGAGGCTCTCGTCAAGACGTTCCTCGCTTATGCGCTTGTCCTTAACTGCGTTCTCAACAGCTGTTACTGCTGTGGGAAGATCCGCAGGCATGAGAAGCATATCTGCTCCCGCAAGGAATGCACGTACAGAAGCTTCACCGTCGGGATAGAGATCTGTAACGGCTCTCATCTGAAGAGAATCAGTAATAACTACTCCGTCAAAGCCCAGCTTTCCGCGGAGCTGATCCTTTATCATTTTCTCCGAGAAGGTCGCAGGCTGATTGTCCACTGAAGTCATAGTGATATGACCGAGCATTACCATATCGGCTCCCGCCTTTATGCCGCTGATAAAGGGAAGATATTCTTCCTTTTCCAGCTGCTCGAGTGTCTTGGCAGAGTATACTGCGCCATAATGAGAATCGCCGCTTGTATCTCCGTGACCCGGGAAATGCTTGAGCGTACAGTAAACGCCTCCGTCATGGAAGCCCTTTACCGCTGACGGTATGAGCTCTGCTGCCTGTGCGAAATTATCGCTGTAAGCACGCACACCGATAACTGTATTGTTGTTATTGGACCATGTATCAGCTACAGGAGCGAAATCAAGATTAAATCCCAGAGAAGCAATATCCGCGCCTATAACCTTTGCGTTGTCATGAGCCTTGTCCTTGCCCTCGCCGCGGTAATAATACATGGAATTGAACGTTGTTGTACCCGCTTTCTGTGCACAGCGTGCAACCGTGCCGCCCTCTTCATCAACTGCCAGGAAAGGCTGTACCATGCCGTGTTCCTTGGCATATTCCTTTGTCTTGCTGAGCATTTCCTTGACAGCGTCCGCAGAATCAATGTTGAAAGCAAAGTAAACAAGTCCGCCTACAGGATAATCCTTCAGGCCTGCCCTTGTGAACTGACCTGCAACCGAGTGATTCTCCCAGTTGGTAAGGCCTTCGGGAGTTACCACGAACAGCTGACATACCTTCTCATGCAACGACATCTTTGATATACGTTCGCCGACGGGATCGGACTTTGTCGTGGTTACCTTCGCGGTAGTCGTGGTCGCGGTAGTCTTTTTTACCGTAGTACTCGATGTTCCCGCAGCCGATGTGCCAGTACCTGTAGCTGTACCGCTGTCCTTTGCGGCACCTGTACCTGTGCCTGTCGGACCCGTAACTGCCGGGCCTGAACCCTGCTGTCCTGAATCCTGAGTCACAACACTGCTCGGTCCGCCTCTTGCCCTTCCTCCGGTGATAACTCTCGCCATTATAACTCCCGAAACAAGGACAATGGCAAAAATTGAGAACCAGATAACCTTTTTCAGTGCGTTTAAACCTTTGTCTGTCATTTTTTACACCTCCATTTTAAATATAAACATTATCAGATAAGCGGATGCCGTTTGAAATCACGGCTTGTTTCAAAGCTGTCATAATCCTCCCGTGAAATTGCAATACAATCCCCTGCTATTCTGTCCGCTTCTTCAGAATACTCATATTTTACGGGAAATCTTGCCACATCACCTGACTGAAAATTCAATGTTGGATTGAGCTGACCGAAAAGATATTCAAATACCTTTGAATTCAACAATCCACATATGAAAAGCTTTTTTTCTCCGAGGTCAAATATACAGCAGCCGCCGTTATCAAAAATATATCCCTCTTCAAAAGCTCTTATGCTGAACCTTCCGCTGGTAAGCGTAGACCACGTAAGACCTGGTCTCATGAAATACCTGTAATTCGCTACAACGGCAGTGGGTATTCTTCTTATCTCCGCACCGTCGTCATACCAGTCTGTAATATAATAGTTAAAACCGTACCATTTGCGGTATCCGCCTCCCTTATTGTAGGGAAACCACCGCTTTTTCCTTGTTTCCTCACGAATGATCTTCCTGCACCCAAGATTTATACTGTTTATGTCCACCTCATGCCACAATCGCAGGAAACGGCTGTTGTCAGAGGTAGAGTTTCCCTTTCTCGGCGCAGCTATACTGCCGAGTGACGGGCAGCTTTCATATATGCCGTATACGCGGCTGCTGAGCCAGTATGCAGCGGGAGCTCCCGGGATCTTTCCGAAATCATCTGCGCTGCGCTCATAAACATAGCCGCAGTCCTTATGGGAGAGAGCCTCCCTGAATCTGGTACGCTGCACCTCAAGGCCGCCGCGGAAATCCGTCAGCCGGAAATAAATCCCACCTGCGCCCGTGTTCCTGTTCCTCATCGTAAAGGCACATACAGGAACAGTCGCTTCATTAAAGGCGGAATATTCAAGCTGTATAAGAGTTTCAAGTGATTTTTTGCCGAAAATAAGCCTTCTGAGCTTCTCATAGCTCTGAATGAACATCCAAACATACGGCGTTAAGAAACCCAGCTCACCGTCAGGCTTCGCCAGCTCCATGCACCGCACCATAAACGCTGAAAAAAGGTCGGCGCGATAATCGCTGTAGTTTTTCTTTATAAAGTCAAGAAGCTGCGGGGACATATTGCTGCTGCTCATATACGGCGGATTAGTGACCACAACATCGTAGCTTCTGTTAAGAAGCCCGCATACCATTGAGGCCTTGTCACCGCAGCCTTCGTACGGAAACACAGGTCTCATCAGAGCACCGTATAGCTCCGAGCCACGCAGCTGTTCGTCTGCATCGCTTCCGCTGTATAGTCCCTCAGTGTCATAAAGCTGAGGTCTGAGCTTATTCTTTATTATTTCCGGAGCATATGACGCCGCCCTCATTATGAGTGCAAAGGAAGCTATCCTGCACATCCTGCTGTCTATATCAAGGCCGAAAAGATTGCGTGAAAGTATGAGCTCCGCTGCTTCGCGGCAGCTTACGCCCTGTGAACGGTACATGTCCATGAACATATCAAAGGCATAAACAAGTATGTTGCCGCTTCCCATGCAGGGATCGATAAACGTGATGCTTTCAGCAGGCACTCCAGCAGCATTCTCTTCAGTCGGAACATAGTACTCAAGACGCGAGACATCATATCCACTGTAACGTGCAAACATTCTGCCGAGTGTATTCTCGGTCATGTACTTCACTATCCACTCGGGAGTGAATATCTGCGTTGCCGCCGGAAGATCCTCGGGAGAGATCTTGATATTCTTTTTAAGAGCATTGAAAGCCCTCTCCTTGCGTTCACTGTTATAATACTGATAGAGCTTTCCTATAAGCTGAACGTTATCCTTCCACATTTCCCGCGGCAGCTTTGAGAGCTCACCGTATACAATGCCGGTATAGGTCTTCGCTCCGTCAGGCAGCTTCGGAAATATATCCTGCATAAGCATGAAAAGCTCTTCCGTATCCGCAGCAGGCAGACTGTGTTCCATATAGCACAGAGCCGCTCCGCGAAAAAAGGTTTCAAAAGCAAGCTGTTCGGGATCGATGAGCAGGGCTTCTTTTTCAGGCCTAAGAGCGGCCAGTGAAACAAGTCTTTCTCTCAGAGAAGCTGCAATACTTTTCATAGATGCTCTTTTCATGCTCACACTCCTTTTTTACTATTATAACACACAATGACAATACTTTCAAGCAGAATATGCCGATTTACAAATTGTACATTTTCACGCGAATATAACGCCACAAATTGTATCTTATTGACAATATTAATTATATATGATATAATAAATTAAAAATAGTGCTTTTATTTTTATTTTATTTTCCGCAGCATAGGGGGCATTTTATGAAAGCTATACTTAAATGGCTCGGCTTTGAAAACCACAGCAAATACGTGCGAGATTACTTTTATAACGCCAATATACGTGCAAGCATATATATGTCCATAGTTGTCGTAGTTCTTGAGGTATGGATGATAATTCGTCTCACTCACACCATAATACGAGATCACCTGCAAAGCCAGTTCAAGATACTGTTTGAAAAATACTATTCAAATTATATTATCCTTTGCTTCACGGGCCTGATCGTCCTTTTGTTCGCTCTGCGCTATATCAGAGGAAAGACCGGCAATAAGGCACTCGGCACCGCACTTAAATGGATATTTACATTTGTATGTATATACTTTGGTATAAAGATCTCCATAAACGATTACTTAAAGGGAGAACAGATACTTACCTTCCTTACTATGCTTATGTTTGCGCTTTGCCTTCTGACTTGGAAGCCCTTCGCCGCATTCCTTATTTCTTCCTTCTCATATCTGTACTTCTATTACCGAATAGATCAGATGGTAGCAATGAATACGGGAGAAAAAGGTACTACCCTGGCAACACAGATCAATCTGTTCATTATGTGGATCTCTACCATGATGGTATGCATTGCCAATTACAACAACACTCTTTCGCAGGCTCAGAAAGCAGAAAACCTCGAGTCTGTCAATACCTACCTCTCCAAGATCTCTGTGGAGGACGAGCTCACAGGTATACACAACATGGTATATTTCAGGAATGAAGCCGAAAAACTGCTGAATTACGTTACCACTGACCGTGAAAATGTGATATTCCTGTTTTTCGATATTGAAAACTTCAAGTCCTACAACGAAAAGTACGGCTTCCACGAAGGAAACGAACTGCTCATAAAGGTCGCTCATCTGATAGATGATTCCTTCAAGGGCTCGCTGGTATCAAGATTTTCCGACGATCATTTTGTAGTGCTCACCCGCTCCGACGGCTGCAAGAACATAATCGGTCAGCTTTCCGGAGAGATCAAGAAATGTCAGAAGGAAGTACACCTTGAACTCAAATGCGGAGCATACAAGCCCGTCGGCGATGAGGCTGACGTAAGTCTTGCCTGTGATCGCGCCCGGTTTGCCTGCAACAGCATCAAAAAGCATTACGACCGTACCCTGCGCATATACGATAAATCCCTTGAGGATAAGTTCCAGCTCAAGCATTATATCGTCAATAACATAGATACAGCTATAGAGAACAATTATATCAAGGTATATTACCAGCCCGTAGTTTCCACTAAAACAGGACTTATCTGCGGTCTTGAAGCTCTTGCCCGCTGGGAAGATCCACGCTACGGACTGCTTTCACCAGGTTCGTTTATTGAGATACTGGAGGAATACCGTCAGATATACAAGCTCGATAAGTATATCGTCAAGGAAGTCTGCCGCGATTACAGAGAGGCAGCCGATAACAGCAAACCCTTTGCCCCGGTTTCAATTAATTTCTCACGTCTTGACTTCGAGCTCTGCGATATAGTGGAATATCTCTGCGAAACAGTAAAGGAATACAATGTTCCCAAGGAATACATAGACGTGGAGGTCACCGAAAGCGCTCTGAACGATCAGCAGGATTTCCTGCCAAATGCTCTGGATAATCTCAGAAGATCAGGCTTCAAGATCTGGCTTGACGACTTCGGAAGCGGCTATTCCTCACTTAATGTACTCAAGGACTATCATTTCGATGTTCTCAAGATAGATATGAAGTTCCTCTCAGGCTTCAAGAAAAACGAAAAGACCCGTCCGATACTCAAAAATATCGTAAACCTTACAAAACAGCTGGAAATGGTATCACTTTCGGAAGGCGTGGAATCCCGGGAGCAGTTTGAGTTCCTCGGTGATATAGGCTGCGACAGAGCTCAGGGCTACCTCTTTAGCAAGCCTGTTCCCCTTGAGCTCCTCAGGGAAAGAATCGCCTCAGGCCAGCTTGCTATGGATAAATGCTGTATAGGTGCATGACCTAACATAAAATAAGTCTGTCGACCTTCTGTAACAAGAAAGGACATGAGCATGAAAAAGACGTTCTCTATCCTTATGACAGCTGCATTAGGTCTTTCACTGCTTCCGTACATTACTGATGCCGGTTTTTTCCGCTGTTGATACAAAAATTGAAAATATTCAGCGGAAAAGCAAATAAGAATCAGGATGAAATAAAATGAATAAAAAGTAACTAAAAAAAATTCATCATAGTAATGGCAATATCAACGCTAATGTTCATATCATTGATAGTAGCACTAAAAAATACATGGAAACCTGCTATTAAAGCCAGGATCTCGTTTTCACCTTCAGATATTTCAGTAATATATGAAACGCGTTTTATATCCAATTTTAAGCTATTGTGCAGATGTTTTTTAAAGCCGGTACATAATGTATCGGCTTTATCCTTATTCAGTTTTGTTTATTATTTTTCATCTAATCGCAGAACGATTATAACTGTACTTTTTATACAATTGAATTCTTTTCAGATCGTATTGTGACGTTTTTTTGGTAATATATTTCTCTTTTAGAGCTAATAATGGCAATATTCTGTTGACAAAAAAACTGTATATATGATATAATTGTGCTAAAGAAAAAATCTTCGGGGATATTAAAAGGAGGAAAATCTATGCAGAAAAGAATTCTTGCATTGGTCCCGACCTTGACGCTTGCAGTTTCAGCTGCGGCAAATATCCCAGAGTCGGGAACAAACATTTCAGCTGCCGAGAACACTATGCGCGACATAACAACAATGGAGCTCGTCCGTGATATGGGCATAGGGATAAACCTCGGCAACACACTTGAGGCCTGCGGCGACTGGATAGCTGATGTCGACAAGCAGTGGGGCGACGGTATTCTGACAGTTGAGGATTACGAAACGGCCTGGGGAAGCCCCGTTATCACCCGTGATATGATAAAGGGTATGGCTGATGAAGGCTTCGGCGTCGTGAGAGTACCCGTTGCCTGGTCAAACCTTATGGGCGATAATTACGCTATAAGCAGGGACTACGACGCAAGAGTCCACGAGATAGCGGACTGGGTCATCGACTGCAATATGTATTGCATAATAAACATACACTGGGATAACGGCTGGGTCAATGATTTCTACCGCGCAAAAGACGAATGTATGAAGCGCTATGAGTCCATGTGGACGCAGATCGCTGACAGTTTCAAGGATTACGGCGACCGTCTTATGTTTGAATCGCAGAACGAGGAGCTCGGCTGGCAGGAACTCTGGAACCCATGGGGCGGTACCGAGGGCAAGGCTGAATCCTACGCTCTTGTAAACGAGATCAATCAGAAGTTCGTAGACGTGGTGCGTAACTCGGGAGGAAACAATCCTGAGCGTCATCTCCTTATCTCCGGATATAATACGGGCATCGACCGTACCTGCGATCCCCTTTTCAAAATGCCTGATGATCCTGCGGGACGAATGGCTGTGTCAGTCCACTATTACTCGCCTCCGGGATTTGCTATCCTTGAGGACGAGGACGCCGATTGGGCTGAGGCCCGCTCCACATGGGGCACAGACGAGGACTATAAAGAGCTGTACGACAATATGGATATGATGAAGAATTATTATATCAGCAAGGGCATACCGGTAATAATCGGCGAATACGGATGCCCCACCAAAGGCAAGGAGCCCGATTCGGTAAGGCTTTTCCTCAGCAGCGTCTGCAAAGCGGCATATGAACGTCAGCTCTGTCCCGTACTATGGTCAACTCCCGGCGGACACTACGACAGGGACAACTGTAAAATGACAGATCAGGAACTGAAAAAGCTCTTCAACGATATAACAGGCTTCGTGCCATCAGAAACAACTACTATTCCTCGTATCATAAATGGCGACGTCAACAAGGACGGAAAGACGGACGTTGCGGATCTCGTTGCCATGCAGCAGTTCCTTCTCGGAAACGGTCAGCTTCCTGACTGGCAGTCTGCGGATATGAACGATGACAAGATAATAAACGTCTTTGACCTTGTTCTCCTGCGCAAACTGCTCATAACAAAATAATATAAGCTCCTGCTCTGTATATCCAACGAGCAGGAGCTTTTTTTATCCGACGATCAGCGTCACATTTATCCTTTTATTCTGCGGAGCCAGCTCAGCTTCGTCGCTGAGATTGATAACAGGCGCTCCGCTGCCGTCAAAGGCCACTCTCTTTATACGTGTATGTCTGCACGGGTCATAGAGGGGATCCTTGTTGTAGGTACCGCAGGCCTGTGAGGAATGTGAATCGGGACGGGCATGGTAAACTATGAGAAGATTCCCCTTTTCGTCCCTGACAAAACAGTTATGCCCGGGACCTGCGCAGCCCTTTACATCCGCAGTTGACAGAACGGGGCTGCTGAGCTTTTTCCAGCTGTTTGTATTCATAAGATCGGAGTTTATATCCGCTTCCAGTCTTCCGACGCAGTATTCCGAACCTGTTCCCGAAGCCGAGAAGAATACATATACCTTCTTATCCGTCTTGAGGACTGCGGCGCCCTCATTGACGCGGTTGTTCACCAGCTCCCAGTTATACTCGGGCTTAGTGAGAAGTATGGGCTTTGAAATAAGCTTCCAGGGCTGTGACGGGTCTATCTCCGCCATGAACAGGGAGGAATCCCCCTTTATCTCCGCCCATATCACATAGTGTCTGCCGTTATTCTCGAAATAGGTCATATCCAGCGAAAAGCTGCTGAATGAATCGCTGTCGCCCGAGGAGGCCTGCATCTGTCCGCATTCCGTCCAGCTGCCGTTGTAGGGGTCGCCGCTGCATTTTAGGACATAGGGTCGTATCGCCCATATATCATCGCTGGCTCCCGCAGCAAAGAAAATATACCATGCTCCGCCTATATAATGCATTTCGGGAGCCCATATATGCTTTGAGAGGATACCGCCGGAATGAGCCTTCCATATAGTTTTTTCCTCTGCATTTGCCAGCCCGCCAACGGTATTGCTGCGTCTGAGGATTATCCTGTCATACCCTCTGTCAACACTGCCGTATGCGGGATATGAAGCTGTAAAATAATAGTAGCCGTCTTTTCCGTCAACTATATAAGGATCTGCTCTTTCTTTTATAAAAGGGTCTGCATAGAGCTCCGAGCTCGATTTTATTATTCCCTGTACATTATATACTCCCGGCTTTGAAGTATCTACGTCATTGACAGAAAATCCGCCCCAGTCAAAGCTCATATCGCAGGTCCCTCCGTTTGAATACTCTGCTGAGGCTATCTTAGGGACCTGCGACAGATCAGCTCCGAGATCGACGCGCATGGTCACAGACTTGATACCAGTATTTATGGGAGTAACTCCCTCAGAAGGGAAAGCATTTATGAGAGCGGTATACTGATCGGCATTAATGGGGATAACATAGCCGTGGCGGGGCGTAAAATTGAAGCTGTAGCCGCTGCGGTCAACTGTGCTGAAGTTCACAAGATCAGTCGTTTCCTGCATTACATAATAGCCGTCACCGTAAGCGTCGGACATCATAAGCCACTTGTTGCTGCCGATGAGCTTGTATATATTCGGACCCTCAACGCCGAGGCTGCCCTCCGAGACCTGCTTTATCTCACTGTAGGGGCCACTGGCGTGATCTGCCGTTGCCAGATATATTCGCTTGTTCGTCTCATTCTTATAGTACATATAGTATTTGCCGCCAACATTGATTATATCCGAGTCTATGGCATCATTGCCGTTTTTCGGCGCAAAGAGAAGCTGAGGCTCTGTATCCAGCGTCTTCATATCCCTGCTGTAGGCATAGTACATGATAGTCCTGTCATCACGTCCTGGAACTCTTGCGGCAAAATATATCATATATGAACCCTTTTCAGGATCGTATATCGCCTGTGGAGCCCATGCACGGTCTGCACCCTGCATATTTGAATACCTGTTTGCAATTTCGATACTGGTCTCATCGAACCAGTGAACAAGATCGGTAGACTTTGCACTGAGGAGATTGCGGTTGCTGTTCCAGCCAAGTGAAGACTTCATATCCGTGGCAAGCATATAATAGAAGCCGTCCTCACCCTTGAAGATATAAGGATCACGGAGGCACTTGGTTCCGACGCTTGACTGCCATACAGCACTGCCGCCGTTCAGCGCCTTGAAGTTATAACCGTCGGTGCTCACTGCATACGAAAGGCGCTCCTGCTCGGGAGAATTGCCGAGGAAGTAGGCAAACAGGTACGCTACATCCGGCTTTTCGGCGGAAATGGTACTGTATGTTTCTATATTCACATTATTTCCCGCAAGGAAGCTTGTCAGCAGTACCAGATCGGAAGTATTTACTGTTCCGTCGCCATTCATATCTGCAATAGCCGTCATAGTACCGTCAAAGCCGCCTATAAGACCGCGCTGCATGATGATACGGTCAAAGCTGTCAGTCCTTCCGTCGAAGTTAAGGTCTCCGCGTACGAACCTGAAATCTCCGCCAACCGGACGAATATAGAACTTCTGACCCTCACCTGCCCAGTAGTCCCACTGGTCTATATTGGCACCGTTCTCGTAGCTTATATCGTACACGTCAAGAGCGGCGTTTCCCGAGCATTCCGCTGTGATATAGTATGCGTCGTCGGTTCGGTGGAGTATGAAGTGCTGAGCCGCGGTGTCCCTGTACTCAGAAAGGAAGATGTTGTTTCCGTTGGTATTGTCTCCGTTTTCAACTGTCAGCGCCTTGCTTCTGTCAGCTCCCGAGAGTATGCAGCATTTTCCGTCCCCTGCACTCTCGATATGCCAGACCTGAGAATCATTTCCCAGCTTCTCCCACTGATGCACATTTCCGTCGTTTGCGGCAGTTATGTACTTTCCGCTGAGCCGCACCATGATAGTGTAGTCCGCTCCGCTTATGACTTCGCCGTATTCGTCGGCATAGCCGGCTTTGATAAGCGCCTGTGCGGTCACGGGACAGGCTGCTCCAGCAAGTACAGCAGAAGCTGCTGCGGCAAAAAGCCGTTTAAGTCCGTTCATTCCCAAAACCTCTTTTCAACTTGAATTTTCATTTATATCACCATATAAATGGTATTATCCTGTACTTTACCTTCTTTTTATATTCCGGATACCCTTCCAGCCCCTTTTCAAGTACCTCCTCCTCATTGCCGATACGAAGCACTATAAGAAGCGGATAAGCAAGGAAGATCAAAAAAGCTATAAGCGAGCCCAAAATCAGCGGTATCGAAAGGAACATGATTATAGTCGCAGAATACATTGGATGACGGACTATGCCGTAAAGCCCGATATCTATGACCTTCTGATTTTCCTGCACCTCTACTGTTCTCGAAAGATACGTGTTTTCCCGCAGTACCTCTGCGTACATGACATATGACAGAAGAAATACCACAGCAGCCGCTATGACGCACCAATCAGGCAAAATCCACCAGTCAAAGCGGTAATTAAGTCCTGCGGCCACAAAGCCTGCAATAAACATTATGCCGCTGAAAGCAACAACGCCCTTCTGCTCGGACTCCTTTTCCTTTCCGTTGAGCCTTTTTTCAAGAAGAGAAGGATTTTTTATCAGCATTATGATCCCCATTATAAGCATTGGAATAAAAAGAAGTCCGATAAACAGCCAGCCGTTGAAAAAATCCAATGAGCCGGCAGGCAAAAAAATCAACAGCATTATAATGATAAGTCCTGAAATAAGCTTTATAAGTCCGTTTCTGATAAGAATTCCGTTCATTTCGATTTTCCCCTATCCCTAAAAAAGCTATTTCTTCCTTTTCGGCAACGGAAGTTCTCCGACCATAGCCTCGAATAATTCTCTCAGGAACTCCCTGTTATCGATGTCCTCAACAAGAAGCATCCCCTTTGCACCCTCATAGGGTATTTCAATCGCAGATTCAGGCATGAGCCTTGCTGCCGACGCCGTATTCTTCACAAGGAACCTGTCGTCGTATATACCGCCGATCACTCTGCCCTGATAGTAGATTATGTATTCCCCCATCATAGCTCTGTAGGATATGTCGCTGAGCTCCGAAAGCTGTTCAAGTATAAAGTCAAGATATTCCTTTTTGGACGGCATTGAGAGACTCTCCTTTCTGTTCTTTGCTTTCAGTCTGTAAATAATGGAAAAATTATGCTTGGCGATAAACAAGGCAGCCTTCATGCAATGCGGCAAGGGTTGCTGCCGTACATACGACCGCCGCGCTGTACTTTATGTCGAACGCTCCCACTGTAAACGGAAAAACAAAGCACAGAGCTCCGGCTGCTTTATTAATGGCAGAATGAACCGCTGTGAGCTTTTTCTGCCTTTTATACCCTATAAAAATACTGCACAGCTTAATGACAGCTATAACAGCGATCCATTGATAAATGTACATTGGAAGGCTTAACACAGGAAGAAGCTTTAACAAACATACAGCAGCAAATATAAGATCAGCAGCCGTGTCCAGCCTTGATCCGAATTCGCTGACGGTATTGGTTTTTCTCGCAACCGCTCCATCCGCAACATCGGTGATACCCGCTGCCAGATATATAAAATAAAAAGCAGCAGTAAATACAGGGCAAAACAACAGTGCGATACTTGCCAGCACTCTTATCCCTGTTAATATATTTGCCATTACAATTATTCTCCATAATCATCGTTCTAAGAACATTCTATCTTATTTCCTCCGAAAAATCAATAGCTTTTTGCTTTTTTAATGTCTTTGGACATAAAAAAGGCTTCAACACAAGGTTGAAGCCTTTAATGCTAAGATTTACTTTATGAGACCGATGCCCCAGATTGTGAAGCTGCCGCTTCCGCTGATTGAAACATCAAGTTCTCCCGTAGTATCCTGATAGTAGCCCAGCTCTGCGTCAGGACCGCCCCATGTGTACTGCTTATTGCCGTTAACCTTGGTAGTCTTGCCGTTTACAGTAACATTTATGCTGCCCATACCATTGCTGTTGGCCTTGAATACTATAATGAGACCCTTTCCTGTTGTCTTGAACTTCATCGGATTTCCGCCGTTGAGAGTATATCCGTAATTGAGCGACTGGCTGTATCCCTGTCCCGAGCTCCATGAACCTGCACTGAAATTGTCAAGGTTCTTAGGATTAACGTTTACGCAGTCAGCATACTCCATGCCGTATACAGCCTTTGAAGGCAGCTCGTAAGAGCTTGAGAGATTTTCGCTCTTCATTGCCTGACGGAAGTAATATGCCAGACAGTCAGCGATGAGCTGGCCGCCCTTATCATGCGGATGATACTGATCCGAGAAATAGTCTCCAGACTTGAGGAAACCGCTGTTGAACGCCTTTGTAAGAGCGTCGTCCATACTGATTACAGGTATATCAAAATTCTTGCCTATAGGATACATCTGTGACTGGCTTGAGAATCCGTCCTGAGCACGTGTGATAAGCACGATTACAGCAGGCTCGTTGGGCATATCAAGGAACTTCTTGATACAGCTCTCGAAGCACTTCTTGTACATGATGTCCTCATGATCGTTTACCGAGAATTCAAGGAAGATGATGTCTGCCTTCTGGGAAACAATCTCCTGCTCGCTGCGGACAAGTCCTACAACCGATGAGGTTCCCGAAAGACCTGCGTTTATCTCCTTGAAGCTTCCCTTGGCAAATGTTGACTTAACATAGTTTGAGAAGGGTGAAGTATATTTCTTGCCCTCTGTGATAGAACCGCCGAGGTAAGCTATAGTCAGTGACTCGCCGTTTTCGGCAGCTGCAAGCTTACTGTCAAGTCTGTAAGTATTTCCGAAGTGCTTTATAGAGCTCTTGTAGAAATCAATATACTGTGACGAAGCTGTCTCCTGGTAGTTATCCCATTTGGTGGTATCGATCACGGGTCCGGGAGGCGTTTCGGGCTCCGGCCATTCTGTAATGATTCCCAGAATGAACGCCTGAATATTCACAAGGTCTGCAACCTCGAACTTCTTGTTCTGGTCTACGTCGGCAGCCTTAAGCGCCGAGCCTGTCAGATTTCCTGCGATTATTGCCTTTCTTGCAGCTATCATATCCAGTGAATTGATAGTGCCGTCAAAGTTTACATCGCCGAGTATGACTGTCTTGGGAGGATCCGCACCCTTGACAACAGTGCCTGCGGGAGCTACCACAACCTGGTCGATATAGAAACTTATGCGGTCGGTATCCGTATCGTCGGTCTCAACATAGAGCTGAAGATCGGAAGCGCCTGCGGGGATAGTATAATCGGTATTTGCGAGCTGTACCCAGTCGCCCTTTACAGCCTTGCCTGAGGCGATATGGTCATATTTTGTCTCGGTACCGTCCGAGTACTGGAGAGAAAGCTGGAAGTTCTGCTCTGACGGACCGCTGTCATACATTACATTAGCGCTGAAGCTGTAAGCTGTACCGGGCTCAAATGTTGATGTACTGAGCTCCTTTAAAGCGCCGTTCCATGTATTTGTTCTGCCTGTTACGCTAAGTGCGCCGGAGCCGTCAAGGCCCTTGCCCGATGCAGTATCAACTGACGCAGCGCCTCTGCCTGCCCAGCTGTCTGTACCGCCCTCAAACTTGTCGTTGAGGTAATAGCCGTCGTTATCCTGTATATTTGTAACAGGCTCTACGTTGCTTCCCGTTGTGGGCTGTACGCTGCTGCCCTCATTTGAAAGTACAAATGTTGTGACACTGTTTGCCGGAAGACTTGCAGAGAAACTGCTGCCGTTGGAGCGTACAGAACCCTTTGCTATATTTGATGTGGACGAGGTCGTGTAGCTGTCGATCGAGGATATGGACTCGCCGCTGCTAAGCTGGAAGTCCTGATTAACAGAAGAATAATTCTTGTTGATAGCTACGACAGCTATCTTGCCGTCTGTATTCTTATATGCAGAAACCAAAACATTGCCGCTTGGCTGCTCAGTTGCGCCAATACGTACAGCACCCGGACGTACCCACTTTGAGTACTGAGCCATACAATAACCGCGTTTACTTATCTGGCCGTTTTCCTTCATAGGTCCATAGAATCTTCTTATGTACCACCATACGTAAGCATTCATGTTGCCGACCACAAGACCGTTATGTATATTTTCTGCTACATCTAAAGCCTGAGGATAAGAATCGGCATCGGAAGAAGAATCGGGAACATATACCTCTGTCATCCAAATATCCTTGCCGCAATTCTCAAGCGAAGGGAAATCCATATTGTTACGGGTAGTTCCGTAGAAATGAGTACCGAAAAGATCAGTATTTGCGAAAGCCTGACTGTTTCCAAGAATAGAATTGTATATATCCTTTTTGTACTGGAAGCTCTCGGGAGACATGAGCTTAACATTTGTACCCTGCTTTACAGCGCTTCCGTACTGCGCAATGAAAGAAGCGAGATCGCTCGGACTCCAGTAAGTCCACTCCTCAGCATAGTCAGGCTCGTTCTGGATAGACACAGCATAAAGATCTATACCCTGCCCCTCCATGTACTTGCAATAGCTGTTCAGGTGCTGTGCATAATCTGCCCACTTGTCTTTTTTGAGCTGATATTTACCGCCTGCAAGACCGCCGTTAACTGTATTTCGGATCGCAGCAGGAGGATTCCACGGAGAGGCAAATACCGTCGCTCCGAGAGCCTGAGCACGCTTTGCTGTGGGAACAGCTGTTTTCCATGCATTTGAATCATCACTGACATAGATACGCAGGATAGTAAGACCAAGTTCATCGGCACCGTTTCCGAAGGCCTTTTGCACCTGTGCGTCAGTCATATCTCCCTGTGTGATCCAGTCGGGAAGATTGATACCGCCGAAACCTCTTATAGTCTGGTAGGTATCCTTGGTGTTGATAACAACCGCACTTGCAGCCTCAGCCTTGAGACTGTTTTTTTCGGGTATGACCGAACCGCATGCCAGAAGCAGTGCCGAAGCTGTCACGGCAGAGATCAGTCTTCCGAAAAGGGATTTTTGTTTCATACTATCACTCCTTTATAAAATATAAAAAACAAATTTCTCCACTCTAATTATAGTATCATAACATCAATAAAGCAACCTATCATTTTGCATATCAGGTGGACAATCCGCAGGTAAGAAAAAAATTCGGCGCTTTTCACATCATAACGTTTCACTTATTGTGCAATTCTTACAATCACATAACTAAATAAAGATACGCCATTAATTTATAGAATATTAACAAATTCGATCATATTTTTATACCCACATTATAGCTTATATCCAAAGCAATGTCAATGATAAATCAAAACATACATAGTATTATTATGCTTTTTTTCCTTATTTTACCAATCCGGTACATCAGCCGGAACAATATCAGCTTGATATTTTCAATCGGAAGTTATATTCTCTTTGTGTAAATATCAGTAATTCATTTAAACATTAAACTTCCTTTTACCATTTTACTGTCTTGACAAATGCTGAAATTTGTGGTTAAATTAATAATATAAAATGTACCAGATGTCTTACTACAAATGCCGCAAAGGAGGTCTGCTATATGGAAAACAAAACTGCGCATGAAAGTATAATGCAAAGACGACTTGAAAGTGCTGTGGAGATAACAGCTCAGCTTTTTATAAAACACGGCATAAAATCTGTAAAAATGACTGATATCGCCAATGAATGCGGAATAGGCGTCAATACTCTGTACAGACATTTCGGCAGCAAGAACGGGATCACTGTTGCAGCAATGACTTTTATGTGGAACGAAATGAAGAAAATGTTCGGCAACACATTTGAAACTGACGCATTTGCCGCTCAGACGGGCATAAAGCAGATCAGGATACTGATGCGGCTGTATATAGTGCTGTATCAGGCTCATCCGGGTTTTATTAAGCTGCTTGCCGAATTTGATAATCTACTTATCGGTGGCAGTATCCCCAAAAGTGAGCTGAAAGAATATGAAAGATCCATCATCAATTTCTATCCTGTCTTTGAAAAAGCATATTTTACCGGCATTTCGGACGGAACAGTAAGAGAGATCCCGGATATAATGCTGTTTTATCTCTCATTCGCCCATTCACTTACGGAGCTTTGCAAGAAATTCATTCAAGGCGAGCTGCTGCCGAACGATGATTTTTCCGATCCCGAAAAGGAACTGGGAACTCTTATCGATTCTGCCGTATTTTTCCTTACAAATAAATAGCTATTTCTGCGGACTACTTGATGCAGTCCGTTTTCATTTGGATTTTTTGTCGAAAAGCGTTGTAATATGTCGGATTATGTGATAGAATAACAATAAGGGGGGATCTTATGAACAGGGATAATTCTTTCAAAAAATATCTTCTCTATCTGATATGCTCATGTATTGTTGTGCTTGCAGGCGTTTTTTATTTTAAAACAGCAGATAAAAAGAACGATACACTGATAGTAATCGAAATGTCAGAACCTTCCTCAACGGAAAGATCGGCAGAATTTACCGAAAGTATTGCTTCAGCATCAGAAAAAAGCACATCAGGTACATCAGCCAAAACAAAATCAACAGCTGCAACAAAAGCTGTAGCTGCCGATCTCATGATAGATATTAATTCCGCAAACGCAGAGGAGCTTACCCAGCTCGACGGCATCGGAGAAGTCCTTGCAAATGCAATAATCGATTACCGTCAGAGTATGGGAAGCTTTCGTAATATTGAGGAAATAATGAATGTAAACGGTATCGGTGAGGGTATCTTCGATAAAATACACGGGCATATCTATGTAGTTGATCCCATATATGACGATACAGAACAGCAGAGTGCTACTGCTCCGGATAATGATGACCGAGACCCCGAAACAGAACCTGCTGTAACGCTTGAAGAACTTACACCAATTGACATCAATACTGCTGAAATTGATATTCTTGTTTATCTTCCGCACATTGACGAGGAAACAGCCCAGAAGATAATCGAATTCAGAGACAAATCAGGAGGATTCAAAAACGAATACGAACTTCTGCTCATTGATGGACTGACGCGAAATGAAGTCAATGACATACTCCCCTATATAGAGATTAATAATTAAGCCGCGCAACTGCGCGGCTTTACTTTATATAATAAAAAGCTGTATCATGTTGATACAGCTTTCAAAATGGTGGGCCATTAGGGACTCGAACCCCAGACCGTCCGGTTATGAGCCGGATGCTCTAACCAACTGAGCTAATGGCCCTTATAACATTAATCGGAAGCTCATATAAAGCTTCCGATAATGTATTAAGTGTCGGCACTGATCTAGTTTCCCGGGCCGTGACCAGCCAAGTATCGTCAACGCGAATGAGCTTAACTTCCGTGTTCGGAATGGGAACGGGTGTGACCTCATTGCCATAAGCACCGACTGAATA
>Ga0129307_1000614_pt1 | contig 51927 bp, 54 predicted proteins | sample P1105metagenome_FD_94437 | JGI IMG/M metagenome (GOLD analysis project Ga0129307, IMG submission 94437) | Capybara group fecal microbial communities from Wisconsin, USA - P1105 metagenome | ecosystem: Host-associated > Mammals > Digestive system > Large intestine > Fecal | place: USA: Wisconsin... | reverse complement strand
GCGGGAGCTGCCTTCTTTGCGGGAGCTGCCTTCTTTGCAGGAGCTGCCTTCTTAGCGGGAGCTGCCTTCTTTGCAGGTGCTGCTGCCTTAGCGGGAGCTGCCTTCTTTGCAGGTGCTGCCTTCTTAGCGGGAGCTGCTTTCTTTGCAGGTGCTGCTGCCTTTGCAGGAGCTGCCTTCTTTGCGGGAGCTGCCTTCTTTGCAGGTGCTGCTGCCTTTGCAGGAGCTGCTTCCTTCTTAGCGGGAGCTGCCTTCTTTGCAGGTGCTGCCTTCTTAGCGGGAGCTGCCTTCTTTGCAGGTGCTGCTGCCTTTGCGGGAGCTTCTGCCTTAGCGGGAGCTTCTGCCTTTACAGGTGCTGCTGCCTTTGCTTCTTCAGCTTTCTTCTCTTCAACCTTTGCTGCTGCTGCTACGCCGATGGGCTTAACAGTAACCTTAGATGTCTCTGCCATAACAAATTCTCCTTTCACACCCTTACAAAAGGTGTACAAAATTTTAACCAAATATCTTTTAACGATTTACATAAATAAAGTGCTTATATAAAGGAAGTTTAATATATTGCGTTTTTTTTGTCAAATGTTCGATTGTAATTTCTGTCATTTGGATATTTTTAGAGAATTTTAAAACAGTTTTTTGTAATTTTTGCACAATTTCACTAAACTCGGCCGTATTCTTCCTTAACAAATTCTCTTAATGCCACGAGCGATCTTTCAACTTTTTCAGTCTCAATGCAATAAGACATTCTGAAATATCCGGGACATCCGAACGAATCCGAAGGAACAAAGATTAAATTGTATTTTTTAGCCTTTTCGCAGAAAATCTTGGCATCCTCTTCCAAAGCTTTGGGGAAAATGTAGAAAGTTCCCGAAGGCTTAACAACTTCAAAGCCGAGTCTTACAAGTTCATTATATATAAGGTTCATATTTGTTTCATAAACCTTAAGGTCACTTGTCATATCAAGGCATTCGGCTACGGCAAGCTGGATAATTGAAGGAGGACAGTTATGACCGGTGCCTCTTGAAATCTGAGTGCACATTCCGACAATGTATTCAGCATCCGTACATTTGGGATTAACTGCTACATAACCGATTCTTTCACCGGGAAGCGAAAGTGATTTGGAATATGAATAGCAGCTTAATGTATTATCATAGAATTTAGATACATAAGGAGCATCCGCACCGTCAAAAACAATCTCTCTGTAAGGTTCATCCGAGATAATGAAGATATCATGCTTATATTCTTCCTGTTTTCTGTACAGTATCTCGGCAAGTTTCTTTAAAGTCTCTGAAGAACATGCGGCGCCCGAAGGGTTGTTCGGCGTATTGATAAGAACGGCCTGAACATCCACTGTAAGCATTTCCTCAAAAGCCTCAAAATTAATCTGGAAATTTTCAAGGTTGGGAGGAACTACTTTAAGTACTGCGCCCGTATCGTTAATGTAGTGCATATATTCAGGGAAGAAAGGCGCAAAAGTAAGCACCTTGTCATTGTTATTTGTCACGCATCTTACCGCATGAGCCACTGCACCTGCCGCACCTGTTGCCATAAAAATATGTTCAGCCGTATAATTCATGCCGAATCTCTTGTTTAAAGATTCTGCAATTGCCGCTCTTACCGAAGGGATTCCGGGAGAAGGGCTGTATCCGTGAAGCTTTACGGGATCCGATTCCTGTAAAAGTCTGATCATCGTCTCCGTAAATTCCTTGGGTGTGGGAACCGAAGGGTTTCCAAGGCTGTAATCGAATACGTTTTCATATCCGATTTCTTTTCCTTTCTCGGTAGCATAGGTAAACATTTCCCTAATTACCGATTTTGCATTAAGCATTTCTTTGTAATCCTGTCTTATCATTTTTACTTCTCCGTTTATTTATATTTGTATTGTTTGCTCTTTCTTTATGAATCCAAAATTTTTTCGAACAATTCATCAAGTATTATAATAGAAAAATTCTTTTTGGTCTATGAATCCCATTTCATATAAGTAACAAAATTGTAACCGTTGTTTTGATAAAAGGTCTCTGCTTCATCCTTGCTGACCTTCATAAGATTGCCGCTTCCCGGATTGAGCCATACATAAACCTTGTCGCTGTAGCCGACAACCAGAACCGTATTCTCTCCTGCCATGGCTATTACCGGAATATCTTTGTTAAGATAATATTTTATTTCGTCGGGGTTGCAGTTTTTAAGTTCCAGTCCCTTTGAATACGGAACATTTTTCTCAATTATTTCAGTGGGGTTCATACCGTCTTCGAGATTCTTTCTTACATCCAGAGAGAACCCTTCATATTCAAGAATCAGCTCTATGCACCTTTCAAGCGATCCCGTCTCGTCACTTATGCCCGTGGTTTCTCCAAGACGCATTATCTGGTTTGTGGAAGCATAAGTTTCCTTCTTCCACAGATAATGACCGTCGCAGTCAATGACCGTTCCGAACGCTTCATCCGCCTTTTTTACCGCATCTGACAGTTCAGTATACTCACCGAGGCAATCGTCGAGTGCATATACATAGAAAGCATCCTTTGAATCGGTATCCATTACAACTTCCCTTTTGCCCTCATACATCTCGGTCTTTGGAGTCTTGAATTTGATTTTCTTATTGTCCATCTCACGCTTTAACGTTACCTGAACAATCTTTTTTAAGTTCTCCGTCGCAATGACTTCGGAATTGTTCTTATAAGTCTTTTCCATAAATGAATTCACGATACTGTCGGGAGGCGCACTTACCAAAACCCCGTTTTCATCCCTGGTATTTCTCATGAGTGTAATCAGGTTATCGTTAATCCTGCAGTCTACGACATATATGTTTTCTTCGGAATACTTCTTTAATATTTCTTTGAATTTGTTGATGATGTTAAGGTTGTACATCGGAACGATTCTCTCGCCGAATACATCCTCATAAATATCATCGATTTTCGCATCGCCGTAAATTAAATCATCGCCCATGAATCCGAGTGCTTTTATTCTCTCTCCGCCTTTCGCATCTATCGTATAACTTTCCGATGTATCCATTCTCAGATATTTAAGCTGCAATACACCGATATTGTCTTCCTTTGATACCCAGGCGCACATACTGTAATTGGCGGATACGTAAAGGTCTTCGATATCAAGATTATCCACGATCTTTTCGATTTGCTGTTCTGCTATGTCGGCTTTGTAAATCTTTTTGTCAAAATAGAAATAAAATTCACCGAGAGTATTGGCATAAGCGAGTTTTTCAAGATCGTTCTTGATAATTTCGTACGGCTTGTCGCACTCGATAAAAAGCTTTTCTTCAACCACGTTCGTCTTGGAATTGTATTCGAAAAGATGAATACCGCATTTTCCTTCATAATCTCCGCGGTTGAAATATCCGTATGTGTAAAAAATAACATTTCCGGATTCATCGATGCTTACTATCTTTATATCGTGATTGGGGTTAAGACATCTGTCGTCATCGTTGTCCTTATCATAAAAAGAATAAGCGGTTCCGAATGTGTTTTGCTCGGAATTTACCACAAACAAGGCCTTGTTGTTTACAAAAGCATAAGTATTGCCGTCCTTGCTTTCCGCATGTTCAAAATCACTCGGTATGATTCCAAGCATCAGTTTGTCTTTATAGACTACGCCTTTTTCGGCATAAAGAATCGTATTCATGTATCTGTCAAAAGATAAAAGATACATACGCTCACTGCCCTTGACGAATCTGTAATACTCGCTGACCATATATTTTCTTTCTTCATCACCGGCTGTTGCAGAAAGTGTGTAATCAAGTTTTAAAAATGCACCCTTGGCATCAATCTCTCCGACCGTACATACCGGTTCATCCAGTCTTTTAACTTCCAGATTGCCCCAGGTCAGCTGTTCCATTGAACTGTGAATATCAACATGCGAAAAATCGGTATTGTCTCCGGAAGAATTGCTCTCCATGTATTTTCCGATTTCTTCCTGTGCATTGTATTTGTCGAAAGTACAATTGTTGAAATAATAAACATATTCCATCTTTTCGGCAAAATCCAGACTCTCATCGCCGACAAAAACTCTCGCATAATAATTTGCTTTCGTTCCGTTAGACAATGTCAAAACAATCTTAAGCGAATACTCGGATTCCGCGGAAATAATATCCTTAAAAGCAAATGTGGCATCAATGCATTCGGAATTTTCCTGATAATCTTTTATTTCGCCTTCTTCGACATATCTTTCCTTATCGATGCTTCTTAACTCGTAATTAATCGAAGAGATATTTTCTCCTTTTTTATAAATACGCACGTTAAGCGTTCTGCCTTCTTCCAAAGGTGTGATTCCGTCACGAATCAGCGAATAATCCATCTCGGATGTGTAACCGAACATTTTGTTGAAATCGTGTCCGTTGATTCTTGCACATATTACCGGGAGTGAGGCTGAAGACATTTCTTTGGTAAGATCCGTGTTTCCTCTGTTTAAAAAATATTCAAAAAAGAAAATGGAAGCAATAAACCAAATCGCAACAATTACATATTGCCACGCTTTTTTGAGAAATATCTTCATTATTGCCTCCTTTCCCTGTTTTTTTCTGCCAAAATAAAGTTTCTGTAAAAATATCGAAAGGTCTGCAACTTTCGTCGCAGACCCAAATGATTACTTAACCGAGTTCAACCTGCACAGTGCTTTTTTCAAAGCTACAGCTGCTCTGTCGAGATCCGTATCCGGATCCTTCGCGGCAATTCTTTCCTGCGCTCTCTTGAAAGCCTCCTGAGCACGATTTTCATCAATCTCGGACGGCCATTCGATGATCTCCGCAAGAATGGTAACCGAATCCGGATTGATTACCGCAAATCCCGCATGAAGTGCAGCATTCTTAGGTTGATCTGCTTCTGTAATTGTAAGAATTCCCGGTTCTATAATAACCGTCATCGGGATGTGATTTTTCAATACGCCGATTTCACCTTCGGTAGTATTGAATTCAATCATCGATGCCTTACCTTCATAGAACATTCTCTCCGGGGTAATTATTTTTACATCGAAAAGATTTGAATCTTCCATTTATTAACTCCGCTTATTTCTGATTCTTCTTGGCCAAAACATCATCAATGCTTCCGGCATTAAGGAAATAACTCTCGGGAATGTCATCATGCTTACCTTCAAGGATTTCCTTGAAACCTCTGATAGTTTCGGAAATAGGTACGTATTTTCCTTCGAGACCTGTGAACTGACCTGCTACGAAGAAAGGCTGTGAAAGAAATCTCTGTACCTTTCTTGCACGGCTTACAAGAAGCTTGTCATCTTCGGAAAGTTCGTCCATACCGAGGATTGCGATGATATCCTGCAATTCTTTGTAACGCTGAAGGATTTCCTGTACTCCTCTGGCTACCTGATAATGCTCAAGACCTACGATACGGGGATCGAGAATTCTTGATGTTGATTCAAGGGGATCAACAGCAGGATAAATACCGAGTTCAACAATTGCTCTCGAAAGAACAGTCGTTGCATCAAGGTGTGCGAATGTTGTAGCGGGAGCAGGGTCTGTAAGGTCATCCGCAGGAACGTATACAGCCTGTACGGATGTAATGGAACCGTTCTTTGTGGAAGTGATTCTCTCCTGAAGTGCACCCATTTCTGTCTGAAGTGTGGGCTGATAACCAACCGCCGAAGGCATACGTCCTAAAAGTGCGGACACTTCGGAACCTGCCTGTGTGAAACGGAAAATGTTATCGATGAAAAGAAGCACGTCCTTTCCGCCTTTATCACGGAAATACTCAGCCATTGTAAGACCTGTAAGACCAACTCTCATACGGGCTCCGGGGGGCTCATTCATCTGACCGAACACCATGGTGGTTTTATCAATAACTCCTGATTCCTGCATTTCATGGTAAAGGTCGTTACCTTCTCTTGTTCTCTCGCCTACACCGGTGAATACCGAATATCCGCCGTGCTCGGTAGCGATGTTACGGATAAGTTCCTGAATAAGGACCGTCTTACCTACACCGGCACCGCCGAAAAGACCGATTTTACCACCCTTCTGGTAAGGGCAGAGAAGATCGACTACCTTGATACCCGTCTCGAGAAGTTCAGCCTCTGTAGACTGCTCTACAAAATCAGGAGCGCTTTTATGTATCGGTTCGTAACTAACTCCTTCGGGAGCGGGTTTGTTATCGATAGGCTGACCCAAAACATTGAAAATTCTTCCAAGTGTGTTTTCTCCGACGGGAACTGAAATGGGTGCACCTGTAGCAGCAGCTTCCATTCCTCTTACAAGTCCGTCGGTGGGTCCCATTGCTATACAGCGTACGGTATCGTCACCGAGGTGCTGTGCAACTTCGACAACCAGCTCTTTGCCGGCATTGGTTTTGATATTGATTGCTTCATTAATCTGAGGCAACTGACCTTTTGCAAATTTGATATCCAAAACCGCACCGATGATCTGTGTGATCTTACCGATATTTGTCATTGGTTTTTACTCCTTTAAAATGATTACTTGTAAAATAAATCCGCAAGGATTTATGAAATAGCTTCGGCACCTGCAATAATTTCCGTAAGCTCCTGAGTGATGCTGCCCTGTCTTGCTCTGTTATACTGAAGAGTGAGCTTTCCGATCATCTCTTCCGCATTGTTGGTAGCAGAATCCATTGCCTGCATTCTGGCACCGTTCTCACTGGCAACCGCTTCGATAAGTGCACCGTGAATAAGTGAAGTCAAATACTTCGGAACGATGTATTTGAAAGCCTCTTCATCGGGAATTTCGAAGTTCATGAGAAGCAGTTTCTCATTGGGATCTTCCTCTTCATCCTCCGATCCGTATACCTCTCCGGGAATAATCGGAAGAAGTTTTAACAGAGTCGGTTCATGACTTACAGTATTTTTGAAGTTGGTGTATGCCAAATAAATTTCACCGATTCTCTGCTTTTCGAATGCATGAAGCAAATCGTTGCAGACTTTAATTGCATCGGCAAATTCAAAGCCTTCGGCAAGTTCGGAATAATCCTTCTTGATGTTATATCCTTTTCTTTCAAGAAGTTCCTTACCTTTTCGACCTATGATGTAAATATCCGTATTTTCGTTGTTAAACTCCTCATTTGACGTAATGAGTTTTACGATATTGGAGTTATAACCGCCGGCAAGACCTCTGTTGGAAGTGATAACCAACACGGCCTTTCTGTCGCACTCGCTCTTTTTAACGTAGGGCGAATCGACATTTGCCGAATCCGATAACAAATCGGTAACGGTATTGTACATGGCTCTGAAATAATATTTGGATTTAATCGCTCTGCCTTTGGCGCGCTGCAGTTTAACCGTGGATACAAGTTTCATTGCCTTGGTTATCTGCTGGGTGCTTGTAACACTCTCGCGTCGGCGTTTGATATCTCTCATTGAAGCCATAGGCGTTTTCCTTTTTTCTACACCTCATCCGGTTTCTTCGAAACCACCTTCCCCTCAAGGGGAAGGCTTAATGAAGCTTATTTAAATTCTGCTTTAAACTCCTCAATTGCTTTAAGAAGTTTCTGCTCATTTTCTTCCTTGATTTCCTTGTCATTCTTGATGCCTTCGGGAATCTCAGGATATTTTGTCTTGATAAACTCGAAAAGTTCGTCTTCGAATCTGGTGATATCCGATACCGCAACATCAAGAAGAAGCTTCTTTGTTGCTGCATAGATAATAATTACCTGATACTCAACAGGCATGGGCTTGTACTGAGGCTGCTTCAAAATCTCTTTGATACGTTCGCCCTGTGCAAGCTTTTCCTTTGTATCTGCATCAAGTTCCGAACCGAACTGTGCGAATGCGGCAAGTTCTCTGTACTGTGCAAGTTCCACACGAATAGGAGCCGCAATCTTCTTCATAGCCTTAATCTGAGCTGCACCGCCGACACGGGATACCGAAAGACCGGCATTAACTGCAGGACGGAAACCTGCGTTGAACATTTCGGTTTCAAGATAAATCTGACCGTCTGTAATTGAAATTACGTTGGTAGGAATATATGCCGAAACGTCGCCTGCCTGTGTCTCGATAATGGGAAGCGCCGTAAGGGAACCTCCGCCGTATTCTTCGCTCATTCTGGCTGCTCTTTCGAGAAGTCTTGAATGTAAGTAGAATACGTCGCCGGGGTACGCTTCTCTTCCGGGCGGTCTGCGAAGGAGCAAGGAGAGTGTACGGTATGCCGTAGCATGCTTACTTAAGTCATCGTAGATTACGAGAACGTCTTCTCCTTTTTCCATCCATTCTTCTCCGATGGCACATCCTGCATACGGAGCTATGTACTGAAGGGGTGCAAGTTCCGATGCTGTGGAAGCAACAACGGTTGTATAGCTCATCGCACCGAATTCTTCGAGTGTCTTAACGATATTTGCAACAGTCGAAGCTTTCTGACCGATGGCAACGTAAATACATTTTACGTTCTGTCCCTTCTGATTGATAATCGTATCGATTGCAATCGCAGTCTTACCTGTCTGACGATCGCCGATGATAAGTTCTCTCTGGCCTCTTCCGATGGGAACCATGGAGTCGATAGCCTTTATACCCGTCTGAAGAGGAGTATCAACGGATTTTCTTGTAATAACACCGCTTGCTACACGCTCGATCTGACGGAACTTATCTGTATTGATGGGTCCCTTGCCGTCGATAGGCTGTCCGAGAGCATTTACAACTCTTCCGATCAGTGCATCGCCTACGGGAACTTCAACAACTCTTCCGGTGGTCTTAACGATATCGCCTTCGTTAATATTACGCTGATTGCCGAGAAGTACGGCACCGACATTGTCTTCCTCGAGGTTCATAACCATGCCGTATACTTCGCCGGGGAACTCAAGAAGTTCACCCTGCATGGCTGTCTCGAGACCGTGAATTCTTGCTATACCGTCAGCGACCTGAATAACCGTACCGACATTGGATACGACCATTTTGTCAGCGTATCTTTTTATCTGATCCTTAATCACAGAACTTATTTCTTCCGGTTTTAAATTCATGGATCTTTAACACCTTTCTCTTTTATAGTTGAATTTTGTGTAAATCCCTGCTGATGTTTTCTATTTTCGTACGTACGGAATTATCCACAATTCTGTCTTTAATTCTAATTACCATACCGCCAATAAGAGAAGGATCCGTAATGTATTCAATCTCAATCTCTTTGTAATCGGTGGTGGATAAAAGTTTTTCTTTTATCCTTTTCTTCATTTCTTCGTCGATTTCAATCGCACTTGTAACCGAAGCCTGTCCTATGTGCAAATGTTCTTTCACGCGGGATACAAAATAATCGAGAATCTCTTCAAGATAATTGTATCTTCCTTTGTTGACAAGCAACTCGAGAAACGAGAATAATTTGTCGTCGATTCTGCCCTTGAAAACGTTTGAAATAATCTCCGAATGTTCTTCCTTTGAAAACCTGGGGTTAAGCATAACCGAGCCAAGTTCAGGGTTGTCGGAAAGAATTTTTTTCAATTCCGTTACTTCTTCAAGCATCGGCAAGCACGAAGAGGATTCGACCGCAATCTGAAACAAAGCCTCACCGTATGTGGTTATTGCTGATTTAGCCATGTATCCTCACCCATTCCTTTTAAGGTTTCATCCAACAGACGTCTCTGATCCGCATCACTCATTGAGGCTGCCACAATCTTACCTGCCATGGCTTCCGCAACATTGATGACTTCCTGCTTGACCTCGTCAGCCACCTTCTGCTTTTCAAGGTTTGCTTCACGATGGGCATTATCTATAATCTTGCCCGCTTCTTCACGTGCATCGGCAACTATTCTGTTCTCATTAGCCAAAGCTCTCTGTCTCGCATCCGAAAGAATGCCTTCGACTTCAGCATCAACGTTTTTCAGTTTTTCTTCATACTCATTCTTGAGACGCTCTGCCTCGCTCTTTTCTTTCTCAGCCGCCTCAATATCATCCGCAATGCTTTGTTTTCTCTTGTCGAGAAACTTTCTTGCAGGATTGAAAAAGAAGAACGAACCGCCGAGGAAAAGAACAAATACGGCAATAAGTGTCAGGACGGAATCATGAAGAAGCTGAAAATCCAGGTTGAATAGTCTGCTCATAATTAAGCCCTGCCTCCTTTAAAATTTTCTTTTCTGATTAATTGGTAAAAGGCTTAACGAATAAGAGCAACATTGCGATTAACAAGCCATACAAACCTGTTGTCTCGGCAACAGCCTGTCCCAAAAGCATGGTAGACATGATTTTGCCCTGTGCACCGGGATTACGACCAACGGCCGAAGCACCGTAACCTGCGGCAATACCCTGTCCTACACCGGGTCCGATACCTGCGATAACCGCAAGACCTGCACCTATGGCGGAACATCCTAAAATAAAGTTCTCATTGAATTCCATTGTGGTATCCTCCTGAAATATAGTTTATATGTTAATTTCAAAATTAAGTACGTTTGTAATGATTACGCGGTTTTCTCCGTATTCTTTTTCTTGAAAAGTCTTTGGAAAACCGTTTCCTCGTTGTCTCCGATGGCACTGCCGATATATGTTACCGTCAGCATACAGAATACGTATGTCTGGATGGCACCCGAGAAAAGATCGAAGTATACATGAAGTGCTGCGGGCCATGCGTACGCAATCTTTGAAAGAAGTCCGTATACCAGGGCCATCATAACCGTTCCGGAAAGGATGTTCGCAAAAAGACGAAGCGAAAGCGAAACGGGTACGGCACAGTCACCGATGATATTGATCGGAAGCCAAATTGGAAGCCAGGGCGGAAGAGGCGAACATTTGTCCTTCCAGATAGCCCAGGGGCTGTTAAATCTGACTTCGTTTATTCTGATAAGTGAGAATGTGATAAGACCGAGCGGAAGCGTCACGCCGTAATCGGCTGTGGGAGGTCTTAAACCAAGCAATCCGGAAATATTCGAAAACAGAATAAAGATAAAGAGCGTACCGATGTAGTTTCTGAATCCTTTTCCTTTTGCGCCCATTGCTCCTTCGGTGATTCCGTCAAGGAATTCAACCGCAAATTCAAGTGCGCACTGGAAATATCCCGGAACCGCTTTTGCGTGTTTGAAAACCTGTCCGCCTACGAAAAAGAATATGAGCAGACACACTACCACGATCAAAAGACAAACATGTGAAGTTGTAATCCATACTTCATGACCGAACAGACTGTATTTGAATATACCATGGATCATGAAATCGACGCCGTCAGCGCCCGATAGCAACAGATTCGGAGTCATTTTGTTCCTCCTCGCAATCCTCAGAGCCGTCGGACTCAAGAGAATTGGGATTTATTTTCAAATTTATTTTATGTATTAACGGCGTAAGATACGTCGCAAATTTCAAAGAGAATATTCCGATGAAAGTAGCAATCGGATTGACATACGGCGATACGCAGGCAACAACCATGACGACTATCGCTATTATATATCTCATAAAGAATGCGATTCTGATTCGCGCGGTGGCTTTCTGTTCATCCGATACCGCTCTCACTATAGCTCTGGCCATGTTGTCGGTCATCACGAGAGCCGTAACTGTTCCCAGCAACCCGCCGAGTACATATTGAATCATGCTTTTGGGAAACCACATCCCGATAACAATATTCAATACACCGAGAATAATCACACCGATTTGAAGTTCTCTTAACGTCTGCTTGAAATAATTCATTCTTCGTTATCCTTGAATGTACTTTTGACTAACTTGTACACACCGGTCATTCCTCCGGCCGCTCCCACGAAAAACAAAATTATCGCAAGGAAAGAAGTGCCGAATTTTCTGTCGAGATAATACCCTAAGAAGAAACACCCTATCGTAGGTATTAACATTATCAACGTAAACTGTGAAACAAAAGAGAGTATTTTAACTATCTTTGACACATTCCAACCTCTTTAACATACTATCGCAAACATAACAAAATTATACAAATTTTTGGTGTGTTTGTCCAGCAATTTCGTCACTTTGTTGTAGTCCATTTTTTGCCCTTTCGGACATTTTTTCATATTGTTTTACGAAAATTTGACTTTTTCAATTTTTATGTGTAATATTGTTAGATATAGTGTGTTTCGTAGTTAGGTTTCACAATATGTGGGGTAAAATATGTCAGACCTGATCTTTTATCGAAAAAGAATTATACCGTGCGAAAACATTCGTCTCGACAGAGATACGGTGCTTTATTCCGATGAAAAGATGATGGTAACAAAATGGAACACCATAAACCCCAGAAAAGATATCGATCACGGCTATTCGCTTTATCTCCCCGAAGAAGGATTCAAAATCAGTAAATTTTTAAGAAAAGACGGTTCGCTGCACAAATGGTACTGCGATATCGTTGAGTTTTATTTTGATAAAGAAGAAGGAAGCTGTACAACGCTTGATTTGCTTTTGGACGTAACAATCAACGAAAACGGCGAAGTGCATCTTCTGGATATGGATGAACTTGCATCCGCGCATAAGGACGGTCTTATCAGCGATGAACTGATGCACAAGTCGCTGATTCGTGCGGACAGACTTTTAAAGATTGCATATTCGGGCAGTTTTTCGAAATATGCGGATCTGCTTAATTCGTTTATAGAATAGATAAATTCTATTGGTTCATAATCTCCTGAAATCTAAAAAGGAGGCCTGAAACATCGGGTCTCCTTTTTATTTTTATTGTGATAAATTTTAATAGAAAATGTGATTTCCGATCTGTATTCCGGAAAGTCCGGGTATCGGTGTTCTGAAATATACGCAGCCGCCGACATTGGTATTTCCCGCCATAGCCTCATCCGCCGCCTGATAGCAGGATGCAGTCGCGGAATTCTTTGCAAGAGCAAGATCGAGTCTTCCGCTTCCGGCCGGCGAGAACTGGCTCTTTTGATAGATTACACCGTATACCGTATCGGGATATCGGCTTGAGAGAACACGATTGATTACAACCGCGCCTACCGCAAGCTGTCCTTCGTACGGTTCACCGCCTGCCTCGCAATAAATCAGATTGGCAAGCAGATACCTGTCATTATCCGCAAAAGAAACCTCGGAAATATCTCTTTTCGAAGATTGTGCAGCAAGTTGTGAAAGTCTGACTTCTTCCTCATACTGTTTCTTTAATGCTTCGATATCTTCTTCCTGCGCTTTAATCTGCGCTTCCTTGTCGGCAATTTCTTTTTCAATCTCGGCAAGTTCGTTGTTTGTATCATTTATCTGTGCAGAATACTGATTGACAAAAGTATTGGTGGTATTGATTAACTCGGTAATTCTGGCCTGTTCCTGTACGCTTAAGTCTTCAAGTGCTTCGAGTTCCGTAAGTTCCCTCTCAAGCTCTTTTTCCTTGGCTTCCACATCTAGAGTAATCTGCTTGTAATCTTCAAGCATGCCGTTGTCGTATTCCGAGATCATGAAAATATAATCCGTAATATTTAAAAAAGTAGAAAAATCCTTGCTTGAGAGAATCATGTCAAGATAGGCATTCTCGGGCTGTTCGTAAATGTACTGAAGACGTTTTTTCATCGTCTCGTACTGTTCTTTTTCCGTATCTTTGGCTTCCTGAAGTTCAATCTTTTTTGCTTCTATCTCGTCCTTTTTATCGGCGATATCGTTGCAGATTTCTTCATATTTGGCATTTTCTTCCTGCAAAGATTCATTAAAAGAATTCAACTGAGCCTTGAGCGTGCCCTGTTGAAACGTCAGCTGATTCAATTCATTTTGTTTTTCGTTCTTTGCTCCTTCGGCCTGCTCCTTCTGTTCCTCCGCCTGTTTCTTTTCCTGTTCCGCCTGATTGATCTGATCGAGTATGGAACCGGGTGATGCATGAACTGCAAGAGGAAGAGCATTGACGAACAGACTCGTTATCGCAATGAATGAAACAACAGTCAATAAAGTTCTTTTCATACTTTCTTTTTCAAGCGGTCAGACTTCCAAAACTATCTTTCTTCCGCTTCGCTTGTACTGAATGCATTTCACACCCGCAGCTTCAAACATTTTCTTTGCTGCAATGTTTGTGGGTGTGTTGTTGTATTTGTCGGAATCGTAAATAACTTCTTTGATTCCGCACTGGATGATGGCTTTCGCGCATTCGTTGCAGGGGAAAAGCGAAACATAAATCTTTGCCCCTTCAAGATTGCCGCCCCTGTAGTTCAAGATGGCATTAAGTTCGCTGTGTGCCACAAAAGCATATTTTGTATTAAGCACTTCGCCCTCTCTTGCCCAAGGAAACAAATCATCGCTGCAGCCGTTGGGAAAACCGTTGTATCCCACGGAAAGAATTCTGTTGTTTCTATCGACTATGCATGCTCCGACCTGTGTGTTGGGGTCTTTGGAACGCATACCCGAAAGCATTGCTATCCCTGTGAAATATTCATCCCATGAGATGTAATCTTCTCTTTTATCCATAAGTATTCTCCGTTTACTCGCTCATCTTTAACATATAGATTTTTCGCTTCGGTTTTATTGATTATTTGGTACCGAAAATTCTGTCTCCGGCATCTCCGAGTCCGGGAACGATATATGCGTGATCGTTTAACTTCTCATCCTTTGCACCGATGTAAATATCAATGTCGGGATGATCCGCCGTAAGTCTCTCGATTCCTTCGGGAGCGGCGATAATACACATAAAATGAATGTTCTTGCATCCCTTGTTCTTAAGCATTGTGATTGCTTCAGAAGCACTGCCGCCTGTTGCGAGCATGGGGTCTACAACGAAAATTTCTCTCTGTGAGCAGTCTTCGGGAAGCTTGCAATAATATTCAACGGGTTCGTGAGTTTCGGGATCTCTGTAAAGACCGATATGTCCGACTTTTGCTGCGGGAATAAGATCAAGCATACCGTCAACCATTCCGAGACCGGCTCTCAAAATGGGAACGATGGCCATTTTCTTACCCTTTAATTCCTTTACCGTAGTGGGACAGATGGGTGTCTCTATATTAACTTCTTCAAGAGGAAGATTTCTTGTTGCTTCATAGCATATAAGCATGGCAATTTCGCTTATTGTCTGGCGAAAATCCTTTGTACCCGTATCCTTTCTTCTGATGTAACCGATTTTGTGCTGAATCAGGGGATGATCCATAATCACAACTTTGCCCATTTTTGCTACCTCCGTGTTTGTTTACTTTGCACCTGTTTGTGTCGGTGTCTTATATTTTTTTATTATATTTTCGTGCAGATTATTCTATCTTGTCGATTCTTCTCTGATGCTTCTCAAGCTTTGAAAAATCAGTTGAAAGGAATGTATCCACTATGGACATCGCAAGGATTTCTCCGACGATTCCGGCACCCATTACAAGTACATTTGCATCATTGTGTTCTCTTGTAAGACGTGCAGATACGCTGTCCGAGCAAAGAGCTGCTCTGATGCCTTTAATCTTGTTGGCAAGCATGCTCATTCCGATACCTGTGGTACAAATAAGAATTCCGAAATCAACATCCTTTTTTGCAACAGCTTCCGCTGCAGGTCTTCCGAAATCGGGATAATCGCAGGAAGCAAGGCTGTCTGTACCGAAATCAACCACTTCGAAGCCCTTTTCCTCCAAATGTTTTTTAACGGCTTCCTTTAATACGAATCCGCCGTGATCGCTGGCGATAGAAATCTTCATGTTTTCCCTCCGTTATACGTCTATTATTTTATGTCCGGCCGCTTTTATAAGTCTGTTCATGACTGCCGCGCCGATTCCTTTATCCGAAAAACTCTCGGATAAAATATATTCAACTCCTTCATCATCGCATTCGCGAAGAACCTTGTAAAGATTGGATGCAATTTCAAGCGCATCTTCCTTTTTGCCGACTTTCTTAAGATTCACTCCGTGATATTTGTCGGCATTCTCATCTACGCAGATGACGGTGCATCCTTCGTGTTCTTTGGCCATCTCATTAATCTTTTCGATGACCTTTTCTTCATCGCCTCTTACTATGGCCATATCGGCTTTGGGAGCGTAATGTCTGTATCTCATGCCGGGAGCTTTAGGTCTTTCCCTGCTGTTTGCATCAAGGATTGTCGGATCCATTCTCACTTCGCCGAGGACTTCTTCAAGCATTTCCTTTGATACAAATCCCGGTCTTAAAATCATCGGAACCTCGGACGTCATGTCGACTATTGTGGACTCAAGTCCGATCGGAATGTTTCCGCCGTCTATAATCATATCCACTCTGCCGTTTAAATCCTCGCAAACATACTTTGCAAGCGTGGGGCTCGGTCTTCCTGATAAATTGGCACTCGGTGCTGCCACAAATCCGCCTGCGGCTTCAATAAAAGCCATCGCTGTCGGATGTATCGGAAATCTGACCGCAACTGTATCAAGTCCTCCCGTTGTTTCCTTTGGAACAGCATCCGTTTTTTCAAATATAAGAGTGAGCGGTCCGGGCCAAAAAGCATCGATTACTTTCTTTGCATTTTCAGACACCGATTTTGCAACCTTTTCGAGATCTTCAATGCGGTAAATATGCACGATAAGCGGATTGTCGGAAGGTCTCCCCTTCGCAGCGTATATTTTTTTTGAAGATTCGGGATTGAGCGCATCTCCTCCGAGTCCGTACACGGTCTCCGTGGGAAAAGCGACAAGTCCGCCGTCTTTAATGATTTCTCCTGCCTCTTTTATAAGCGCGGCATCTATTTTGTTCTCATCGATTCGAACTGTTTTCGTAATCATTTCAATGATTAATTTCCCAAATAGTTAAGTATTGTATCCCAGGCTTCCCCGGTCTCAAGACCGAGTTTCCACTCAGCCACTCCGGCGCATTCGTGCGCATCCATTACCGAGAGTTTGGCTTCGAGAGATGCTGCATCCTCAAGCCATACCTGGTAAAGGGTTCCGTTCATTTCCTTTTCGCCGTAATTCTGGCATGTCTCATCGTTCCAGTGAAGTTCGACATCGTATTTCGTACACCACTCGGCACTTGATCCCATACCCATGGTATCGGCTGTTACGGAACCGTCCTTGGTCTTCCAGACACGTGTGTAGAAAGGAACCGCATTTATGATTTTTTCAGCGGGAACTCCGCTTGAAATCGTATTGACTATACCGTCTTCCACAAAACCGATGGAAGCAACGCTTCCTGCTACTCCGCCCGATGCCCAGTGTTCATCGTATCCCATCACGATTACATAATCGCAGACATTGCCCTGAATGCCCCTGTTGTAATGCACGGTGGAAGCGGTGGGTGCATAATTGTCCACCGAAAGAACTATGCCTGCTTTGTGGGTGGCAATGGAAAGTTCCTTTAAAAACTCGCCCCAGTCGCTGCCCGAATCCGAAGGTATCTTTTCAAAGTCAAGATTTATACCGTCGAGATTGTTGTCCAAAGTCATGGCAATCATATTGTTTATGAAAGATTGTCTTGCATCAAATGTATGGAAAATACCTGCCATGTTGACTTCGTTGTCGACATCAGTCCATACGCCCCATACCTTTACTCCGGCATTGTGTGCATTGGCAACATAATTGGCATTTACGGTATTCTTAATCGAGCCTTCATCGTCGGTTATTCTGAATACGGTAGGTGCGACGATATTGATTCCCGCATCTTTGGGAACATCCGAAAAATCACTCGCTCCCGCATCAAAAAGCTGATGGAAGGCAAGATTGATTTTGCCGTCGATTTTAATCGAATTGTAATCGAGAGGAATCTCGCATTTTTCAATGGTTACGGGCTGTGTGCCGGCCTTTTCGTATTTCTTTATTTCAACATATCCGATAAAACCGTCGGTTGTCTGAACTTTTGCCCAGTCTTCCATCTCTTCGAGAATGTAAACGGTATCGTTTTCGCTTACTTCCTTTAAGATATCACTCTTAACGCCGCCTCTGTATCTTACGGCAGTTTCTTTAACGATAGTTGCCTTGTCGAGCGTTTTGTCTTCGGTGTAAATAACCATTCTCTTGGGCTCATCGAAGAATTCAACATTGAAATCAGCGAAGAGTTTCAGATAATCCACGGAGAAATATGTCTTTCCGTCATTTGTAATAACCGGTGCACAGGAAAGTTCTCTTTTTTCATCGCCCTTGTAAAAACAAAAATCCGAAGACTGATTAAGATCGGCCCTTACTATCTCGTCCTGAGTCGTATAAAGAGCCATTTGTTCATCGACATTGACATAGAAATGATTCGTAAAATATTTCTTGACGTCATCCTGAGAAATATAATAGGCGTTTTTGTAATAAACACCTTTTTCTTCGGCTTTAGCATTGTTTATTACCATTGCCACCTGGTAGTCGTAATAAACTCCGAAATATTCGTTTAAATCGGCATGCTTGCCGGAATATCTGTATCTTTCAAGAAGCTTGTTGCCGTAAAATCCCGCAACAAGTGCAATAATTGCAACGATGGCAACAAATACCGGAATAAACTTCCCGAGCGCCTCGTTAAATTTTCTTTTTCTTCTGCGTTTAGCCACTTCGTTGGGTCGTCTCACCCTTCTTCGGGGATTTCTTGAATTTTTACGGTTTCGGTTGTTTGCAGAACTGCCGCGTCCTACGTCCTGACGCGAATTTCTTCTGCCTGGTTCAGGTCTCATTTCAAGTCCTCCTTTTATACCCCGCTTATTATATCAAAAAAATAAAATGTAGTCATTATCTTTTCGTTTTTGGCATTCGTTAGGCAGAATCTACCGGCTCGAGGGAATAAATAAGATAAATTTAGCCAAAAGGAACGTGATGAAATAATCCAAAAAGACAACGCCACATTTTATGGGGTGCAAGTACCGTACCGTGTGTATTTAATTAATATATCAAAGCTTAGGTGGAATAAAATGTGCGAACGCACATCGCTTATAAAGACCTCCGACAGAAATGCGGAGTAATTTAATGTATCATCTCGCCTCCCTTCCGTACGAGATTTCCTACACCTTGATTGTATTATATATTTTATTGTGCATTTTGACAAGTATTTTTTTAATCTTTTGTTTATTTTATACAATCGTAACATATAATTATTTTTGATTTTTCAACCGATATATGTTAAAATAAAGAAAAAGAAACCTGCAGTATATATGCACGAGAGGTCAAATATGAGAATCGATAAGATTAATGACAATCAAATAAAGTGCATACTGACCGAGAAGGATTTGGCGGAACGTAATCTCAATCTTCGCGAGATGTCTTACAACTCTGCGGAGATACGCCATCTCTTTGCGGAAGTTATTCGTTATGCGTACAAGAACCTTGATTTCGACGCAAACAACGTTCCTTTAAAGATAGATGTTATACCGCTTAGAACATCAGCTGTTCTGTTTATCACAAAGGTCGAAGAGCCTGAAGAGTTGAACCCTTCGTATTCACATTTTTCTCCGGCTGTATACGAGAAAATGAAGAATCCCGGAAAAGAAGACAATTCCGATTTATCGGAAAGCTTCAAAAATCTCATCAACGCTCTCTTCCCCGCAGAGGAAGGAATGCTTCCCCAAGCGCCTAATAAGAACAGCGAAGATTTTGCTTCCGATAATAACATCGTATTCTCGTTCGACAAGGTCGCTGATGTGATTGATGCCTGCAAGGCCATCAACGCAACATACGATCACTTAAGTTCGCTTTATTACGATGAGTCCAAAAAAATTTATTACCTTAAGATGTTTACGGACAAAGAACCGGACGGAAACTTCAGACAGAATTGTATCAATCTTTTGGAATACGGCAACCATATCAACAGCGACAAGTTTTTCGACAGTTATTTAAATGAGCACGCAAAACTTCTGGCTGAAAAAGATGCCGTAGCAAGACTCGGCTAGCCATACAATTTGCCGACTCCCGGATTAAAATAAAAAAGGACGTATGAAAAAACTTTCGTTTTTTCACACGCCCTTTTATTTGTTTTGAGATATTGAATCTATTGTTCTTTCTGATTAAGAGCAAATACCAATGCATCCACATCAATTCCGTGAACCATGCTTGCTTCTTCAAGTGTCTCGCCCTGAGCAGCGGGGCATCCGATGCAATGCATTCCTGCGCCCATTAAAACGGGAACGGCATCAGGTTTAGCGCTTATAATCTCACCGATAGTCATATCTTTGGTAATTTCTGCCATCTTTTAAATCCTCCGTACATTTCATTCTTCTGTATCATATATTATTTTATTTATTCGGTCAACGATTTAATTTTTCACAAAATTCTTATGATCCCCGCGGCTTTGTACCACTTCGTATCCGACCTTCTTTACTCTGAGCGTCATGCATCGAATACACTCCGCCGCTTCATCGCCCGTACAGATTTTATTGTCGTAGAGAAGATATTTGTCTCTGACATCCGTGGGAGATAAGTTCGGCATAACAACATTTGCGCCGGCAAGAATTCCTTTTTCTCTTCCGAGTCCATCCGCCGTTCCGAGAGCCGTTGTGGCGGGAAGCAAAACATCGGGAAGCATAAGTCTTATAATCGAGAGAAGTTTTAAAGTAATATCAACGCTTCCTGTTTCCTTATCCGAAAACGGAGTATCGTGATGCGGAATAAAAGGACCTATTCCGACCATCTCGGGTTTTAATTCCTGAAGGAATCTTAAATCTTTAACCAGATGTTTAATCTCCTGCCCCGGTGAGCCGATCATCATGCCGCATCCGACCTGATATCCTATTTCTTTTAAGTCATAAAGGCATTTCATTCTGTGTTCAAATGACATCTCTTTTGGATGAAGCGACTCATAATGTGCCTTGTCTGCAGTCTCATGTCTTAAAAGATATCTGTCGGCACCTGCATCAAAGAGTCTTTGATAACTGTCTCTCTCCCTCTCGCCTATGGAAAGAGTCAGAGCACAGTCAGGATGGCGTCTTTTTATTTCCTCAATAAGCGGAATTAAAACATCATCAGTAAAATACGCATCTTCTCCGCCCTGCAAAACAAAGGTGCGAAATCCGAGTTTATATCCCGAATCGCAGCAGTTTAAAATCTGCTCCTCGCTAAGCCTGTATCTTGCGGCATTTTTATTGCTTCTTCTTATGCCGCAATAAAGGCAGTCGTTTTTGCAGTAATTCGTGAATTCGATAAGACCTCTTAAATATACATCTTTTTTATATATGCTTTCTCTTACCGCTCTTGCACGCAAAGCAAGATATTCTTTTGTATCTTCATCTTCGGCAGCTATGAGTTCCTCAAATTCCGAATCAGTCAAATCTTTGTTTTTTTCAAGTTTATCCGTCAAGTTCATAAATATCTCCAAAAAGCTGAGTCATGCAAATATTTTTTATTTAATACCTGGGCGCAGTTAAATCTCACATAACGATATTTCTTCGCCGGAATGAACATATTCAAGTTTGTCGCCCATAATATTTTTCATTATATCAAAAGCCGGAAGCCCGGTGCAGTGGCATGTAACAAACTTTGTCGGAAATTTGTTCAGTTCTTCGGCTATGGTTTTGATTTCTTCGATTTCTTCGTCGCTGTAATCAGTCTTTTTGACCAAATGGAATCCGCTGATTACCATATCCGGAGCCTTGCCATATTTATCCTTATATGCATCAAGTATGCTGAGAATTCCGTTGTGGGCACATCCGGACATCAAAATCGACTTTCCCGCCTGATGTATTACCAGAAAATGTTCATGGCAAAAATCATCCTGAAGATATTTGTCTTTATCAAGAACCAAAAGTCTTTTATTTGTAAAAGGAAGATCATGACTTCTTTTTCTTATTGTGAAAATCTCCAGTTCATCATCAATTGTCGCTCCCCCGCTTAAGAATCTCACCTGCGGAAGCCCTGCAATTTCCTTATTGATTCCGATATATCGAAACCTCTCTGATGCTTCCATACCGTCATCCGCATAATAATCCTTTGTTGCAGATTCCTGCATGTATATAAGAGCTCTGTCGTTAACTTTTGTAAACGGAATGATTCCTCCGGAATGATCATAGTGGCCGTGACTTAAAATAACAGTATCAACCGCAGTCAGATCTACTCCCAAAGATGATGCATTTTTAATTGTATCCGCAGAAGGCCCCAAGTCCAGCAAAAGTTTGTGTTTTACAGTCTCTGCATAAAACGATAGTCCGTGAGCAAATACACATCCTTTGATTCCTTCCGTATTTTCAATAAGATTGATTATTTTCATGTTGTTTCCCCCAAAATTATTTATTGTATTTCATCACTGAAGAAACAATCATCACTGTCCCTGTAATCAATCCGACAGTCATTGGGACGAAAGAGAAAACTGATTGAACAAACGGCGTGCACGCCCCGGACACCAAAAAGCCGATTCCTATAGCAAAAACTCCTGTTCCGAAAAGTTTACAATATGATTGCTTGTTCTCGTCTTTTACTTTATCACAATGAGAATTTATAATAAGATTCATTTTCTGCTTTTTCCATATAAGCCATCCTAAAGCGACAAATATAATTCCCAAAAACAGGAAAAGTACGGCAATTATTATAAACCAAATGAAATCACTCATGTTCACGCCCCCTGCGCTTCGTAAAACTCCTTTGTACATCGTCTTTATATATTTATGATTGTGAAACTGTAATATTTCACTTATCTTGTGTATGCTAAATCTGTAATCAGCACAAAACGATATTTTTTATCCGGGTACTCCATAACACAGTAATGACATTCCACTCCATAATCACTTTCCTTTTCTTCCAATGGCAGAAGTTCAGGATTTATTTCATACAGAGTGACCGGCTTGTTCTTTAAATCGACAGCTTTTTCAGACGCACCGGAAGCCAGTGCATCATTTATTGCATCAGAAAAGCCCACCGGCAAATTAGCACTCAATTCCTCAGGGTTTCGGAATTTTTTTGTTTGTAAAAATTCACGAGTTCCGTTTCTGAATTCGCCTAAGCCATTATCTTCTATGTAATCGGCAAAGTACGGCATGTGCGCAATCCAGCTGTAATGCGCGCGATCAGATTTGTCAGTTTCACGAATATACCTGTATATTTGGACACCAAAACAGCCGGATACCAATAATAAAAATAATAATATGATGCCAATCGTAATCAACAATTTTTTTCGCATTTTTATTCTTTCTCTTTTCTTTTTTCAGAATGAGTTTTCGTGTTGTATTTGCTGACATTGATTTTCTTTTTTATCTTTCGCATACCATCAAAGACAACATGCTCAACTTTCTTTTTGCTCATAATCGCACCTTTGTCAATACATTTATGAATTCTTAATCTTTCTCTTCAATTGAAATGATAATCCTTGCAAAAGGAATATGCTGAACCGATATTATATTCCTGCTAAACAAGATTCTATTTAAAAATCGGAATCATAAATTGATTTAATATAATCGACGCTAACCAAACTATAGCCATATTTGTTATCAGCTTCAGCTATTGTCACTTCAGAAACACCCCAAAGAGAATATCCGCCCCAATACAAATCATACGTAATTATGTAGGCATCTCCTTCTCTCTTCACTTCTCTGACAGATGCGCTGTCTTCCCATCCAAGCGCTCCTATTTCAGTGTAAATATAGTTATCATCGGAATTATAATAAACTGCCACTTCACCTTCGAATTTGTCGGGAAGTTTATCTCGAACAGCCTCAGGATTATTCTCTTTTAAAACTTCTTTTAAAAGGTATTCCCAATCCTCATATTTCATTCTGTTCTTTCGTGTAGGAATATTAGGATCAAAATCAAAATCATGCACCAACTCTGAACCGCTATAATTTATAAAGTCAAACAAAAAATTGTGTATGTCGCTATAATCCCTTGAACTTAATAAATCTTCGTTTGCTGTATCTGCACCGTCGGTAAAATATATTGCACAGGGAGCAAACATATTAAGCGTTTCCTCAGACAACCCTTTAGTATCTACTTCTGCATAATTAAAATTCTTATAATCTGCAATTTCATTTTTCATTTCCTCAACATCTGCTTCGTCAATAAAAAATGTCTCTCCGTCAAAAGTTGTCGCTTCTCCGGTTTTAAGATTTACAGTTACCCAGTCTATCGTCGCTGTATGAGATTCATCTCCGTTATCTACGATTTCAAATATGTGATATACATAAAGACCGTCCTCTGTAAAATGATCCAAAACAGTGTAAAAAGGCGGCGTATCACAAGTATACTTTTTCGCCAAATAAATTTTGATTGTCTCTCCGTCAAATAAATTCTCTTCTTCAGTTAAATCTTCACTGTCTTTGTTGATTACCTCCTCCTTCGTCACTTCAGTCCATGGATTAGCTATATAACTATTCTGTTCATCGTCTTCTATAATATCCGAATCGTTCTCCACCGGCAGCTCTTCATTATTTTTCAGAGTACAAGCTGAAAAGGCCAGTGATACTGTCATAATAATAAAAATCCAATTACGCTTAATTGCTTTCATACAATCTCCTTTTACTGTATTGCTATTATATATCTTAAAACCAGCAAACTTAAATTCACAAGATTATGAGTTTCTTTCACGCATAACAAACTCCATAATTTCTTCTTTGGATAATCCCCGAATTTTCAGTCTTTCCGCGTCAAATGCAGTCGCTCCTTTTTGTTTAATGAACTCTACAAAATCTGAATAAGGATAAAAACCTTCTATCGGTTTATTTTCTTCATAAACGAAAAATCTTATGATTGATTCATCAATTTTTATATTTCCCATATTCAAGAAACACTCTGGATTAACGGGAAAACTGCTGTCACAATTAGTTGTCATTGTGTAAGCAGCAAGTATTTTGCCGTCATTGTTGTTTCTAAGAAGTGACGGTTTGGCATAATACAAATCAGCAATTTGTAATTTGTGAATTATATTTTCCAGATCATCAAGTGTTGTACAAGTCTTGTACATTTCTCTTTTATCTTCATCCATATACCAGGGGAACATCGCCAATGTCAGGATAAAAGTTTGCATTTGTCTGTTACTGCAAAACTCGTTGAGTTTTAATATTGAGAACTCTATCATTTGTTCCACATTTTCCTCTAAAGAAGAAATTGTATAATTTCTTTTCTCTTCCTCGCAATAAAACGATGCCTTTCCGAATTGTCTTTCTATTTCCTTGGCAACTTTTATAAAATCTCTGATTTCCGTTGCAGTAGTGGGAATATTATAACTAAGTGTCACTTCACCCTTACTTACATTTCGATAATCAAAAAATATTCCTCTGCCAATACGATTCGGGTTATACAAGATTACAGTATTATTATTAACTTCACCTTCGTTTAAAATATAAAACTCATTGTCACTTCCGAATTTTAATCCGCAATTATTTAACAGAGTTTTAAGATCAATACTTTTAACTTTGTTGAATAAACCCTTGCTCTTTATAACCAATGTAAATGCCATATTCCCTCCCTTGCTCAAAAAACATCCTTGTCAGTTATGTTAAAATTTCTGCCTTATGCCGGTAAGTAAAGCAAAATCTATTTGCTTTCCAAGATATTCTTTATCATCTCAAGAACTCTCTTTTCCCTTTTAATCATGATATCCGGGTTCCGTTCTAAGCCACGGCACCCCATCAAACAATGTTGAATGTCCATTTTTTCTCCTTATATTCTGCCTAAGAAATCCTTTGCAGCAGCAATATTTATAAGCAAAAAAGTGCCTCCAAAACAAAAGCCAACACGAGAGTTCCGCCGGCAAATTTCCATATATAATTTGATCCGTCCTTAGTAAGCCATATACACCTGCCTTGTTTTAGCATTCTGTATTGATCTATAAATGTAAATACGACAGCAAGAATCATAAGAATCAAATGAATTGCTGAATGTATAATCAGAAAAATTGCTTTTGTATTGTTATCATCAATTAAAAGGATTAAATAACTCAAACCCATCCCGGCAAAAAACAATAAAAGACATATAGCACTTCCTAATAATCCCCTGATTTGATCAACTAAATATTGACCTCTGTTAATATTTTTTCTACTCATCATTACTCCGCAAACTGTCTATAAATTCGGATAAATTACTATTTACAAAAATCATTGAATCTTCCGGATTAACTCCTAAACTGTTGCTCATATAAAATCACCAATCTTTCCAAGCATTTTCCCAAGGCTGTGATATCTGCCCGAATAAATAACCGGATCCAGAACGGTTAAATCAACATCAAATGTATCTTCACAAACAAGTTTTTCATCCATCTGTATATTGCGGATTCGACAGAAAAATGTGGTTGAATCACCCGTTTCAACAGTCTTTTCCACTTCACATTCATATACAAAGCGACTTTCGTTTAAAACAGGAACATCCAGCACTTCTCCTTTAACGACCTCGTAAGAGACATCGTTTTTTGCGCTGTCTTTTGCATGTTTGGATCCAAAATAGTCCATAAGCGGCAACATATCTACGCTGACAAGATTTGCACTGAAAATACCCGTTCGCACGATATTTTTCTTAGTCATTTTAGTACCGAATATACTGATTACAAAAAGATACCCGTCACCTTCTTCATGAGTAGCACTTGCCCATGTAATCGGAGCAAAATTCGACGAGCCGTCTTCATTATTCGTTCCAATGATAAATGATGGTTGAACACACATTGAATATATTGGATCAACAGATCTTCTTTTGGACATTTATATTCTCCTTATTCGGTTTCATGTAAAAATTCTTCAATAATTTCCCTGCATCTTTGGGTTTCGGTTTTGTATATAAAATGGCTTCCCGGAAGATATGCTATCTCATAATTACCCATTTTTTCCAGGTAAGGAATCAGTTCTTTTTCATTCGCTTCTTTGCTCACTGCATCAGTCAAATCTCCGTCTCTTGATGAAATATAAAGCTTTGGAACATCAGTTTCGACAAGAGAATTCCATGTGGCATTTCTGTTTATGTTTATGGCCGAACCTTCTTTGGCAACCGCATCGGAGGATATGGACATTAATTGAAAAATACAATAAATGCGCCATTCATCTTTGGGAAGATTGGAATCGTTACTAAGTAAAGCGGGAAGGAGAATATCACCGATTCCAAGATTAACAGCTGCTTTTAACAGTAAGTTGCCTGAAGAACTTCTTGACATTTCTTCTTCCGTAATTGGTTCCACATATGTTCCGTCTATATTAATAAATGCATCTATCTCTTCCGGATACTTGCTTACCCAATAAGAAGCATATACACCGCCCATGGAATGCGCCATTAGTGTGTATGGCCCTTCCAAGCCTGATGCTTTTAATGCGCTTCGATACTCTTCCACAATCGTTTCAACACTTCGTTCATCTTTCTTATCATCGCTGCCCTCCCATCCGGCTCTTCCGATAAAGATAAACATATAATCATCTTCGAGTTCTTTTGTCATTGGTCTCATATCTACAGACAAGCCTGCGCCCATACCGCTTAATACCACTATTTTTCTGTCGCTGTTTTCATTTCCGAACTTGACTGCATTTAAAGAACAATCGCCTATTGAGACAGGATTATAATACCCTTTATCGGTGAGATATTTTATATCCGATCCGTGTTTGATTCTGTGAAAAATGCTTAATCCTGCGAGGATTAATACAAACGCCAGAAATATAATCAATATTATTTTCAACGGTTTTTTTATTTTCTTATTTTCCATAAATGCTTCTCCGTTAACCAATAAGTATTATTACACTTCTTTATTATACCAAAAACCTTATAAAACAAATACCACCGTTTCCGGTGGTATTTTCCCATAAAAAGGAGGATGCCCGGTAACATTTCGCTACCGGGCATTAGATCTGAAAAACTGTGACATAAGTATTATTTAGTGTAATCTCTGCATGATTATCTGCTTTCTACGATAATCATTATATGAGATGCAAGTTAACAAACAATGATATTGTCATTAACAATTTGTAATAAAAATATGAACAAATTGTGAACAGAATCCGGTAAACATAACTTTTGTCCTTTTTCAGGCCGTTTATAACCTCATTTTTTTAATAAAATTCAAAATTAAAGCTTTTCAGGTTCGGGATAATCCACGCCGAATGTTTCTACTGTAACGGTTTTCATTACCTGAGGCTTAAGAGGCTTGTCATTAAAAGGATTGGTGTCGCACTCCGCAATTCGGTTTACATATTCCAAGCCCTCGATAACCTTTCCGAATGCTGCATAAGATCCGTCAAGATGTGGAGAAGTTTTATGCATGATAAAGAACTGGCTTCCGCCTGAATTGGGATCCATTGCTCTTGCCATTGAAAGTACACCTTCTGTGTGCTTAAGGTTGTTCTCAAATCCGTTGGCTGCAAACTCGCCCTTAATGCTGTATCCGGGGCCGCCCATTCCTGTTCCGTCAGGGCATCCTCCCTGGATCATAAATCCGTTGATAACACGATGGAAAATCAATCCGTCATAAAATCCTTTTTTGATAAGCGAAATAAAATTGTTAACCGACTGAGGTGCGATTTCGGGATAAAGTTCAGCCTTAATCACATCTCCGTTTTCCATTGTAATTGTTACTATGGGTTTTTCTGCCATTGTTTAGTTCCTTTCTTTTAAACCTTTATAGTTTTTATTTATTTTGATTGTTTAATTCAAGCTTGTCCTGATAATACTGGAGAAGTTGCGCATCCATAAAGTCAAACTTATAGAACTCCGTATTGTCACCTTCCGTAACAAACCATATCATTTCAAGCGTATCCGGTTCTGTCATCTGCATTGCAAAATAGTTGCAGGGGTCAACCTCGCATTCAAGAACCCATTCACCGTAAAAATCATCTCTTGCACCATCATACAAATCCCTGGGTCTGAAATATCCTTTTACATAATCTGCATTTAAATCGATATCCTTATCCTGAAAATGGAATGAAACATAGTATCCTTCGTTAATTTCCAATGTACATTCACCGGTAATATCTTTGGCATAGGTGCACTCTAGATCCGTTCTTCCCTGATAATTTCCAAATTCCCACTCTCTTAAAAGTTCTTCAAACTTTTCTTCAGCCCCTTCCGAAAACTCTTCGGGGATTGCTTCTCCCGTTCTCGGATTGACTAAAAGACAGAAGTTCGAACTGTCGTATTTTTTATAAAGTTTTTCGTCTTCAAAAAAGAGATCGCATGCCCAATAATAATCGCCCAAATCATTTTCATTGGTAAACTGGTCGTATCTGTGCACTACATTTCCGTTTGCATCGATTACAACAAGCTCAGGTCCCTCGTAGCCGGTTATATATATGGTATTATCTTTAAACGCATACGAGCAGCTGTAGCCGGCATCTTCAACAATCCAGTCCGTCAATCCCGTATAACAGTTAAATGCATAGAGTGTTCCGTCAATAACAACAATGAAATCGTCATTTAAAAACCCTATGTCGGTATACATTTCATACTGACCTACATTTATATCCGGGAAAACTCTTTCCCATATTACTTCATCATTTTTGTCTGAACCGGAAACATAAATATCCATGGAAGGAAAATCTTGGTGTGTTTCATGCCATGTAGAAAAATGATTCGGAAAAACGGTATTGTCTGCTGCAACAATATCAAATTCATTTAAATCCGAATTCGCTGCCTTATCCTTGCCGTCGTTTGTGCCATTGTCGGCTTCCGGATTTTGATTGTCTGTCGTGTCATTCGTATCAGGCAATTGTGCAACGGGATCCGTATCGGAATCTTTTACCGGATCGGGTGTCTGTTCAACAAATACCTGATCTATTGGCGTATCCCAGGACAGGTTTTCGTTTAAAGTACAACCAAAGAGCATACTCACGCAAAGAAGCGACGAAGCAATTCGTAAAATCTTTCTTTTCATTTTTTCTCCCCTTTTAAAAAATCAAAGTGCCCGAAACACTCGGACACTTTGTATTATATCAAAATTTTCTGAATCGTGAATACCTCTCTTCGACGATTTCATCGACACTTTTTTGATTCATTTTTCTTAGGAAATCTTTCATATGGCCTTTCATATACGAAGAAATTGAAGTAAGTGCATCCTCATCAGCCATACCATACTCAGGAATTATATCTTCTATAACCTTTAATTCCTTCATGTCATGAGCGGTTATTCTCATAACCTCTGCTGCCTCGGTCGAACGGCTTGAATCCTTCCAAAGAATCGATGCAAAGCCTTCGGGGGAAAGAATCGAATACGTGGCATTCTCTTCCATCCAGACTTCATTTCCCACAGCAAGCGCAAGTGCGCCGCCGCTTCCGCCTTCACCGATCATTATTGTAAGAATCGGTGTCTTAAGTCCTGCCATCTCAAAAAGGTTTCTGGCTATCGCTTCTCCCTGTCCGTTTTCTTCTGCCTTAAGTCCGGGATAAGCTCCGGATGTGTTTACAAATGTGATAACCGGTCTGTGGAATTTCTCGGCCTGCTTCATTAAACGCAGTGCTTTTCTGTATCCTTCGGGTGAAGGCATGCCATAATTATGCTTCTTACAGTCCTCAAGGCTCTTTCCTTTGTTGACACCGATTACCGTTACGCTTTGTCCGTCCAGATATCCGATACCGCCCATAATGGCAGGATCGTCTCTGAAATACCTGTCGCCGTGAAGCTCGATAAAGTCATCAAAAATTGTATTGATATAATCTTCCGACTGAAGTCTGAAAAGCTGTCTTGCCGCGCAAACCTTGTCCCATACACCCAAAGGTTTGCTCTTTGCAGCTCTCTCTTTCATAAGTTCCGTCGCATCATATCTTACATTGTCAAACTCCGGATCGAAATTTGCATATCCTTCTTTTTCAACATGCATCTTAACGATTTTTGCAAGTGTTTCGCGAAGATTGTTTCTCTCTACGATTGCATCGACAAAACCGTGTTCAAGCTGGAATTCCGAACGTTGGAATCCTTCGGGAAGTTTCTCTCCGATGGTCTGCTCGATAACACGGGGTCCTGCAAATCCTATAAGAGCTTTCGGCTCTGCAAGAATAATATCTCCGAGCATTGCGAAAGATGCCGTTACACCGCCTGTCGTAGGATCAGTGAGAACGGATACATATAAGAGTCCGTCATCCGAATGTTTCTTTAATGCAGCGGAAGTTTTTGCCATCTGCATAAGAGATATGATACCTTCCTGCATTCTGGCACCGCCCGAACAGCAGAAAAGTATTACCGGAAGTCTTTCTTTTGTAGCACGCTCAACTGCGAGAGTTATTCTTTCTCCGACAACATGTCCCATACTTCCCATAAGGAATCTTGAATCGATGACACCTATTACGATTTTTTCACCTTTAATAAGTGCGCTTCCGACAGTAACACCTTCGGTCAGTTTGGTTTTTTCCATCGTATCTTCTATCTTTCCTTCATAGTCGGGGAAATCAAGAGGATTTTCGGTACGAATATCGTCAAACCAGGCTTCAAATGAACCTTCATCAACAACCATACGAATTCTGTTGTTTGCTCTAACCCTGAAGTAATAGTTACATTCAGGGCAGATATACTTCATGCGCTTGGCTTCTTCTTTGAATATTTCTTTTTTGCAAACCGGACATATTATCGATTCCGGCGAAATGGTGATATCTGCAGGTTTTTTCTCTTTTGTTTTATTAAAATTAAATAATCCCATACGCTTTACTCCTTTAATAATTCAAGCATCATGCCAATGATTATTAAATGCAAAATATGTTAGTTTACTGTAAAAATTTTTCGAGATCTTCCAATGTATCAATATTGACGGTCTTAAGTCCTCTGTCGATCTTTTTAACAAATCCGGCAAGAGTATGTCCGGGTCCGATTTCGATGAATTCATCCACACCGTCTTTAATCATAAGTTCCAGTGACTGCTGCCATCTTACCGATGAATATACCTGTTTCTTTAAAAGTTCCTTTACATCGTTTTTATCCGTAACGTATTCGGCTGTCACATTTGCTATATAAGGAATTGTGATGTCTTTGATTTCAACATCCTTAAGCGCTTCGGCAAGCTGCTCTCCCGCGCCCTGCAATAAAGATGAATGGAAAGGTCCGCTTACATTGAGTTCCACTACCTTTAAAGCACCCTTTTCTTCACAAATCTTTCCTGCTGCAAGCACTGCATCTTTTCTTCCTGTGATAACAGACTGCTTGGGGTTGTTGTAGTTGGCAACCGATACCGTAAAGGGAAGTGAGCTGTCCCCTTTATCGTACATATCCTTGTTGTCCATTACTTCCTTGCAAGCATCCTCTATAACACTTGCATCAAGTCCGATGACTGCGCTCATTCCGCCGCCTTCAGGAACTGCATTCTGCATGTAGATTCCTCTTTTTCTGACAATCGCAAATGCATCTTCCATGCTGATTGCTCCCGAAGCGATAAGTGCGCCGTATTCTCCGAGGCTTAATCCTGCAGTTAAATCGTAAGTAATTCCTTTTTCTTTCAATACGGCAAAAAGTGCTGCTTCCACGGTAAGCATACAAATCTGAGTATACTCAGTGATGTTGATCTTATCGTTTTCCTCAAAGCACATAGCTGCCACATCAAGTCCCGTAATCTCCGATGCTTTGTCGAATACTTCTTTCGCAACGGGATACTTCTCACAGATTTCTTTTCCCATTCCGATGTACTGAGATCCCTGTCCGGGGAACATAAAAACTCTTTTGCCCATTTTCTTCTCCTAACTAGCAATTAATCCTAAACATGTATCCTTTTTATCCGTAGATATTTGCCTTATCCACGGCACAAAAAGCAAGTTTGCCTTTGGCTCTTAATTCACCGTCAACGAATGCCTTGCAGTCAAATTTCACAAGTCCTGCTCCGCCTCCGTCTTTGGTAACTTCGATGGTAAGCGTATCACCCGGAAGAACGGGCTTTACGAACTTAAATTCATCACATTTTAAAAGCACATATATCTTTCCCTCATCCGTTCCGTCGCTTTCTATCGTTACGGAGCAAAGCTGTGCGCATGCTTCAACGATAAGCACTCCGGGCATGATGGGTGCATCGGGAAAATGCCCCATAAAATAAGGCTCGTTAATGGAAACATTTTTAATTCCCTTGGCATATTCACCGCCTCTTATCTCAATGACTTTTTCGATCATCTGAAAAGGAGGACGCTGTTTGATTCTTTTTTGTACTTCATTTATATTCATCATATTTTTTCCTCAACCGGTATCTTATAAACTCAAACCGCCATCAATAACAAGTACCTGACCTGTAATATATGCAGCCTCTTCACTAGCAAGCATTGCAACCACTTCTCCGACTTCTTCGGGTGTACCGAATCTTCCGAAAGGAATCGTATCAAGATATTCTTTCTTCTTGTCCTCTGGAAGCTTGTCAACCATATCGGTTGCTATGAATCCGGGCGCAACGGCATTTACTCTGATTCCGTAAGGAGCAAGTTCCTTTGCCATTGTTGCCGTCATGGAGTTAACCGCACCCTTTGTAGCCGAATAAACGCTCTGTCCTGCTACCGCAAGTTTGGAGCTGACAGACGATACGTTGATGATGCAGCCTTTCTTCTTTGAGAACATCTTCAAAGCTGCCTGCTGTGAGCAGTACATATATCCTTTGATGTTTAAGTCCAGACACTTGTCAATCGTATCGGGTGTCATCATAAGTACATATTCATCCTTAACGATGCCCGCATTGTTTACAAGAACATCAATCTTTCCAAACTTCTTGGTAAGTTCTCTGAACATAAGTTTAACTTCATCGAGTACTGCAACATTGGCCTTGTAGATATCTGCCTCTCCGCCTGCTGCCTCAATGAGGCCCTTAACTTCGTTTGCGGCATCCTCGTTTGAATTGTAGTTGATGATTACCGTGTATCCCTTTTTGCCAAGGGCAATTGCACATGCTCTTCCGATACCGCGGCTTGCACCTGTAACAAGTGCTATCTTCTTTTCGTTATTATCCATTTTTATAAATCCCCTCTAAGATTAAACTCTCTTAAGTACGACTGCGCTGTAAGAACCGCCGACACCGTAGGATGTTGCCAAGCAGTATTCAAAGTTCTTTGTATCGACTTTGTCTTTCTTAACCTCACCGCCGTTGAAGATGTAAGCGTTCTGCGAATCACCGAGTTCGCCTGCAAGCGTAAGTGCTGCATGTGCTGCGGAAAGTGTAGCTGCTGCAGCTCTTGCTTCACCGACATAATCCTTAACGTTGATGACGGGAATCGCTTTGTTGAATACTTTTGCGTATACGTTCTTTTCGATGTCATCCACGTCTTTGATACCGTTACCGAATCCGAATACGGCATCAATTTTGTCTGCATTGATTCCTGCATCTTTGCATGCTTCGTTGATCGCTTTTGCAAGTCCTTCGTCCGAACCCTTAACCGTACCGTACTCAACACATTCATGAGTCATGGCATAACCGGCAATCTTTGCATATTTCTTTGCCGAATGCGAATCTGCCTGAGATGCTTTTTCAAGGGCGATTGTTACGGAACCGTCGGATAAATTCATGCCTTTTTCATCAGCATAAATATCGCTCTTTGCATCGGATACAAGTCCGAGCTGTGTATAAAGCTTATTCATAACGGCACTATTTTCATCAGTTCCCGAAGCAAGCATTGCAGCTGCTCTGTTCTGCTTGATTTCATTGGCTGCATAACATACCGATGCAAGGCCTGACTGGTTGCCGTTTGTAATTGTTACATTGTATCCTCTCATTCCCGTCTTGATTGAAAGATATCCGCCTGCTGCATTGTATACAGTGTTGGGGAAATTAAATGCGGAACCGTTCTGAGTTCCCTCTTTGGAGATGTGCTCCTGGAATTCGTAAACCGTTGTAAGAGGGCCGTCGCCTGTACCGATGATCATACCGAAATCTTCTGCATTGTCATCGTTGAATGTAAATCCCGAATTGTTGATGGCTTCTATACCGGATACAACCTGCATTGTGGAAAGCTTGTCGAGCTTACGATAGAAAGCAAGCTTGATATCGAATTTGTCGAAATCTTCCTTGCCGAGTTCCGATACGAGATTTCCGGATGTGATAGTTTCGCCACCTTTAACTTTTTCGATGTAGTTTTCAACACCGTTGCCTACGGGTGTAACAATACCGAGGCCTGTGATGTAGATGTCTTCATCATTTTCGCTCTCGCTCATCTTTCCTTCGTTCTTTGCAAAGATGATACTTGCGTTGCTTCCACCGAAAGCGAATGAATTGCTCATTACATAATTTAATTCTTTTTCTTTCATGTCATTGGGCATGAAATCAATCTTGCCTGCCTTTTCCTTAAGAGCTTCAAGATCCTCAGCGCTGTAACCGATTGTAGGAGGAACCTTGTTGTCCGTAAGGGCCTTGATTGCATATACTGCTTCGATTGCACCTGCGGCGCCGAGGCAGTGACCTACCATTGCTTTTGTTGAAGATACGCTTAAATGGTCGTTGGAATCATCAAAGATAGTATGAATCGAAAGGAACTCTGCTTCATCGTTTTTGGCTGTTCCTGTTCCGTGTGCATTGATGTAATCAAGATCTTTTTTGTCGACACCTGACTTGTCAAGCGCTCTTCTTATTGCATACATCTGGCCGATTCCGTCGGGACGGGGAGCTGTAATATGATGTGCATCCGAGCTGATTCCTGCGGATAAAACATCACAGTAAATATGCGCTCCTCTCTTAACTGCATGTTCATAGGATTCAACGATGATTGCACCGGCGCCTTCACCGAGTGTAATTCCGTTTGAATGATTAAAAGGTGAGCATGCATTTTCGGAAAGTGCATGTAATGCCGTAAATCCTGCAAAAGGAACCGATGCAAAAGCATCTGCACCGCCGGCGATAAACACATCGCCCACACCTGCTCTTATAAGTTCGCATGCGTATGCAACACTCATTGTACTTGCCGCACAAGCATTGCCTATATTTGTAACGACACCCTTTGCGCCTGCCATGTTTGCCACATGGTTTGCAATAGATGCGATTGACATCTTGTTAATGTCTTCAGTCTTCTCGCCTTTTTCGATATAATTCTCGATACTTACGACACCGCCGACACAGCTTCCCATGATGACACCCATGCGGTCTGCATCTACGTTTCCGTCGATTCCGGCATCCTTTAATGCTTCTTTTGAAGCCTGAAGGCAAAGTGAAGATACTCTGTCGACTTTATCATTTATCTCAATATTTTCATCTGCCACTTCGGCACCAAGATGTGCGTAGCAGTTATCCGAATTGACACTCTTTACTTTATCGATACCAGGAGTTCCTTTGAGTGCATTCTCCCAACATTCTTCAACATTTTTTCCGATGGCGTTGACCATTCCGAGTCCTGTAACGACACATCTGGCATTGATGTTATTGCTCATTCTGTAATTCTCCTTAAGAAATTTTTATATTTAAGGCTTTTGCCTTTGATTTCGATTAAAGCTTTTTGATTCGCGGAAGCAGGCGCTTCCGCGAATTCAGATTACATGTTCTCGACCACGTACTTTGTAAGGCTTGTAATGTTGTAGAAATTCTCTTTTGCAACACCGGTCATAGCTACGCCGTACTCACTGTCGATGCAAGCGATGATTTCAAGTGAATCAACAGAATCAAGTCCGATACCGTCACCGAAAAGAGGGATTTCGTAATCAAGCTCTTCAGCGGGAATTCTTAAATTCTCTGATAACATTTCTTTGATTCTTGCCGCAATTGCGAGTTCTTTCTCGTTCATTTCTTACTCTCCTTTTTTTGTTTAAGGTTAATGATTTATTTTTATCGAAAAGACCTTTGCTTTTCGTATAAAACACTATTCAGCTTTTTTGATTTTGCCTTCTTCTTTTTTTGCTCTGTAATCCAATACGTCTTTTGTGATGTGCTTTGGATCGCCGAATCTGTCTTTTAAATCGATTACGCTTTCCTTGCATGAAGCCGCGTATTTTTTAAGAACAACAGAAGGTCTGCCTTCCTCTGAAAAATCAATGTACTGAGGCTTTCCGACGATTACTCTGGCGAATTTGAAAGGCTTTATCTTTCTGTCAAGGCAAATGGGTACAAGCGGTACATTGCACTGCTTTGCAAGCATTAAGAATCCGGGCTGGAATTCAAGCATCAAACCGTCCTTGCTTGTATGACCTTCGGGGAAGAAGTATATGCTGTTTCCTTCATCCGTTACTTTCTTTCCTTTTATAAGCCACGACGTATCCATCTGAGTTCTGTCGATGGGAATATATTTTAAATGTCTGAAAAGCCAGTTGAGTTTTTTCTTTTCATACCAGTCCTTTCCGATGAATGTGTAAGGATGGTATTTTGCGAAAAGACCGAAAACAAAAAGTCCGTCCGAGTAACCTGTATGATTTGAATAGATAACACAGGCTTTCTTTAACACTTCCTTCGAAGCCTTTTTGTCTTCCCATATGACTTTTCTCGGGTAGATTATATGTAATGACGGAATTACCGTGATGTATAAAAATCCGACCACGACCGTCTGTATTGCATCAACTATTTTTGCCCACATTATTTGACTACCTTTCCGTAAGGACCGACACCGGGCTCATCCCAGTTAAGATTTATCGCCTGTGCGAATGTATTGTGACCGAGCATCGGTATGCTGAGTTTGTCTTCTGTCTCTTTGCTTAATCTGCCGTTCTTCGCGAATTCCTTTCCGGCTTCCGTAAACTTAACCATATATCTTGCGATTTTGTTTTCGAAAGTTTTCTCGGCAAGCATTCCGCCCTGAGGAACAAATATCCTCGTATAATTGTCATGACCGCAGATCTTGTCGAACTGATCGATTACAGCATCGTAGCAATCCACCGTTTCCTCGTATCCGCAGGCGGAAACAAGAATCAGTTTTTTCTTCATGAGTTCGGGATAACGCATCTCGTGTAAAAATCTTCCCGTGGCCTCATCACCGTTGACGGCTCTGTATTCCGACACGAAATTAATCATTCTGTCCATAAAGGCTTTCATCTTGGACGGCATGCCGAAGAAGTAAAGAGGAAAGCTTTCGATGATTACATCCGACTCAAGCACGAGTTTTCTTATCTCGTCCATATCATCCCTTATGATGCACTCGCCCTTGTTGTTTTTCCAGCAACAAAAGCATCCGTAACAATGCTCGATATTCTTTTCTCTTAAATTAATCTTTACGACTTCTGTGTTTTGTTCACCGTTTTCTTCGACTAATCCTTTTACGAAAGCCTCTGCAACTTTAAGAGACGAACTCTGATTTCCGCGCATGCTTCCGTTGATAAGTAAAACCTTCATAAGACATACTTCTCCCGTTAATCCGAAAATATTTTTTCGTAAAACGATTTTCTTTTCAATAAACATTTGGTATTATATGTATGAAATTCAGACAAATCACCCCTGAATGCCTAAATGAAATATTAAGTTAATGTTAACTTTTGTTAAATCGGGCCAAAACCCTTCAAAATGTTACCTTTGCGCGTTCGCGGGGTTATCGCATTATAACCGAAAGGATGAAAAAATGTCACAATTCACCAAAAAAGCCATAATGGACAGTTTTGTCGAGCTTGCCCAAAGTATTCCCATGGATAAAATAACCATCAAGCAGGTATCTGACAATTGCGGCATCAACAGGAACACTTTTTACTACTATTACCAGGATCTTTATGCACTCAAAGAAGAAATCATTTACGTTAAGGCGCAAAAACTTTTCGTGAACATGGAGTTTTCTTCACCGGAATCCTGGAAATCAAATCTTCGAATCGTCGGAGCATATGCCAGAAAGAATGAAGTATTTATAAGAAACCTCTTTAATTCGATGGGGCGTGACGCATTCGGAGATTATATCGTGGATGTGGTTTCAAAAATGGCTTATCAGAATATAGACAATTTATATGAAACGAAAGTTGCGCCCACAGGCAAAAAAGTGAGTGAAAAGGAAAAGAAAAGACTTGCTTATTTCTTCTCCAAAATATTCGCGGAAACCACTGTGGAATGGATAAGGGGAAAAAGCAGCGACGATCCCGTGGATACGCTTGAACACGGCATTGAAATGCTCGACGGCGTGGTCGAGCTTATGCTTACCAATATCGCAAAATAAATAAACGGTACAAATACTGATATAAGTGCTATAATAAAATAGTTGAAATATTGATTGATATTTGAATTCAATCGAAATCCAAGAGGTTTTTATGAGCAGACTTATTCGGCTTGCAGGTGCAGATAACAACGATAATCAAATGTCGCCTTTAATGAAGGCGGTCAAATCAATTCATGCGGTATCTTCTTCCGGTGATTCCATCCTTCTCGAAGATATTAAAAAACAACGTGCAAGCCAGGATCTTTTCGGCAAACTTAATACTCCGTCTTTAAACATAGATACGGAATCTTTGAACATCAAGGGCATTCCCTGTGAATGGGTTCGTCCCAATCACAAGCATGATACAAGACATATAATTCTTTACTGTCACGGCGGCGGATATACCTGCGGCAGTCTTAAATATGCCAGAGTCATCGCTTCCAAACTTTCCATCAATGCGGGCATGGCCGTAATGTCATTCGAATATCGTCTGGCACCCGAAAACCCTTATCCCGCTGCACTCGATGACGCTCTTACAATGTGGAATTATCTTATGCAGCTTGGATACGGAGCAAGAGAAGTGGTGCTTGTCGGTGACTCCGCAGGCGGAAATCTCGCACTTGAACTTGCACTCAAATTAAAATCTCAGGGCAGAATGCTTCCGAAAGGAATTGTTCTTATGAGTCCATGGACAGATATGACGATGAGCGGTGAGAGTTATAAGACCTGTAAAGATGCGGATCCGATATTAAGCAAAGAATATATTCAGACCGCAAGATTTTCTTTTGTCGGATTAAATGATAAATTCAATGAAGATATAAAGCATTTTAAAATCGAGGATTCGGATTTCAATTATGCAGATCCCAAATTCAGTCCTCTTTTCGCTGATTTTGAAGATTTCCCTCCATTCCTTATCCAGGTCGGTTCAAACGAAATCTTAAAATCCGACTCATATAATCTTTATGAGAAACTGATAAGAGACAGTGTTACCGTTACGCTTGAAGAATACGAAGATGCATGGCATGTATTCCAGATGATGCCTTTCAAGAAGGCTTTAAGAGCAATGGACTCCATCAGTAAATTTATTGACGAATTAATATACTAAAGGAAACATTAACCAATGGCACATGATACATGGTACAGAGTGGATAATGTGGCTAAAGTTTTTCTGGCGAGTGCGAATGAACGCGACACCAGATCTTTTCGCATTACCTGTACCCTGAAAGAAGACATTGAAGAGAATATTTTAAGCGAAGCAGTTAAGATTGCAGCAAAAGAACGCCCTCAATATCAGGTGACTATTTTGAGCGGTTTCTTTTGGCATTACATGGAACAGATTGACGACGAACCCGTGGTCACCAAAGAATTCGAACGTCCCTGCCCCATGTTAATCGACTCAAAAACTTTCGGCAAACTTCACTATCGCGTGACTTATTTCAACAAAAGAATCAATCTTGATTTCTTCCATGCAATTGCCGACGGAAACGGTGCCATTGAATTTTTGAATCTCATAGTTTATCACTATCTGAAATTGAAACACTCCGACGAAATTCCGAATCTTACCATGACAAGCGGTGCTTCGGAAGCCGATTTGTCAGAAGACAGCTTCAGACATTATTATTCCAAAAACAAAAAGAGCATAAAGAAAAAGAAAGACAAGAATGCATATCAAATAAAAGGCGCAAAGCTTCCTTATAACCAGATTCAGTTTATGGAAGTTCACATGAATGTTAAGGATGTGCTTAAAAAAGCGAAAGAAAACAATGTGTCCCTGACTTCATACATCGCTTCAAAGCTCATGATGTGCATCTATAAAGACATGCCGGTAATCAAGAGAATACAGCCGGTTACCATCAGTATGCCCGTTAACTTGCGTAATTATTATCCTTCATACACTTCAAGGAATTTCTTTAATTCGGTAAATGTCAGCCACGTATTCAAAAACACGGATACTTTCGAAAGTGTTGCCACTCAGTTTCAGGCCGATTTGAAAAATGAACTTACACCCGAAGCAGTGGAAGCAAGAATGTATGATTACGAAAAACTCGAGCGATTCTTTTTCATAAAGATTTTCCCTCTTTTCATAAAGAATCCCGTTGTTAACATGGTGACCAAAAGCAAAGCCAAAAAGGTTACTGCCGTTGTATCAAACCTCGGAATTTTAAAGGTTCCGGAGGAACTTGCCGATTACATCGAATCATACAATGCTTATTGCTCTACAAATTCGCTCTTTGTGGTATGTTCCACTTTTAACGATAAATTCGTGTTAGGCATAAGCAGCGCATATAAAAATACCAGAGTACTCAGAGACTTTATAAAAGGCCTATCGGACGAAGGAATCGATATTACGCTTTACGCAAACGAAGTAAGCGATTAGAAATGATAAGGATTGCAGAATGAAAACATGTCCTCACTGCAAAATTAAAATAGGAGGCAATCTTGAAAAATGCCCTCTCTGTCAGAATCTTTTGACGGGAGAAGGCGAGGTTGATTATTGCCCGAAGATAGAAATCAAGACAAAGAAAAGGCATCTTGCATTCAGAATAGTCATGTTTTGTGCCATAGCTGCCATAATCATTAATCTTGCCCTTGATTTTCTCTTTTTTGATTTCGATCATCCCAACTGGAGTCCGCTGGTTCTCGGATGGGTTCTGGTCTCCGGATGGATTGTCGAATTCATATTAAGAAAACATTACAATCTTTTAAAGTCAATGTTTATTTCCATGATCGCCATATCCATCCTCTGCCAGTTTACCGAATCTTTCATATATCTGGCATGGAATGAGTGGAATATACCGTACCTTGGAATCACTTCAGGATATATAATTCCCATTCTTTGCAGCGCAAACATGGTGGCCAATTTCGTATTATCGCTGATAGACAAACATTTCACGGACCACTCGCTCATATACATGTTCTTAAACATCCTCGTCGGCGTGGTTCCCTGGATTGCACTCTTAATCTTCTATAACGGCAAGCCGCCTCTTACCTGGTCAATATGTCTTGTCATCAACTGCCTTGCATTTGCGGGACTTGTGATTTTCAGAGGAAGAACCGTACTCTCGGAATTCAAGAAAAGATTTCATATGTAGAATATTTTTTTCTATAAAAAATCGACCCTGACAGGTCGATTTTTTTGTTTTTATAGTTTGTTTAACTCTTACCCTTTAATCTTAACAGCCACGGAATCACATCTTAAGAATTCCAGAAAATGAGCATACGGAAAATACAATACATAAACTTCTGCTTCTTTTCTATATAATGGGCTCGCTACGATACTGCTGTAATATTCATCATCTATTAAGTAAAAATAATAAAAACTTCTGGGATTTCCTTCGGCCCTGACCGCATCATAGCCGTCTATATAACCTTTACGCCATACAAATACATGACTGTTTATCTTAAAGAAAATTATCAATGCAACTACAGAGCGAAAAATCAAAAAGGGAATAAGTCCTGCCGCAGCTACGGATGAAATAATCACCATAAGAGTAGTAATCACAGGTACTTCATAATGAGCAAGCAAAAATGTCACAGCCGCCACAGCCACCGAGACTGCGATTCCGATAATTGAATACACAAAAGTCCCCATAAAATATTCTCTTTTGATTTCGCTTATTATCCACTCATCCAGTTCTTTCGCACTGTTGAATTCATTGATTGATGCTTTTTTTATCATCTGTTTTGTTCCCCAAAAGTTACACGTGATTATTTTGAAATAATAATCTTTCCATCCTTAACTTCCACACGAACTTTGTTGGAATCAATGCCTGCCATATCAAGCGCATCCTGAGATATCTGGACACGTCTGGCTTTATCGAGGATTGAATACTCTTCATGAGATTCAACTTCCGCAAGACTTTCCGTCGTCAGATTATCAAGCTGCAGGCGGTATTTTTCCTTCATGATTTTTTCCGTGCTTATCTTTCCGTCTGAAATCATAATAACACGGGAAACTTTGTTTGCGAGAGATAAGTCATGAGTTACGATAATAATGGTAATTCCGATTTCTTCATTTATCTTTCTGAAAATATCCTGAATCATATTGGATGTTTTCGAATCAACGGCACCGGTCGGTTCATCGGCAAGAAGAATCTTGGGGTCATGCGCCAAAGCCACCGCTATCGCAACTCTTTGCTGTTCACCGCCGGACATCTGTGCGGGATACGAATCAGCCTTATGATCGATACCTATCATCTTCAAAAGACTCATCGCCTTTTCTCTTCTCTCCTTCTGACTCATCCTGTCAAAATAGAGAGGCGCCTCGACGTTTTGAAGTGCGGTAAAATAAGGGAAGAGATTCTGTCCGCTGTTCTGCCACACAAAGCCCACACATTTTCTTCTGTATTCCACAAGACCTTTTTCGGGCATTGCATAAAGATCAGCCCCGTCGACATAGAGTCTTCCGGCGGTAGGTTTTTCAAGACCGCCGATCATGTTAAGCAATGTGGATTTACCGCTTCCGCTCTTACCGATAATGGCTACAAGTTCGCCTCTTTTTATCTCAAGTTCAAGTCCCTGAAGAGCAAGTACTTCCACTTCATCGGTCTTGTAAATCTTAACGAGGCCGTCACAGACAAGTATATTGTCATCCTGCTCATATACTATCTCGGTACCTTCGACTGCTTCCATATTTTCATTTATAACTTCTGCTTCACTGTTCTGCGGGCACATATCTTAATTCTCCGTCTTCCATTTCGTATACAGCATCACCGAATACCATAAGGTTGGGGTCATGAGTGGTCATTACAATGGTAATGCCTTCTTTTTCGATAAGTTCTTTGAAAAGCTTAATGATTCCAAGACCCGTAGCGGTATCCAAAGCACCTGTGGGTTCGTCCGCAAAAATAATCTTCGGTTTGTGAGATACTGCTCTTGCTATCGCTACTCTTTGCTGCTCACCGCCGGACATCTGCGAAGGCATATGCGTCATTCTTTTTTCAAGTCCGACCACCGATAAAACCTCTTTGATTCTTGCATCGCGATCGCCTTTGTAATCAGCAAGTTTCAATGCAAAATCGACATTCTCGTAAGCGCTCATAATAGGCACCAGGGCAACCGACTGAAATACAAATCCGACATTGTATCTTCTCATTGCTTCTCTTTGCCTGGTATTCATGCCTCCGACATCACGATCATCCAGAAAAACCTTTCCGGAAGTCGGATCGTCAAGCATGCTTAAGATATTTAAAAGTGTGGTCTTACCGGAACCGGAACGACCTTTTAATATCGTTAAACTGGCCTTTGGAACTTCAATATTTACTCCCTTTAATACCTCAAGCATTTCATGATTGCCGAGAGGGAAACTTTTGTGAATATCTTCCGTTTTAATTATATAATCCATATCATTCACCGTTATCAGTCTTCGCCAAGTTTAATGGCTTTGGTAATGTTCATGTTCTTGATAATTCTGAATATTACAATAAAGCAGATTACGAATACAAAACCTACGATAACCGCCATCTTTGTAACATCAGACATTTTGAATATAATCTCCAGCGGAATATTGTGTTCTCTCGGGAGATATACAATCGAAATAAGCTTTGTAAACAGGAATGTCGTAAGCATTCCGACACCGAAACCTGCAATGCAGGAGAAGAACGATGAGAATATCTGCTCAATCGCAAGCATCCTGAAAATCTCTCCCATGGTAAGACCCATTGATCTGTAGATACCGTAGATAAGTTCACGTTCTTTAATGGTAAGTATCCAGTAAATCAGGAATCCGACACCGCATACCACAAGCGAAATGATAAATCCGATGGAGAACATACCGTTGGTTATCTGGATAAGAGTTGAATTACGCTGTTCCTGAATCATCTCTTCTCTTATCATTTTGCTCTGAATTCTGATATCTTTTTCCTGAAGGAAATTATTAACATCTTCGTAATCGGCGTTCTTTGCAAGTTTCATCCACACTTCATAGGGACGCATGCTGAATATGTTAACGACATTATTGTAATTGGCTACAATAAGATAGTTTTCTCTCTTCTTGTAAGTTGAATCAGGCTGAAGTTCATAAACCGTTGACTGATAACCCGGGAATGAATCAACGATACCTACAATTTCTGATCTGGTTGAAGCATATTCCTTATTGGGGTCTACGGGAGAATATCTGCTGTATTCAAGCTTATCTCCGACTTTAAGATCATATTTATCGGCCAGATTTCTTGAAATCAGAACACCCTTGGGTTTTTGTCCAAGGTCGTTCAGATAATAATACCAATGCTTGTCGTTAAGACCGCTCTTAAGTGATGCCGTCTCTCCGAATTCTTTGGTGTTGATACCAAGAAGAGTACATCCGACTTCCTTTTTCTTGCTGTCAACTTTTACTGCGGTCATGTCGTCGTGAATGACCTTGGTCATGCTTTCCACGCCGTGATTTTTGAGTTCGTCGAATCTCATGAAATCAGGCTCTTTGTATTTCCAGAAAGCCTCGCTTGTGGCAGAAGCTTTTTTGACTGTAATGGACCATCTTTCCTGGAGCACATAATCACATCCGACATTGTAGCTTATACGGTTTTCCATATTTTCGTTAACGCTTCTTGCCAGATTGGAATTAAAGATTCCCATCGCAATGGTCATTACCAAAAATACCGCGATAAAGCCCTGTTTTTTAGTGCTTCTGATAATCTGCAAAAATGCAACATACTCTGCCGGTTTCCATTTGTTTCTTCCGATCTTGTAAATAAGATTGATTATCAAATGGAGAATTCTTAATGCAAAAAGTCCGCATCCCAAAATGAAAAGTGACGAATCGAGGAAAATAATCGGATCGATCTGACCGCCCGAAATAACGGTAAGCGAAATCGATTCTCTCTGCTTTAAGTAGTTATAAAGCAGGTATCCCGAAAGAAGCAAAAGCGGAATATCCAGGAAGAATCTCTCCCATACGGCCTTGGATTTTCCGGAATTCTTTTTCGACTTTCTCTCGATAATCGTGTATCTTGATATCGGAATAACCGGTATTGTCATGAAAAGCAGCGAAAGCAAAAATGCAATTCCCGCAAAAGCAATCATCATAAGATTGGGCGAATAAATCGTGGTATCCTTCATTGTAAATACCAAAAATGCATCCGTTCCGGCACCGAGCTTGCAGAAAAGATATCCGAAGGGAAGTCCTATTACAGAACCTGCCAAAGATATGACTCCTGACTGTAAAAGATAAAGTCTTATAACCTTGAATCTGCTTACGCCACGGCTCTTTAACATTGCGATTTCGCCGGTCTCCATCTCAAGAATTCTGCCTGAAATCATATAGATGAAAAGAAGCAAAAGAGCAATAATGGGAATCTCGAAAGTAAAGAGAATAATACTTATTGTTTTCTTTGTTTCAAAGTACGAAACCAAAGTATTTCTGAAAGTCGTGGATAAACGACTGTCGATATTCTGGAACTGATATACATACCAATAAATATCTTCGGCATTGTTGTAATTGATGTATGTATAATCAAGCATTACGGATTCTTCAAAATTGATATCCCCGGCGCAAAAGCTCTTCATAAGGAGCGAGAAATGATCCTTATCCGTAAACATTGTCTTTTCGTATTTTCTTAAACGTTTAACCCAGAAAGGCGCCGTATCGTCGTTTTCTTCAATAATACCCGTTACAACCGAATAAAACTGCTTTTGGTCATTACTGTTGTTTAATTCGGAATGATAGCATTGTCCGATTGTTATCTCGTCGGTATCGTAAGCTTTTTGCGATACCACGCAGGGAATCGCGCCGTTAGCCAAAGCTTCCTTAACCATCTCGTTATCGGAAGATTCGGCATCCTCGGGCCATACTCCGCAGATCAGATCAGCATGATCTTTAAGATTATCCACATATCCGAAAAGAATCTGTTTGGATTTACCTGTCAGATTTTCATCGGAATAACCTGCAATTATTTCGAGTGACTGCTGTCTTTGAATTACGGGAATGTTGATGTAGGATGTCCACTTTTGCTCCAGAGTGTTCATAAAATTCAGCGCGGAATCCACATCGGAATATGCTTCACCGGTAAGAGAACCTTTGGTGGTCATAACCGCAGGATATTCATTATTCTTATCGATGTATTCATCAAAAAGGCTTTGCATCAGTCTGTTAAGGCTTCCCTCTTTAAACATGGGATATACGCTCAGGAAAGCAGACAGGAGAATAACACCTGTAAGCAAGCAGAAATTAAGCCACTTTTTATTCAGTATTTTGTATTTGATAAATCTTATCATTTTATCTGTCCTCTGTTACTTTACAAGAATGTCTCCAACCTTAACGCCGTTAATAATCACCGGATCGTTTCTGTTGCCGAGGTTCTGATCCGTGCCTACCGTCACGTATTTTTTGTAAACCTCGTCTCCGTTTTTAATCCAGACATAATTATATTTTTTCTTATCAAAAGATGTTTCTTCGAAAACATAATCTCCGGGAACCGCAAGTACATTGTCAATTTTCATCGACTCATAAAATGTACCGAGCACGGAGAACTGACTCGGCATGTTATAAAATGCGTCTTCGTCAACTTTAATATAGGCAACCGGTGTATCCATTACCGCAGGAGTGCATTTAACTTTGCCGTCTTCCGTAAATATATGAGCGAATCTGCCGGTATTTCCGGATATTACATGTGCATGGAATTCATCTTCCTCAATCGTAATCTTGTAATCGAATCCTGTCGGAAGTTTCGCGGAAGCACCGCCAAATTTAACCAAATCATCAAAATATACCACGCTTTCGGCAAGCTTTTTGTTGTAATCAATCACATCGCCTTCGGAAACATTGACGGAAGAAATAATTCCGTCAAACTTCGCATATATTGTCTTGTAGCCCGTACCGTCATTTTCTTTCTTGGTTGATGCCAGATCATTATTCCAATTCTTTATTCTATTGTCATGCTCCTTCTTTCGTATCTCTGCATTTAGTTTTTCAATTTCCATATCAATTTCAGCATACTGATTATCATACGCAGCTCTGTTTATCATTTCCTCAAGCTGCGATTTTTCTCCGGCAAGACTCATTATTATCGAAGTATCCGTTTCCGATGCAAGCTGCTTTTTTATCTCATTTAATCTTTCGGTCTTTGAATTAATATCAGAATTTGAATCATATGCCGCTTTATATAAATTCTCAATTGTTTTTGAAGATGTTTTTGTATAAGCTTCATACTCCCTGTTTTCTTTTTTTATTTTATTATCAATTTCTACAATATCTCCTTTTTCAGAATCCAACGTGATTCTAAAAAGCGGCTCTCCTTTTTTTACTTCCTGCAAATCCCTGACATAGATTGTGTCGATTTCTCCCTTGTCCTGGCTAATGTACGAATAATTGGATTTTTCCAGGAATTTAACTCCCTTTGAATCGGACAAATCCGAAAAGGTTTTAAGAGTAACCTCATATTCATCACTCATTTTCGGAAGATTGTTTTCGTGTGTATAAAGAATCATCTCTCCTTCTTCGAGTCCGCTTACTACTTCTATGTAATGCTCATCAGTAGTTCCTCCCTCGAAATGTTTCTTCTCAACACTTCCGTCATCATTTTTTACATAAACAAAAAGTCCTTCGTCATCCGACATATATGAATCCTTGCCAACCGCAAGAACTCCGTTTTTATCGGGATTGTAAAACTCAAGGAGAATGAAATCACCAATCTTCAAATCCACTTCTTCGTCGGTTTTGAATCTCATGACGGGGAAAACATTCTGTGCTTTAGCAAAAGCTTCCTCACTGTCAGTATATTTAAATTCCGAAATCGGAACTTTCCTGCCGTTTATAAATGCAAACTTCACATTATATTTCTTGTACTGATAGGCTCGGGTATCCATTTCGGCGGCTATGAAAAGATCTTTATCGTCGGTTACGATTACAATATTCTCATAAGAAGCCGCAGTGGTTCCGTTTTTCAAATCCTTGACATATGTAACTATGCCGCTCGATTTTGCCTTAATGACACCGTCATTAACGATTTTATTTAATTCATTGATGCTCTCGCTGAGTTTTCTCTTATTAAACTCATACATCTTTTGATTATAAACATAATTCTCATTCTCAATATCTATAGCTTTTTGAGCATTATTAACATCCTCTTCGCTTTTTTCTCCAAGATTCTTCTGATACTCCTTTTGTTCTTTTTCAATCTGAAGACGTTTCATAGTTGCATCATGAATCTTCTCTTCAATAGCATATGTCTCATTAAGTAACGTCAATTCCGAATTAAATGAAGCAACTTGTTCCTTTACTGAATCTATATCAGCCTCTACAAGAACATCTCCTTTTTCGACATACTGTCCGACACAGACTTTAATCTCTTTTATGGCCACGTTGCTTTTTTCAAAATAATGACAATAATCCGTACCTGAAACAGTACCGAGAATTATCTTGGCATCACCCATATCAATTTTTTCCAAAGGTCTGTATGAAGGTGCCGATCCGACCGGTTCCTGCAACTCGGGAATATTTTCTTTTGCCGTGCATGCACAAATAAACAAAGTCGTTGCAAGAAGCACTGCAAATAATTTACATTTCTTAAATTTCATCATTTTGCAGTCACCTCTTCTCCGCCTTCAAGTCCGCTTTTAATAATTGCCATTCCTTCAACCACCATATCAACTTCCACGTAAACGGGGTTCTTAAATCCGCTTTCGTCGACAACATATACAAATTGTCTTCCGTTTGTGGCAGTATATACTAGTCTTTCTTCAAGATATACGACATCTTTTATTTGTTCTTTGGGTATAATAACCTCGAATTTTTCGTTGCTGACGTATAATACATCTTCACTTACGGGCATAAAGTGAATCGTAATGCTTCCGGATTCGTTTTCATCAATTCTTGTGATTTTGACATCAAACTGCATGGTAGCCGAAGCCGCTTCAAATACCTGACCTACTTCAAAATCATAATCATCTTCTTTATACTCGGTGAAAAATCCGACATCACCGCAGGCTTCCGTGAAAAGATCGCTCTTTAATACAACCACACCGTTTTTGATGGCATCGCTTACATATGTAATAACTCCGTCATCTCTCGCCTTTATGATACAGCTGTCCAAATCCCTCTGACTTTCAGCAACTTCAATTGTTTTTAATCTTATATCATCTTCTAGCCAAGCTATCTCTCTGTCATAATATTCGGCTCGACTTTTATTTGCCTCATCATCCGGCTTGTTCGGGTCTACATTTATATCTCGAAGTTTTTGTGTATGCTCCAAAAGCATCTTGTCCGTTTCGAGAGTCTCTGTAGCTTCTTTTAACGCTTTCTCGATTTTTTCGGATTTAAGCACGCAAAGAACCTGACCCGCTCTGACATAATCTCCGCTTGAAACTTTCAGCTCCGAAAATTCAAGATCTTCAACATCGACCGAGTAATTGTAGTATTTTAAAGAATTCTGATTGAGTTTGAGTCTGATAACAGGCTGCATATCGCCTTTTTGAACCTCTACCGTTTCGGGTATGGTCTTTTGATAGGTTTCCCTGATTATCGGATCTATTTCATGAATGTCGGTTTTCTCGCATCCAACCGATATGAGCATAAGCGATGAAGCCAATGTGCATGCGATGATTCCTTTAATATGTTTCATTGTTTTCTCCCGTAAAACTCCTAATTGCATACAATTTAGTATTATATCACAAGTCTTATGGTGAAATACTCGACAAATTTTAGTCTTTATCCCTATTTTTTAGAGAATTCCTTTTGTCAATTCAATTTGTTTATGTTATAATCGGTAGGAACGCGCGCCAGAGATTGGGCGGCGCAACAATTTTCTAATATTAGGAGGTTTTAAAATGGCTTTAGTAACCACAAAAGAAATGTTTAAGAAAGCCTATGACGGCGGCTATGCAGTCGGCGCTTTCAATGTAAACAATATGGAAATCGTTCAGGGAATCACAGAAGCTGCAGGCGAATTAAAGAGCCCTGTAATTCTTCAGGTTTCCAAGGGTGCTCGTGCTTATGCTAACCACACTTATCTTGTAAAGCTTGTTGAAGCAGCAGTTATCGAAAATCCTGATATTCCCATCGCTCTTCACCTTGATCACGGTGATACATTCGAACTTTGTAAGTCTTGTATCGACGGCGGATTTACATCAGTTATGATTGATGCTTCTTCCAAGTCTTTCGAAGACAACATCGCTCTTACAAAGCAGGTAGTTGAATATGCTCACGCTCATGGCGTAGTTGTAGAAGCTGAACTTGGTACTCTTGCTGGTATCGAAGACGAAGTTGTTGTAGAATCCGGCAAAGAAGCTTACACAAGACCTGAAGAAGTTGAAGAATTCGTTTCCAGAACAGGTTGTGACTCTCTTGCAATTGCTATCGGTACATCACACGGTGCATACAAATTCACAGCAGCTCAGTGTACAAGAAATGCTGACGGAATCCTTGTTCCACCACCCCTTCGTTTCGACGTACTTGAAGAGTGCATCAAGAGACTTCCCGGATTCCCTATCGTTCTTCACGGTTCATCTTCAGTTCCTCAGGAATTCGTTAAGATGGTTAACACATACGGCGGAAATATGCCTGATGCAGTTGGTATTCCTGAAGAGCAGCTTCGTAAAGCAGCTGAACTTGCTGTATGTAAGATCAATATCGACTCCGATATCCGTCTTGCTATGACAGGTAACATCAGAAAGTACTTCGCAGAGCATCCCGATCACTTCGATCCTCGTCAGTACTTAAAGCCCGCTCGTCAGGCTGTTAAGGATATGGTTGCTCACAAGATTATTAACGTTCTTGGTTCTGACGGTAAAGCTTAATTAAACCATACTGAAAATAAATTAATCGGGGCTGTTTTTACAGCCTCGATTTTTTATTTGTCATTTTACCCACTGTTTTAATAGGTTTTTCTTTATTTTTTGAAAAATTTGTTTTATAATCTTTCTTGTTGGAAGATTTATTTGAAAGAAGGTATTAAAAATGATTTCTACCAAGGGAAGATATGCATTGCGAATAATGATTGATCTCGCCTCTCAGGACAGTGAAGCTTTTATTCCTCTTAAAGATATAGCAGAGAGACAGGGGATCTCCAAGAAATATCTTGAGATAATCATTAAAGATTTGGTTGAAGGCGGTTTGCTTGCAAGCCTTTCCGGAAAAGGCGGCGGTTACAAATTAAAAAGAAAGCCCGAGGAATACTCGGTAGGCGAAATAATCGAATTGACGGAAGGTTCTCTGGCTCCTGTAGCCTGCCTTGCGGAAAAAGCTGAGGAATGTCCGAGAGCATCCGCATGTATGACTCTTCCTCTTTGGAAAGAATATGCTGATCTGGTCCACAATTTCTTTTACAACAAAAAACTATCGGATTTAATCGAAGAATAAACATTAAGAGCCCGAACGGTAAATGAAACCGTCGGGCTCTTTTAAAAATGAAAATGAATTTCGGATCCGCAATATCAGTCTGTATTAATTTTCACAAAGCTTTGT
>Ga0129307_1000613_pt1 | contig 51960 bp, 51 predicted proteins | sample P1105metagenome_FD_94437 | JGI IMG/M metagenome (GOLD analysis project Ga0129307, IMG submission 94437) | Capybara group fecal microbial communities from Wisconsin, USA - P1105 metagenome | ecosystem: Host-associated > Mammals > Digestive system > Large intestine > Fecal | place: USA: Wisconsin... | reverse complement strand
TCTTAAACAAAGGATCAAATCCCATCGCAATAAACTCTTTCTTTTCACTTTTAACCAAAATATCACCCTTTCAAAAGGAAAAAATAGGCCTAAGAATTTCCTTAAAAACAAGATAGCACAATGCAAAAACTAATGCAAATGAGTGATTTTCAAAAACTGCAAAAAAAAACATGCAGAATTTTAATATCCTCCTAGGCAGAAATTAATAAACTGCAAAAAAATTCTAACACTTTTTAAAAAACATATAAATCGCAAAAAAATCCCAAAAATTAGGATTTTTTCTTAAAAACAAACAATTTACTAAAAACATAATTAAGAATTATAACAATAACCTGAACTATAATCTTCGCAATCATATCATCAAAATTAAATAATTCAACAAACACATACATAAGTAAAATATCAATTCCTAAAGAAAATAAACGATACTTAAAAAACTGATATACTTCAACAATCAAATCCTTAAAAGCATCACACTTACTTCTAAAAACAAATTTCTTATTAGTAATATAAGCAAAAGAAACAGATAAAATCCAAGAAATAATATTACTAATCATATAGTTAATATGAAATACTCTAGTACATAACGCATAAACTAAAATACTAACTAAAGTAGTAAAAACACCCATAATTAAATAATTAATTACCTCAGAATATTTCTTATATAAATCAAATAACTTTTTCATAAACTAATCCTTTTCAGTTTCCTTAATAATATAAACAGGTCTACCCTTAACCTCCAAATATAACTTAGATAAATACTGTCCAATAACACCAATACCAAATAATTGAACACCACTTACAAAGAATATTATACATACAAGAGATGGCCATCCTGCAACAGGGTCACCAATAACAAGAGTCTTAACAATTATAAAAATAATCATTATAAAAGACACCAAGAAAAATATTAACCCCATAATAGAAGCAATCGCTAAAGGTACAGTAGAAAAAGCAACAATACTCTCTAAAGAATACAAGAATAACTTCCAAAAACTCCACTTAGTAGTACCAGCTACTCTCTCAACATTCTTATACTCTAACCACTTAGTATCATATCCTACCCAACTAAAAATACCCTTAGAAAAACGATTATACTCTTTCAAAGATAAAATACTATTAACCATCTGACGAGTCATCAATCTATAGTCCCTTGCACCATCAACAATAGGAGTCTTAGAAATCTTATTAATTAACTTATAATAACACCTAGCAAAAAAACTTCTAATAGGTGGTTCCCCCTTACGAGAAACACGACGAGTCGCAACACAATCATATCCCTCATCCTTAATACCAGAATACATATCATGTAATAAACTTGGTGGATCCTGTAAATCAGCATCCATAATAGCAACATAATCACCAACTGAATACTCTAAACCAGCAAGTATAGCCGCTTCCTTACCAAAATTACGAGAAAAACTAATATATCTAACTCTCTTATCCTTTTTAGATAAACCACGAGCAATCTCTAAAGTTCTATCACGAGAACCATCATTAACAAAAATAAACTCAAAATCTACCTTCTTAAACTCTGAAGCAACACGACAAATTTCATCATAAAATAAAGGCATAGCTTCTTCCTCATTATAACAAGGAACAATAATTGAAATCTTCTCCATAAAAACCTCCATATAACTATAAAAGAATTATAACACATTATAAAATAAAAATCAAAAAAGAACCCTTAATGAGTTCTTAAAAGTGTTTAATTAGTTTAATGTACAACTATTATCTCCAGACTTACAAGCCTTACCATTCTTATAGTTATAAGTCTCAGTACTTCCTGCAACCTTACATGAAGTCAACTCTAACTTACCAGAAGTAATTACAGCGGTTGTACATTCAACTTTATCTCCTTCGTAATCAACCTTAAGAGGAGTAGTAGTACCATCGATAACAACATTTGTACTTGCTCCAGTAACAGTAGTTGTAGCACTTATATTTTTATTATATAAATCTTGAGTATAAGCTAATTCAACAGCTTTACCATAACCAATAACGCTATTTTTTCTTGCTCCTTCTCTTGCATTTTCAATAATATTTAAAATGATAGGTACAGTTATAACAGCGATAATAGCCAAGATAACGATAATTGCTAGTAACTCTATTAAAGTGAAACCTTTTTTATTCATTTTTTTCATCATTTTCACCACCTTACCCTTTTCTATAAAACATTGTAGCAAATTCTAAAAAACAAGTCAATATAATTTTTGATAAAATTAATACTCAAAAATCATATCATTAATTATTTTGCTCACTTTTTATTAATTTATAAGACATAATTTTTTTACAAAACTTTACACTTCCTAGTTATTAATAATCCACAAATAATCCAAAATATTGGCGCTATTTCAATAACACTTATATTAAAGAAAGCTTGAATACAATATCCAAAAAAAGCTAAAAACAAAGACATAATTATATAATTTTTTTCTTTAAAAAATCTTTTTACAGATCCTAAAAATATAATAAACAACATGCCAATATAAGTAATACAAGAAAATACTCCTTCACAAACCAACTTTTGCAAATACTCATTATGAGCCTTATCAACATAAGTAACAGTAGTAGGACTTTCCATATAAAGCATTTTTTCCCCAAAAGCAAAACATAAATTATCAACACCAGCACCATGTAATAAATACTTAGGAACAACCCTTAAAGTATTTTTCCATATAAACATACGAGAAGTTCCATAAGAATCATTAAAATTACCCTTTGCAACTTCAGTAGTCTCAACAGATAATTTCTTAACATCTTTAAATAAACCAGTTTTTCCACTCATAACAATACCCAAACTAATTAGTACTGAAATAACAAAAAACAAAACATACTTAAAAACATTAACACTATTTTTCTTAAACAAACTATAAATAAAATAAACAAAAATAAATAAACAAATAAATCCTAATCCAACAACCGCACTAAGCGTATTGCAAACAAGCATAGAACTATAAAAAATTAAAAACAAAAACAAATATATCCATGAACTCTTCTTTTCACAATACAAAAATCTACCTAAAGAAAGACCCATACACAAAACCATATAACTACCATAAAAATTAAAATGAGTAATTAATCCCATTCCATGCCTGGTACCACGAAAATTGATAGGAATAAACTTTAAAACATCAAAAACTTGAATTAAACAAATTAAAGCATTAATAAATCCAAAAACTAAAATAAAATTAATAATTAAACTCTTAGATTTATCCTTATAAATTAAACTAGATAAATACATCAAAGAATAATAATAAAATAACTGCAATAATCCTTCATACCTCAAATAATATCCATATAAAGCAACACTCTTATTCTCTGCAAAAACAAAAGAAATAAACCCAAAAACACATAGTAAAATTAAAAAAACATCAATTTTATCAAATTTAACCTTATGAAATAAATTTAAAAACAATATAATTAAAACATTAAAAATTAAAAACACAACATGCACAGTAGAAAAATTCTGATAACCAAAATTAAAATAATTATAAATAAGCATTCCTAAAAATAACCAAATAACATTTATAATCAAATAAATACTTAAATAAAACTCATAACCTTTGTTAAACTTCTTCCCTAACTTACCAAAAGCACTTTTAATAATCTCCATAACAACTCTCCCTACTATAAACAAGTATAACAAAAAAAATGTAGAAAAACTACATTTTTATTTTAGAATTAATAATATCAAGTTCATGTTCCTCGCGAGCTAAATCCTCTTTTTCCTTATTAACAATAGCCTCTGGAGCCTTACTAACATAACCAGGATTAGACAACAATTTACGTCTTCTAAGAATAGAAGCAACAAGCCTATCCCTTTCCTTAATATTATCTTCAAGTTCTTTTGCTTCATTAGAACTTCCATCATAATATAAATAAACACGACCATCCATAAAAGGAATAACAATACTCTTTAAATCACTACAATATTCACCCTTATGACTATCACTTAACTTTAACATTCTACTAATTAAATCAATATTATTATCAATTACCTCATTATCATAAACAAAAGTAAAATCTTTAATACTATTCTCTAACTTAACCCTACGAACACTCTTAATTAAATCAATAATTAAATCCATATCAGTATCAAAAACAAACTTCTTATCATAAATAGGATAACTACTTACCATAATAGATTCATCATGAATTGGAAGTTTCATATAAATTTCCTCAGTTACAAATGGCATAAAAGGATGAAGCATCTTTAAAATATTAGTTAAAACATAAAGCAAAACAGACTCATTCTTATTAAACTTAGAAAGTTCAATATACCAATCACAAAAATCATCCCATACAAAATTATAAATTTCAGTACCTACAACATGAAATTCATATTTTTCCATATGTTTTCTTACATTTTTAATTGTTTCATTCATTTTATTTAAAATCCACTTATCACTAATACTCAAATTTTCAAAACTAAACTCTTTATCATTAAATTCATCAAGATTCATTAAAACAAATCTAGAAGCATTCCAAAGTTTATTAATAAAATTCCAAGTAGACTTAACCTTATCAGAATCATATCTTAAATCCATACCTGGAGCAGTAGCAGTAGATAAATAGAAACGAAGAGCATCAGCACCAGATTCATTGATAACATCCATTGGATCTACCCCATTACCAAGAGACTTACTCATCTTACGACCTAATTTATCACGAATTAAACCATGAATTATACAATCCTTAAAAGGTCTCTTACCAGTCAAATAAAGTCCTTGAAAAGTCATCCTATTAACCCAGAAAGGAATAATATCATAACCAGTTACTAAAAAATCATTTGGATAATATCTCTTATACAAATCACTATCAGGATAATCAAGAGTAGAAAATGGCCATAAAGCACTACTAAACCATGTATCTAAAACATCATTATCCTGTACCCATCCATCTTCCTTAGGCGCTTCCATTCCAACATAAATTTCATCACCCTTATACCAAGCAGGAATTCTATGACCCCACCATAACTGACGAGAAATACACCAATCATAAGTAATCTCCATCCAGTGATTCATAGTTTTTTCATACCTTGCAGGAACAAAATTAACCTTTGTGTCCTTATTTTTTTGATTTTCTAAAACACGATCAGCAAGACCTCTCATCTTAACAAACCACTGTTTTGATAAATAAGGCTCAACAACAGCATCAGTTCTCTCAGAATGACCAACAGAGTGAACCATTTTTTCAATACTAATTAATAAACCTTTTTCTTCCAAATCTTTAACTAACTTTTCTCTACACTCTTCACGAGATAAACCAGTATAACCTACTGCATTCTCATTCATAGTAGCATCTGGATTCATAACAACAACACGCTCTAAACCATGACGATTACCAACCTCAAAATCATTAGGATCATGAGCTGGAGTAATCTTAACACACCCTGTTCCAAACTCTGGATCAGCATGAATATCACCTACAATCGGAATTAACTTACCAACAATAGGTAAAATAACATTCTTACCAATTAAATGCTTATATCTATCATCATCAGGATTAACCGCAACAGCAGTATCACCAAATAAAGTCTCAGGACGAGTAGTCGCAACATCCAAAAATTCATCACTACCCTCAACAAAATACTTCAAATGATAAAAAGCACCCTCATCATCTTTATAAATAACTTCTTCATTAGATAAAGCAGTAAGCGCAACTGGATCCCAGTTAATAATACGTTCACCACGATAAATAAGTCCATCATTATACATATCAACAAAAACTTTTTTAACAGTCTGAGAAAGACCCTCATCAAGAGTAAACCTCTCCTTTGTATAATCAACAGAAAGACCTAACTTACCCCATTGAGTACGAATATTTCCACCAAATTCATGAGTCCAATCCCAACATGCATCTAAAAACTTACGACGACCATACTCGTACTTATCAATACCATTATCCTTAAGCTTCTTAACAACCTTAGCCTCAGTCGCAATAGCTGCATGATCCATTCCAGGAAGCCATAAAACATCATAACCATCCATTCTCTTATAACGAACCATAATATCTTGAATAGTTGTATTCCAAGCATGACCTAAATGTAACTTACCAGTAACATTAGGAGGAGGTATAACAACACAATATGGTTTCTTACTTAAATCACCACTAGTAAAATAGCCTTTCTCCTTCCAAAAATCATATTTACCTTTTTCAACCTCGATATGATTATATTTCTTATCTAACATAAACTCACCCTTTCAATAAAAAAAGCCCATGACTTAAGGACGAATAATCGCGGTACCACCTTAATTCATAGACTACTATGCACTTAAATCTCTTAACGCGAGAAAACGTAACTTCCTACTTATTCAGAAATCAAACTCCCTTGCTACCTTCAAAGAAATTTATTATTAGTTCACACCAACCACTAACTCTCTTAAAATAAATAAACTCCTACTCCTCAAGTTCAACATTTCTAATGAACATATTATATAATAAACAAAACAATTAATCAAGACTAAAAAACATAATTATACAAAAGATAAGCAGCAACAACTAATAAAGCAAGCAAAATAAACATAAATACAACAATACCAACTTTGTTCTTATTACCACCATTACTATTCGAAACAACCTCACTAGAATCATTAGAAATACTCTCTAATTCAGGTAAATCGTTTTTATTATCAACAATAGTATTATTCATCTGTACACCTTCATTTGGAACAAAAGACATAGAAGACATATCATTAGGAATACTAGTACCAGATTGAATTCTATCCTTAACCTCATTAATATATGATCCTTGAGAAATATCTGGAACAGTATTTGAATTACTATTAATATCTTCAACATTATTAACAAAATTTAAATTATTATTAGTATCTACAGTATTATTAACAATATTTAAATTATTATTAGTATCTACGGTATTATTAACAATATTTAAATTATTAGTGGAATTACTAATATCACTTAAAATATCATTAAATTCAATACTATCTTGATTACTAACATTATTAACTACACTCTGTGTTGGCTGAGAAACAGAATTGGTTTCAATATTATTTGGTAAAGAATCAATACCAAATACATTATTAATAGTTTGTTGCCCCGCAACTGGTTCTGTTACTACCTCACTTTGTGCATTTTCAAAATTAAATGTATTTGAAACACTTTCCTCATTTACAATTGGTTCTGTTACTACCTCACTTTGTGCATTTTCAAAATTAAACGTATTTGGAACACTTTCCTCATTTACAACTGACTCTGTTACTACCTCACTTTGTGCATTTCCAAAATCAAACGTATTTGAAACATTTTCCTCATTTACAACTGGCTCTGTTACTACTTCACTTTGTGCATTTTCAAAATCAAACGTATTTGAAACATTTTCCTCATTTACAATTGGTTCTGTTACTACTTCACTTTGTGCATTACCAAAATCAAACGCATTTGAAACATTTTCTTCATTTACAGCTGACTCTGTTACTACCTCACTTTGTGCATTTTCAAAATTAAATGTATTTGGAACATTTTCCTCATTTACAACTGGTTCTGATACTACTTCACTTTGTGCATTACCAAAATCAAACGTATTTGAAACATTTTCTTCATTTACAATTGGTTCTGATACTACCTTATTTTGAATATCAGTATTACCCAAAGAACTAAAATAAGCAGCACTACTTACACTTTCACTATTATCAGTACTAGGAATATTACTAGAAAAATCAAATTCATCCGCAATCATTAAAGCATCAGAAACAGGAGTTATTTCACTATTACTAGAATTATCAGTCTTATCCAAAGAACCATTAAATATTGAAACATTATTATAATCAACAAAAGTATCTAACTTATATTGATCCAAACATTTTAAAATTTCCTTCTTGTTTTTTTCAAAATTTTCCTCATTAATTTCTCCCATTAAAGATCCTTTAAATAAATTTTTTAAATTAGAATCACCCTCTAAATTAACTTTAATATTATTCAAATAATCAACAAGTTCATTATCATTTCTAAAATAACCCTTACTTAAAGAAACATTAATTCTATTTACTAATTGACTCATAAAAAAATGATGATTAACAGAAGTCAAAGACTTACCTTGATTATCATATAAATTAAAATTAGTTATAGGCATAACATATTTACCATTAACACTTTCAAAATAAACAACCTTATCATTATTTTTTATAACCGAATAACTATGTTTACCAAAATTTAATACACATAAATTATTATAACTATCTCTCACTATTATCACCCTTACGTTATCCCCTATAATAATTATATCAAAAAATAAAAAAATTAAAAGATATTTTTTTAAATACATAAAATAATTAAAAACGAATAAAATTAACTAGAAAGGACGAAATATGAAAAAACTAATAACAAATTTATTTTATATCTTTTTTCCATTAATAATTGGCTTATCAGTATCACTATTAACACAAGGAAGTTTTAACCTACAAGAACTAAAGCAACCTCCTCTATCACCACCTGGAATACTATTTCCAATAGTTTGGACAATACTTTATCTACTAATTGGAATTTCATATTACCTATATAAAAAAAATACATATACAGAAAAAACAGAAATAATAATATATTACACGCAACTACTAGTAAACGCACTATGGACAATAATATTCTTTACACTAAAACTAAGATTCTTTTCTATAATTTGGATACTAATATTAGTAATATTAATATACACACTAATAACACTCTTCAAACAAAAATATAACCCATCCGCATACTTATTAATACCCTATTTAATATGGTGTATATTCGCAACATACCTAACTATTGGAATATACTTACTAAACTAAGAAGATACAAAAGTATCTTTTTTTTATAATATATCAAAATTAGAACTACACTTAATTAAAACATTCCGACCACTAATAGGATGAATAAATTCAAAAATATTAGAATGCAAATAAAGTCTCTTAGCCTTATTTCCACCATACTTCTTATCACCCAATATACTAGTACCAATTAAATTCATATGAACACGAATTTGATTCTTACGACCAGTATGAAGAAAAACCTGAACTAAAGAATAATTCTTACTACTCTTAACAACACTATAATCAGTAATAGCTAACTTACCACGTTTAGAATCATTACTAGACCTAACAACAAAATTCTTATCCTCATACAAATAACTCTTAATAGTTCCACTACCACTAATCTTATTAACAATAGCCAAATAACCACGTTTTAAAACAACATCATTCCAATTATCCTGCATCTTATCAACTAAACTCTTATCACGACAAAATAAAAGTATTCCAGAAGTATCACGATCAAGTCTATGTAAAACAAATAACTTACCACCAATATAATTCTTAACAATATTAAAAGCAGTATCAATTTCCTTCCTATCAGTAGAAACAGATAATAATCCACTAGGTTTATTAATGCCAATAAAACAATTATCCTCATAAATAACATCAATTAATCCATACTTCTTGTCCCTAATCTGCTTTAAAATAACAACTAACCTATCACCTTTTTTTAATAAATAATTAGCCTTAACAACAACAATATCATTAACATAACAACATCCATTAGAAACAAAACTCTTAATATTATTCTTAGACTTTTCTATATTACTCTTTAAAAAATCAATCAATAAACAATCTTTATCAACATTAAATTCTAATAAAGCCCTATTCATAAAACTCACCATCACTATAATTATAACACAAATTATTTATTAATAACATCTAACAATCTATTCAGATGCTCATAATCACTAAATTCATTAATCGCAAAACACATCTTACCCAAGTCTTTAAAAGAAGCACCACATGATATAACTTAGCCAAATCAGAATCCAACATCACCTCAACTCCATTAATTTCATAAATCATATTTTCAATATTTACATCTTTTTATATTATTTCATTCACACTATTTCTCCTCCAAAATAACAAAAAAAAGAGACACTTATCCTAAAATAAATATCCCGCATGCAATCTTTTTATCCTGCCCTAAAATCAAATTGTCATATTAATTATTGGTAAATATTAATACAAACACATTATTACAAAATAATATATTTAACGTCAAATTTATCTAAGTACTTCTTATTATTTTTTATAAGTCATTTGACGTCCTGGTTCTGCAATAGGACTAATAGAACTTGATGTCAATTGTTCCATAATACTTCGTTGTAACTTAAAAGCCTCCTTAGATGAAATTTTACCTTTAGGCGATTTAATCACTCTTATTTTTCCAGAACCGTTTAATAATTCTGCAGGCAAATATCTTCCTAATTTTTCACCATTATCTTCAAACATAAAGTAACACCTCTCGCATTATAATAACATAGCAGTATAGAAAAGTAAATAATACTAAACTATTTTTTTCTCTAACAAACAAACACTCTCAACATGATGAGTATTAGGGAACATATCAAATAAGTTAATCTCCTTTATATCATAAAACTCTTTAAAAATATTCAAATCACGTGCAAGCGTTACAGGATCACAAGAAACATAAACTACCCTTTTAGCCCCTACACTTATAACTTCATCAATAGATAAACTAGATAAACCACTACGAGGAGGATCAACAATAACAACATCAAAATTCTTATCTAATTTTTTCAAAACTTTTCCACTATCACCACAATAAAACTTGACATTACTAATTCCATTCAAATCCTTATTAATATTCGCGTCATGTATAGCAGATTCATTAATCTCAACACCAACTAATCTTTTACCACCAACAAACAATCCTATAGTTCCAGTTCCACAATATAAATCAAGTACATTAGAATTATCTAAATTACCCGCATACTCCAAAACCTTACTATATAACTTATAAGCCATGGGAGTATTAACTTGAAAAAAAGAATCAGGAGAAATAACAAACCTTTTATCACCTATCATATCAATAATATATTCACTACCATAAATAAGCTTATACTTATCATTTTTAATATAAATACTACTAACTTTATCCTTTAAACTATTAATAAGATATCCTTCATCAACTTTACCCTTAACACCAAATATAACCATAACAGACTTATCAAAATAACTACTACGAACAACAACACTATCAATTCCACTTAAATCCATCTTCTTAAGAACATCCAAAGTATTATTAATCTCTAAAGAACAAATCATACACTTATCAATAGAAATCAAATCATAAGTTTTCTCCTTATAATATCCTATTCCATCTTTAACATGAAAAGTAGCCTTATTACGATAATAAAACTGACTATCATAACCTATATCATTAATAATGATATCACTATGAACAAACTTACGAATTATATCACGAACCTTATTAACCTTATAATCATGCTGAAAACTATACTTCATATGCATAATATCACATCCACCACAATCATTATAATAAGGACAAACAATACTTTCTCTATCACTACTCTTAGAAAAATAATCTACTACAACACCTTCATAAAACTTTTTATTTTCACGAATAACCTTAACCTTAACACTCTCTCCAACTAACGCTTCTTTAACAAAAACAATTTTACCATTAATATATCCTATTCCTCGTCCTTGATGATCAAGCCTATCAATAACTACATCATACATAAAAATCACCTAAAATAATAATACATAAAAATAACAAATTTGTAAATAATAACCATAGTTAAAAAGGTGATAAAATGAACATAGAAAAAATTATAGAAAATATAAAAAAAGAACTCAACAAAAGTGCAGACATATCATCAAGAATAATAAAAATTAAAAATAAACAAATTGGATACATATTCCTAGAAAGTCTATCAAGCGACGACAAAATAAGCGACTTCCTAGTAAAATCACTAACAAATGAAAACATTAAAAACATAAAAAACACAATATATAACAGTAAACTAAAAACAATAAAAAAAGAAGAAATACCCTTTCTACTACAAAATGGATTCACAATAATAATAACAGAAAAAGAACTACTTGCAGTAGAAACAAAAGCTAACCTAGATCGAGGAATAGACGAATCAAAATCAGAAGCAATAATTAGAGGTCCAAAAGACTCATTCACAGAAAACTATATGACAAACATTGGACTAATAAGAAAAAGAATAAAAGACAATAACCTTGTATTCGATGAACTAAAAATAGGAAGAAGAACAAAAACAAAAATATCCATAACATACATAAACAATATAGTAGAAGAAAAATACATAAAAAAAATAAAAGAAGAACTAAAAAAACTAGACATAGATGGACTAATAGATAGTGGCCCTATAAGAGACTACCTATCAAAAGAAAACCACTGTGCTTTCCCAACAATTATCTCAACAGAAAGACCAGACAAATGCATACAATCACTACTAAACGGAAAAATAATAATAATAGTTGAAAATACACCATTCCAACTTATAATACCAGGAATGTTCATAGATATATTCCACACACCAGAAGACAATTATCAACAACCAATAAACGTAACAATAACACGTATACTTAGATTCCTTGGATTTCTAATAACACTATTTACACCTGCAATCTATATAGCGCTCACAACATATAACTTCGAAGTAATACCAGATAACCTACTAATATCAATCGCAATACAAAGACAAGGAGTACCATTCCCAACAGTTATAGAAACAATAATAATGCTTATAACATTCGAAGTACTAAGAGAATCAGATATAAGACTACCAAATCAAATGGGAGCAGCAGTATCAATAGTAGGCGCACTAGTACTAGGAGATGCAGCAGTATCAGCTGGAATAGTATCCCCTATTGTTATAATAGTTGTCGCAATAACAAGCGTAAGCGGACTCCTATTTACAGACATAGACGTAGTAAACGGAATAAGAATATGGAGATTTATATTTATAATAGCTTCTACAACACTTGGACTAATAGGACTAGTAATAGCGTCAATAATGTTCATAACAAAACTATCAAGCCTAGAAATACTAGAAATACCATACATGGCATCAATCTCACCATTTAACCTTCCAGCGCAAAAAAACACAATACTAAAATTTCCAAAAACAAAAATAAAAACAAGACCATTCTACCTAAAAACAAAACAAAAAAAGAAAGTTGGCGAAAAATGAAAAAACTAATAATATTACCAATAATACTACTACTAACAGGATGTTGGAACTACTACGAACTAAATAACCTTGCAATATGCACAGGAATCGCAATAGACAAAATTGACAACAAATACGAAGTAACATACCTAATATCAAACGCCAAAAAAAACGAAACAAGCTCAAAAGATGGAGAAGCAGGAACAACAACATATAATGGAACAGGAGAAACAATACAAGAAGCAATAAATGACCTACAAATAAAAATGCCATTTGAACCATATAGTGGACACCTAGTAGTCGCAGTAATATCAGACGAAATCGCAAAAGAAGGATTAGAAAACATATTAGACTACCTAGCTAGAGACACCGAATCAAGAAACTTCTTCTATATACTACTAAGTAAAAACACAAAAGCAAAAAACATACTAGAAATAATATCACCACTACAAACATTTCCATCACAAACAATCGCAAAAGACATAGAAACATCATCAGATAACTCATCACTAATATATAAAATAACATACAATGACTTCATATATACACTACTAGAACAAGGAATAAATCCAGTCCTCAACAGCGTAACAATACTTGGAAACAAAGAAGAAGGAACAGACACAAAAGAACTAACAAATACAATTCCACAAGCAACAATAAAAATAGATACACTTGGAATATTTAAAGAAGACAAACTAATAGGATGGGCAACACTAGACGAATCAAAAGGAATAAATCTACTATCAAACAACGTAGAAAACATATATATAAAAACAAAATGCGAAGATAAATATATGATGAATCATATAGAAAATATAAAAGTTAAAACAAATATAGATTTAGATAACAATAAAGTATTAGTAAAAATCAAAGGAAAAACATCACTAATAGAAACAAACTGTAAAATAAATCTAGAAAACCCAGAAACAATAAAAACAATAGAACAAAACATAAAAGAAGAACTAAACAGAATAATAAACGAATCAACATACTTAGTACAAAAAAAATATAAAACAGACGTACTAGGATATGGAAAAATAATACATAAAAAAAATCCAAAAAAATGGAAAGAAATAAAAAATAACTGGAATGAAATATTTAAAAACCTAAAAATAGAAACAGAAATAGATTTAACCCTAGAAGAACAAGGATCACTTATACAAACAATTAAGGAGGCAAAATGAAAAAACTATCAACACTACAATACTGCTCACTAGAATACTTTCTAATACTATCAAATAATGTAGGACTAACAACATATATACTCTTTAATAATGCAAAACAAGATTCATTAATAAGCATAATACTAGGAACAATACTAGGACTAATTCCATTATCAATTTACCTAAAAATTATAAATGCAAAACCAGAACTAAACATATTTGAAAAAATAGAAGACACATTCAAAACAGGAAAAATAATAAACCTAATACTAACACTAGGAATAGCATTCCTAATCGCTATAAACTATAATAATCTAATAAACTTCATATCATCACAATACCTATCAAAAACACCACAAATAATAATATCACTATCATTCCTCCCAGCAATCATATATATACTAAACAAAGGAACAACAGTAATAGGTAGAACAATATTCATACTACTAATAATAAGCCTACTATTACTACTACTTACAATACTAGGACTAACATGGCAAATAAAAATAGAAAACATTTTCCCAATACTAGAAAACGGAATAAAAAATCCATTAATATGTTCACTTATATATGTAACATTTAATACTACTCCACTATTCCTACTAACAGTAATACCAAAAAACGATATATTAGACAAAGAAAAACTAAATAAAAGAATAATAATAACATACTTTCTAGGAAACCTAGTAGTACTAATAATTTTCTTCCTAACACTATCAGTACTAGGAGCAAATCTAGCAAACCTATACCAATACCCAGAATACGACGTACTAAAAAAAATATCACTAATAGGATTCATAGAAAGAACAGAAAGCATAATATCACTAAGATGGACATTCTACGTATTCACAGTAACAATATTAGGAATACTATTTATAACAAAATATATAAAACACACACTAAAAATAAAAAACGAAAAAACAAACAAAAAAATAACACTAATTATTTCTACAATAATAGTACTATGGGGAAAATTCATATTCCAAGAAAACATAAAATTCAATAAATTTACATACAAAAAACTACCAATAATATCAACAATACTACTAATATTAATACCTATATTAATATCAAAAAATGTAAAGAATAAATCTTTACATCATTTTAAAAATAACAAAACCAACAACCCCAGCAATAACTAAAAACAACAAGAAAAACAAAACCTTAATCAACTTATTATTACTATCAATAGAATCCTGTAAATCCTTTAACTGCTCAAAATCATCATCACTAAAATTCAAACTAGAAGTATAAAAAGATCTATCAAGCCCATCATCACTTTTAGCTACATACTTATCCTTTGCTTCCTGAACCTCTTTAAGCAAATCAGTAGCGCTAGTCCTATTAACCATAGTATTACCAGTAGACTTCAAATCACTAAGCATATCAAGAGATAACTCATTATCATTTAAATCCTTCAAAACACTAGTATTAACAAGAGTCTTCTCTAGCTCAGCTTGATCATATTGATCAAGTTTTTCCTTAATATCAATATTTTTTAAAATATTATACTGCGTATTCTTAAGACTTCTATTCTTATTATCATCAACATGTTCATCCTTAGCCTTAACCAAAATATCACGAATATCATAACTTCTATCTAAAGTAGGCTGTTGATAAACCCTAGGAGTTGGCTTCTTAATAGTAGAAATTTTCTTTTTCTCTTCTCTTTCCTTCAATAACTCCTTAATCTGATCAAGACTAATTTCATTAGTTTTTTCCATAGTAGCAATTTTCTCAATATTAGAATACTCATTATTCTCATAAATATCCTTATATAAGTTTTCATTTTTAACACTTCTTCTACCAACATTAGAAGAATTACTATGATACTTCTCCATTCTACTAGCCATACAATCACCTAACATAATCATACCATAAAATCACTATTTTTAAAAGTTTTAATTGCAAAATCAAACAATTTTATTTATAATAAAATGAGGAGGGATGTAAATGGAAAAAATAAAAGTAAATGAAAACTGTATAGGATGTGGAGCATGTACTGCTATCGCACCAGACTATTTCGAATTTAATGATGATGGATACGCAAAACCAATAAAAGAAGAAGTTGAAGAAATAACAGACGATATAAAAGAAGCAGCTGAAGGATGCCCAGTAAGCGCAATAGAAATTAGTTCAGGAATAGAAATGACAACAAATGAAATAGAAAAAGCAGCATAAAAAAGAATTATACAAAAACGTATAATTCTTTTATTTTACTAAACTATACAACTGCTTTACTTCCTTAACACTTAAATATCTATATTCACCACTTTTCAAACCATTTACATTCAAAAAAGCAAACATTTCCCTTTTAAGCTTTAAAACATCAAAACCAACTGCCTCAAACATTCTTTTAACCTGATGATTTCTTCCCTCATGAATAATAACCTCAACAATAGAAGAATCACTTTTTTTATCATAACGTCTTAACTTTACAAAACACTTACTAGTCTTAACTCCGTCAATAACAACCCCTCGACTCATGCTTAAAGCACTTTCCTTATCAAAAAAACCTTTTACCTTCGCAATATAAACCTTATCAACCTTATTACGAGGATGAATTAACAAATTAGTAAGTTCTCCATCATTAGTTAATAACAAAGCACCAGTAGTATCATAATCTAATCTACCAACAGGATATAACCTCTTATCACTATTAATTAAATCAATAACAGTCTTTCTATCCTTATCATCATGAGAAGTACTAACAACACCTCTTGGTTTATTAAGCAAAATATATTCCTTCTCCTCACGAGAAATAATTTTTCCACCAATCATAATCTCATCATTACCATCAACTTTAACACCCAATTCAGAAACAACTAAACCATTAACACGTACCTTACCAGAACTAATTAACTCCTCAGCCTTTCTTCTAGAACAATAACCACTATTCGCAATAACCTTCTGTAACCTCTCCATCAAAATCACCTACAATCATTCTATCACGAAAATAATAATAAAAGCAAATAAAAATAGGCATAAACCTATTTTATTTCACCAGTATCAGGATCTACTTCAATGTCACTAGACTTAGAACTCTTAGAATCCTTTTCAAAATAATAATCTCTAACCTTCTTATTAATTTCTTCTCTTAACTTAGGATCGCGTTTAAACAATTCCTTAACATTCTCTCTACCTTGTCCAATCTTATTACCATTATAAGAATACCAAGCACCACTCTTATCGATAATACCAGCTTCAGCTGCCAAATCAACTAACTCACCAGTTTGAGAAATACCCTCACCATACATAATATCAACACTACATGACTTAAAAGGTGGAGCCATTTTATTTTTAACAACCTTAATATTAGTCTTATTACCAATAATATCAGTACCTAACTTAATTTGCTCAGAACGTCTAATTTCTAACCTAATAGAAGAATAAAACTTAAGAGCACGTCCACCAGGAGTAACCTCAGGATTACCAAACATAACCCCTACTTTCTCCCTTAATTGATTAATAAAAATTGCTACAGTATTAGTCTTATTAATAATACCAGATAACTTTCTTAAAGCCTGACTCATAAGACGAGCCTGTAATCCAACATGCGAGTCACCCATCTCACCCTCAATTTCAGCTTGAGGAACCAAAGCAGCAACACTATCTATTACAACAATACCAATCGCACCACTTCTTACCAAAGCCTCACAAATTTCCAAAGCCTGCTCACCATTATCAGGTTGAGACAACAACAACTCATCAATATTAACACCAAGTCTAGCAGCATACTGAGGATCCAAAGAATGTTCAGCATCTATAAAAGCAGCTCTTCCACCCTTCTTCTGAATCTCCGCAATCGCATGAAGCGCAAAAGTAGTTTTACCACTAGATTCAGGTCCATATATTTCAACAATTCTACCCTTAGGATATCCACCAATACCTAAAGCAACATCCAAAGAAATAGAACCACTTGGAACAACATCAATCTCTCTATGTTCATGGCTACCAAGCTTCATAACAGCTCCTTTGCCAAATTGTTTTTCTATATCAGCTAATACTTGATCTAAGGTTTTATCACCTGAAGATTTTACCATTTATATTCCTCCTAACTAAGTACAAACCCATTGTACAATAAAAAAAAAACAATGTCAATACTTTTATCAAACATTTGTTTGTTAAAATTTGTTACACTTTCTTCACAAAAATTCAAAAACAAAAAACAAATATAAACAAAAAATAAAAAACATAAAAAAAATAATTACAAAAAACTAAAAACAGTAAAAAAAATAAATAAAAAAAAACGATCAAAAAGATCGTTTATGGAGGATAATTACCATAATATAGTTTGCCTTAGATACATACATGGTAAAATATGTATCCACTATTTATTATTAACATCATCCAAATTATTATTCTTATCATCCTTATAACACTGAACATTTATAGCTATACCAATTACCAAAGAAATAGCCAAAAGATAAATCCACATCATCATAATAATAATATTAGATAAACTTCCATAAAAAATATCATAATGAGAAAAATGACGGACATAATAAGAATAGATAAAAGTAGAAAGAACCCAACCTAAAGTAGTAAAAAGCGCACCACGATTAGTAAGACTACTCTTAATAATAGAATCAGGACATAAAGTAAAAATTAATTTTACAATAATAAAAATCAAAATAATCGCAATAGGCCATTTAAGTAATAAAAACAAATAATAAATATTATCTCCAATACTAGAAAAAACACCAAAAGATAAAATAAACTTCAAAATACTATTACCAAAAGCCAAAACAAACAAAGTAAAAACAAAAAGCACTACTAATAATATGGTAATAAATAAAGACTTTATTCTTCTACTTAAATAACTACTATGAGGAAATCCATATAAAGTATTACTACTTACAACAATAGAATGAGCTCCATTAGACGCAACAATATAACCAGTAACAATAGAAAAACCAATATGAATATCAAGCCCATTACCAGAAATATAAGGAATAAGTAAACTACCTACACCACTAGGCAAAACATCAGACAAAAAATTAACAACACTATTTAAAGAAACATTAAAAATATTCGCAACAACACCACATAAAGAAATAATAGGAAAAATTGAAAGAACCAAAAAGAAAGCAATATTACCAGGCAAAACCTTCATTTCAGGCTTCTTAATAATTTTTAATAACTTTTTAAAATACCTTTTAGTAAAATTCATAAATATATCCTTTCAAAAAAGCAAAGCGAAAGCTTTACTTTATTTCATTTTTAACATTTCTCATATCAAGAGTAGCCTCATTAATTGCGTCATCAATAGTCTTTATCTCATCAGTAATAATACTATAACCAATAGCTGCACCAAAACTATGAGATAAATCCTTAAATTCCTTATTTAATTTTCTAATATATGAAACAATTTGTTTCTCATCATAACCAACAGTATAAATCAAAAATTCATTACCATTAGTACGCATAATCTCACTATTAGAAATTTGAGTCTTAATAAGAATATTAGCAGCTTCCTTAATAACTGTATCCCCTTCAGCATGTCCATAATTATCATTAATATAAGCAATATTATTTAAATCAACTATAATAATACCCTGAGGATAAACTAAACTATCATCCCAAGCATCAATATTATCATTCAAATAATTTCTATTCTTCAAAGAAGTTAAAACATCAATATACTTAAACCTATTATCCTTAGAAACACTTGAACTAATCTTATCCTTTAAAGACTTTCTATTTTGATAAATCAATAAACCAATCAGACTAATTAACAATAATGAAACTATAAAAATAACAACCTTAATTAAACCATTACTTCCACTAACACCAGCTAACTCAGAAAAACCAATATTAGCTAACTCCTGATTAGAAATAAACGATAAATAAAAATTAAAAAACTTAATAAATATACTATTATCACTATTATCTAAAACCTTGAAAGAATATTGATCATCCATTCCAAAAGTATAAATAGCCTTATAATCACCTAAATCATTGCTATAATAATTATAAACCTCGCTATCCAAAACAATAATAGAATCATCCTTTACCTTATCAAGTAAATCAGAAATAGAATCATAAGAAGTAACACTTACTCCAGTTCGAGATAAATAACTAGATACCTTAGTATTACGAGTAGTAGCGACATCATAACCAATCAAAGACTTAATAGAACTAACAGTAACCTTATTAGTAGGACGAGCCAAAACAGTAACTTGTTCATCATAATTAGATACTAAACTAACATTAGAAACACTAAAATCAGTATCCAAATCATCAAAAATAATATCAACATTACCATTATTAAATTCATCAACTAAAGAACTAATGTTAGAAAACTTCTTATATTCTATATCAATATCAGATAAATTAGAAAAACTTGATAAAAAAGACTTATTAATTCCATACAAATTATCATTTACAAATAAATCATATGGACTATTATCAACATACCCATAAACATATCTTTTACTCTTAAAAAAAGCCTTACCCTTATCATCAACATTAGAAAAACTAAAATAATTATTAGTAAAATGAGTACCAAAAGAATCATCATACTTTAACTCCTGCCATTTCTTAAAATACTTACTAATAATTTCATTTAACTTTTCGTCATTTCCTAAATGAATAACATAATCTTCCCTAATTTCATTAATATTATAAGAAATATTTAAATTATCATTAGAAATAATCAAACCTAAATTACGAATTTTAGGTAAAACAATAGCATCAACCATATTTGAAACATCAGTTCCCTCAGGAATTTCACGAGGCTTAATTGAAGAAACTAATTCATCAATACTACCAAAAGTTTTAAAAATAATAGAACTATCATCCATTACATTAGAAACACGTTCCAAATCAGATTCCAATACGCCAACAGTAATATCACTAATTTCAGATAACATATTATACTTAACATTAGAAGAACTAAGTAAAGCATAACTATCACTATAAACTAAAATATCATTGTCAGCCTTCGAAGTTACAACTTGAAAAGAATAATCAGACTTAATCTCATTACTAGAAGAATAAGCAATAGGATTAAAATCTAAACCGGTTACTTCCTCAAAATCATTGATAAAATCAAAAAGTATTCCATCACCATTATAATTAATAATAGGAATATCCTTCAAAATAGAAATATCAATAACCTTACTCTTATTATTATCTAACCACTGTTTCTCCAAAATAGTAAAAGAAGTATCTTTATCCTGCTTAGTAAATAAAAAACAAATAACACCTACCAAACATATAAAAACACCAATTCCTAAAAAAATACCCTTATTTTTTTTCATTAGATTTCACCCTCATAATTCCAATGTAAACCCTCTGAATTTTTATTTTTATAACCAATTATTGGATACTTATCATCATCTTGATTAGAACTAGTAACAAAAATTTGAATATCATAATACTTAAGTTCATCTTCACTAAAACTCTCTAATACCTTAGAGCAACTAGACTTAGCATGATCAACTGAAACATCATCATTAACCTTAAAAGAAATATTAACAATCTTACCACTTAATCTAATACTCTCCAAAGTTAAAGAACTAGAAGAAAAACTAGACTTAATATCATTAAACCTAGAATCATCAAGTTTAACACTGTCAATTCCATCTAACCTATTACCATAATTAGTTACCTTATAATTAGGAAAAATAATTACCTTAATCATAACTAGTCCAAAAATCAAAATCAAAATAAGTAAAAATAACAAAATAGATAATAACTTATTTCTTAAAATAAAACTCTTTAATTTACTTAAAAACTTCTTCATAGAAAATCACCTATTATAATTATACTATATAAAAAAAAAATTATCAACAACAAAAAAAGATGATTACTCACCTTTTAAAACCTCAATAGCTTTTCTCATCTTCATATCATATTTCATCATATCAAGACCACCAAATGCATTTAAGAATTCTTCTTCCTTCATATTATACTTAGAAGCCATATCCTTAGATTCCTTCTTAGCATCTGCATCACTTACTTCAATTTTTTCAACCTTAGCAATCTCCTCAAGCATTAATCTATAAGTGATTCTCTTAGTAGCCTCTTCTTTCATTTGTTCTTTTAATTTAGACTCATCAGAATTAGTAAATTGATAGAACTGTTCTAAACTTAAACCTTGCATTCTTAATGTTTCCTCATATTGTTTAACCATACGATTTAACTCTTCTTCAATCATAACATTAGGAATTTCTACCTCAACATTCTTAGAAGCAGCATCTAATAATTCATCAATATACTTATTTTCAACATCTGATTCTTTTCTAGTTTTAATATTTTCCTTAACTTGAGCCTCTAAACTTTCTTTAGAATCAATACCTTCCATTCCTAAATCTTCAAAGAAATCAGCATCTAATTCAGGAACTCTCTTAACCTTTATTTCATTAACTTTAACTTTAAATACAACAGGAGCTCCCTTTAAATCCTCAGCATGATAATCCTCTGGAAAAGTAACATTAATATCCTTTTCTTCACCAACATTCATACCAATAACTTGATCCTCAAATCCAGGAATAAAAGTATTAGAACCAATCTCTAAAGAATAATTTTCACCTTTACCACCAGCAAAAGCTACACCATCTTTAAACCCTTCAAAATCAATAACAGCAATATCTCCACTTTCAACACTACCTGATTCCTTAATAACATTTTCAGTATAATGACTTCTTAAATGTTCAATTTCATGTTCAATTTCTTCCTTAGAAACACTTACCTTATCTTTCTTAACACCTAAACCTTTATACTTTCCTAACTTAACTTCAGGTTTTAAAGTTAATGTAAATAAATACTCAACACCAGACTCAGAAATATCATTCAAAGTAATTTCAGGTTGAGCAACAATCTCTAAATCCTTAGCTTTCTTAAACATTTCATTATAAGCATCATCTAAACAAATATCAGCAGCATCAAAATTTAATCTTTCTTGAGTATACTTCTTTAAAAATACACTTTTAGGAGCCTTACCCTTTCTAAAACCATCGATTTGAAAATTACTACTAGCTTTTTTATAAGCCTTTTCCAAAGCAGTTTCCCACTTTTCACCATTTACCTTTATTTTAATCTCTTTAATATTTTCCATATTTACCTCCGTTTACACCAATATAGTATATAATAAAATAAAATAATTTACAAGTTTTTAACAAAAAATATATGTAAAAAATTACATATATTATCTTACATATTGTCTACCTTCACTACACTTAATATAAGGCTCCATAAATTTATCAAAACTAATATCATAAAAATAATTGAAATTTGTTTGAAATTGAGAAATTGAAAAATCATCAGGATTAGATATACCAGCATTTAAAGCCATACCATAAGCATAATCATCATCCCTTACATAAGCTGCAAGTTCACCATCAACAACATCTATATCAATTACATTTGAACAAATAGTCTTAGAAGAATAATTTCCATTACCATCAAACTTATAATAACATACAGAATTACTTCCATATATAAAACGATCATTCAATAAACCTAAAACTTGTTCATTTCCATTATCTCCAACACTAACCAACTTATCAGCAAATATCTTGTTATTATTGAAAACATTAGAAACACCTTTTTTAGTATTATAAGAAGTGCTCTTCCCCTTAAAAGTATGAAGCAAAATATTAGTATTAAAATCAAGACTATCAACATAATCAGGAATATTATTTAATTTTCTAATAACTGATTCATCAATTCCATTAAAAAACGCTATATCCTCAATTCTTTCACCTTTAGAAGCAACATAATACTCATTCTTTATAGGATAAATAAATGAATCGTTAACATCTAAATTAATAGGTAAAAAATCCCATATATCATAAATACTTGGTGTACCTATATTTGAACATATAGTTTCTAAATTATCATCCTCTTCACGAACAACATAAGTTTCAAAAGAATCTACATAAAAATACTTAGACTTCATATATGAACATTGATCGTAATTTTCTTCCAAAAAATCAATAACATACTCAGGTATTTCAGCCTCAGTAGTTGTAACTGTAGAAACACTTGTAGAAACACTTGTAGTATTTGTAGTACTAGTAGTACCTAAACTAGTAGTACTTGTAACTATATCAGTACTAGATAAACCAGTTACACGATTCTGATTTGACTTAACTTTTTTATCATAAAACTCATTAAGCTTATCCATAGAAGTACGTCTATCACTAACATTACTTCCATCATAATCATAAGTATCAACAACACTTTTAGATTCTGATAAAGAAATATTCTCATTAGCGACACTATTTGGCTTAGAACTAAAACTAGAAAGGCATAAAACACCACTAGTAGCAAGAGCTAAACCTCCATAATTTTTAAAATGATTAATTCCATTTTTAATTTTATAATTCATAAAATCCCCCCATACATAAGTATGGATTATACACTAAATAAAAAAAAAAGTCAAATTTATATAAAAATATTGAAAAAAAAACAAAAAAAATGATAGAATTTAAATGGTGATAATATGTACGATGTTGTAATAATAGGCGCAGGTCCAGCAGGACTATTCACTGCCTACGAATTAAGTGAAAAAAACAATAAACTAAAAATACTACTATTAGAAAAAGGAAAACTCGCAAAAAATAGAATTTGTCCAATGAACAAAAACAAAATTCCATGTCAAAACTGTAACCCATGTCAAATACTATCAGGATATGGTGGAGCTGGAACATTCTCAGACGGAAAACTAAACTTTATACCAAAACTAGGTAAATCTGATTTATTTAAATATATGAGCGAATCAGAAGCAAACAAACTAATAGACGAAACAGAAGAAATATTTAATAAATTTAATATGGATAGCAAAATATATCCAACAAATATGGAAGAAGCAGAAAAAATAAAAAAACAAGTAGCGATACAAGGAGCAAAACTATTAATAATTAAACAAAAACACCTAGGAAGCGATAAACTACCAGAATACATAGAAAACATGACAAACTACTTAAAAAACAAAAACGTAGAAATAAAAGAAAACACAAACGTATTAGATATAAATACAGATGAAAACAATATAAATATAATAACATATAAAGAAAAAAATAAAGAAATAATAATAAAATCAAAATACGCAGTAATTGCTCCAGGAAGAACAGGTGCAAAATGGATACAAGAAATAGCAGATAAATACAACATAGAATACACATCAAGAAGCATAGAAATTGGAGTAAGAGTAGAAACAAGAAAAGAAATACTAGAAAATATTACAAACATAATATATGATCCAACAATATTCATAAAAACAAAAACATATGGAGACGAAATAAGAACATTCTGTACAAACCCAGGAGGATTTGTCGCAAAAGAAAACTACTATGGATATATATGCGTAAACGGACACTCACTAAAAGAAATAAAATCAAACAACTCAAACTTCGCATTCATAAATAAAATAAACCTAACAGATCCAGTAACAAACACAAGAGAATACGGAGAATCAATCGCAAAAATCGCAAACGTATTAGGAGATGGAAAACCTATAATACAATCATTAAAAGACTTAAAAAAAGGAAGACGATCAAACTGGGATAGAATAAATAAAGGCTTCATAGAACCAACACTAAAAGACTGTGTTGCAGGAGACCTATCCCTAGTACTACCACATAGAATAATAACAAACATAATAGAGGGACTAGAAACACTAGACAAAATAATACCAGGAATAAATAATGATGAAACATTACTATACGGTCCAGAAATAAAATTTTTCTCAAACGAAATAACAACAAATAATAAATTTAAACTAGAAGACAAAAACATATACTTCATTGGAGACGGTGCCGGAAAAGCTGGAAACATAGTAATAGCCGCATCAAATGGTTTAGTAGCTGCAAGAGATATAATAGAAAAAGAATCTGAAAATTAATTCAGATTTTTTTAATACATAAAAATAAAAAGAACCAATACTTAGCATTATTGATTCTCAAAATATAACTTTATCTACACCATAATTGCTTTTTTACGTTTTACATTGCTCGATTAAACAAGTTTTTTTACATTTTATAATAAGCTATATTCCATCATAAAATATCAGACTTTAAAACAGTTATAACAGGACGCACGCCATTGTTAGGGTAACTAACAAAACCGTTATCCAAATAACCACGATGGCCCACCTCCCAAGCGAGATTAGAGCCACCAGCTGAAGGAGAACTTGTCCAATAACCAGATGTACTTGAATCTGGTGTTGTACATCCGTAACTTGTACAATCATTTGTATAATCAAATAACCATGAATACTTCTGTTGATTTGATAATTGTGTCGCATCACTACTTGAAAAACTATTAGTTAATGTTCCAAAATATAGAAATGTTGAACTACTTAGTTCCCATATACTTGAACTTGACGCTGTATTCATCCTTGTTATAAATGCTATTTCTTCTGCTGATATTAATCTTGCTTTATGTCCACTATAATCTATTGTATAATTACTATAACTATTACTTACAGGTGTATAAGAATCTGTTCTTCTAGCTAAATTCCATCCATCTGTATCTGCATATAATTGATTCAATACTGTTAGTGGACCCTTCTTATTACCAGCTGAACCATAATTGTCACTTGTAAATGTTATTCCTTCTGGATATGATACTCCTGTATCACTTGGGACAGATGTCCAATGACTATATGATGCCCATGCTACTTTTGCTGTTGTATTTCTATCCATTATCATATTTACATATATTTCACCATTTTGTACAAATTCACTATATGGATACCATGTTTTACAATCGTCTCCAATCGTACATTTTCCTGGAGCTATTGCTTCTGTTTCTCCTACTGCTTCATGTCCCGGATTATATTGTACTGCATGTGATTTTATCCATTCTGCATCATAATATCTTACTTCATCAACAACAATATCATTTATTGTAACGCCTTTTACTGCAGTAACATCACTATCTGCATATTTAGTTACTACATAATCTCCTATTTTTAATGAATAATCTACTACTTGACCTTTTTCTAGTTTTATCCATCCATCACTTGGTTTTTCTCCAGATACAGTAAAATCACTCGGTAATACAGATACTGCTTTATAACCACTGGGTAACTCTTGAGTTGTATCCTCAACTGATTTAGTTACATAATATTTTTGTATCGCATCTTTATATCCATATGCTGAATCAATTGCTGCTCCTTTTTGTGAATTCTCAATTATATTTAATATAATTGGTCCTGTAATAACCGCAATTATAGCTAGTATCACAATTATAGCTAATAATTCAATCAGTGTAAAACCATTTTTTCTCTTCATAAATACTCTCCTATTCTATATAAAATTATACAAAAAAAAAGTACTTTATTCAAGTACTATTTTAAAGCATCAATTAACTCAGCTTTTTTCATTGTAGAATAACCTTCTACATTCTTAGCCTTAGCTAATTCTCTTAATTCAGCAACTGTCATCTTTGAGATATCTTCTTTAACTTCTTTTTTAGTTTCTTTCTTAACTGTTTCTTTCTTAGCAGTTTCTTTTACTTCTTTAGAACCATTTTCTAAAGCATCTTTAGCAATATTTACTAAATTTGTAAAAGTTTCAGCATTATCAATAGCAATTTCAGCTAACATCTTACGGTTAATAGTAATACCAGCCTTATTTAAACCATTGATAAACTTAGAATAACTAATGTCATTCATACGACATGCAGCATTAATTCTAGTAATCCATAACTTTCTGAAATCTCTCTTCTTTTGTCTTCTATCTCTATAAGCATACTTACCAGAATGCATTACTTGTTCTTTAGCACTCTTATATAATCTATGTTTACTTCCAAAATATCCCTTTGCTCTATCCATTACTTTTTTACGACGAGCACGATGAATAGTTCCGCCTTTAACTCTTGCCATTTTAAATCCTCCTTAATTACTTAATAACATCTTTTAATCTATTATAATCAGCTTTACTTAATAAAGAAGCACTTCTTCCAGTTCTATTAGAAGCTGCATTCTTCTTACCAGTATTATGTCTAGTTCCAGGATGTCCAATTTTTACTGTTCCACCAGGTCTAACATTACAAACCTTAGCAGTACCTTTATGAGTTCTTTGTGTTTTCTTTGCCATAAATATCCTCCTATTTTTCCTTCTTAGGCGCTAGTATCATAACCATAACACGTCCATCTAACGTAGGTTGAGATTCAACAGTAGAAACCTCAACTAAAGCATCCGCAAAACGAAGTAACACGTCTCTACCTAATTCAGTATGAGCCATTTCTCTTCCCTTAAAACGAATAGAAACCTTAATCTTATGTCCCTTTTCCAAATACTTACGTGAATTATTAACACGAGTATTAAAATCATGAACATCAATAGTAACAGACAAACGATACTCTTTCATATCTAAATTAGCTTCTCTTTGCTTCTTTAAATTTTCCTTTTGTCTCTTCTTATTTTCATACTTGAACTTATTGTAATCCATTATCTTACAAACTTGTGGATTAGCATTTTGATTAATTAAAACCAAATCAAACCCTGCATAATTAGCCAAAGTCAAAGCATCACGAATAGGCTTAACACCCAACTGTTCTCCATTTGGACCAATTACCATTACTTCCCTTGCACGTATTTGTTCATTAATAAACAAATCTTTCTCCTTAGCTATACTAAACACCTCCATATTTTAGCACCAAAAAAGTGAATACAAAGATATTCACTTAAAAGCACCATAAAAACAATTATCGGCCTTTAACCCATCACTTAAGCGATCGGGTGAGATGAATATCTTCTTTCCTTTTTCTCGGTTTCTTAATGATTATACAAATAAATTATAAATTTGTCAATAAAAATTTAACAAAAACTATGCTCTTGAATCATATTTTCCATATTTAGTAGAAACAACGATTTGTTCACCTTGTTCAATAAATAAAGGAACCTTTACCATTAAACCATTTTCCATAATAGCTTCCTTTAAAGCATTATTAGTAGTATTACCCTTAACAGCAGGTTCAGTATGAGTTACAGTATATGTAACCTTTTCAGGTAATTCCATACCTAACATTTCACCTTCATAAAAAGTAATATTAACACTTAAATTCTCAATTAAGAACTTAGCATCATCACCAATTTGATCAATAGATAACTCAATTTGTTCATAAGTTTCCATATTCATAAAATAATACATATCACCAGTATTATATAAATATTGCATGTTTTGCTTTGTAATCATAGCTTTTTCTAACTTAATACTAGTATTAAAAGTCTTTTCAACAATAGAACCAGTTCTTAAATTTCTAATCTTAGCCTTAACAAAAGCAGCACCCTTACCAGGTTTAACATGTTGAAACTCAATAACAGTATAGATATTACCTTCAAATAAAAATGTAATACCATTCTTAATGTCATTAATATTAAACATAAAATCCTCCTAAATTATTTTTCTTCTTTATGCTTAGTAGTCTTACCACATTTACTGCAATATTTATTTAACTCTAAACGATCAGTAGTATTTTTCTTATTCTTTTCAGTACGATAATTCTTTTCTTTACACTCTGTACAAGCTAAAGTAATTCTTTCTCTTGCTTCACCTTTTTTAGCCATTATAAATCCCTCCTTCTTGAAACATCTACCATATTATAACAGATTATTCATAAAAATCAAAGTATTTTTTTGAAACTCTGCTAACAATTCTCTTATTTACATTACTTTGATAAGTAGAACCAGACTCATCATAATAAATATCAGGAGAAATAACAGTAAAACTAACACGAGGATTATCATAAGGAGCATAAGCAACAAAAGTATTAGTAAGAGTCTCAGTATCCACTACCCCATCATCATCAGTATCAATAAAACTTTCACTAGTACCAGTCTTACCTGCAGGTTTATAAGCAAGATCAATATAACCATAACCAGTACCAGAGTCAAGTACCCTCTGAAAACCTAAATGAACACGTTCCATAAACCTATCCTCAGTATCAACACGATTCAAAACAGTAGGACTAACATCACGAATCTTATTAACCAAACCATCACTAGAAGGACTATAAATAGACTTAACCAAATAAGGCTTCATTCTATTACCACCATTCGCAATAGTATTAATATATTGAGAAAGCTGAATAGGAGTATAAGTATCATATTGACCAATAGAAAAATCAAACAAATGCCCTGGAAGTTCACTATTACCCTTATAACCTAAACTCTCAACAGGCAAATCAATACCAGTCGCAACACCTAAACCAAACTGACCAAAAGTCTCACGATAAATATCAAAAGCACTAGGATCAATTACTAAAGGGCCATCATAAACATAATTACCATGCGCAACACCAATAGAAGTATTATACTGATAAGTATTAGAAGAATACTGTAAAGCACTAATATCATCAAGAACACCCAAATACTTCCAAGAACACTTTAAAGGAGTAGCCGCAATCTTCAAACAACTATCATCCCTAACCTCACCAATAGATAATGCCCCTGTATTATATCCAACAATATGACTAGCACCCTTAACAACAGAGCCAACAACAACAGGAGTAGTAGTAATACCAGGAGTATAATCATAAAACTTATAAGAATTACCACTAGGAACAATCTGCTTACCAGCCATAGCCAAAATCTCACCAGTATTAGGATCACTCACAACAACAAAAGACTTATTATAATAACGAGTATTAGGCTCACTCTTAGTAAGAAGTAACTCCTCCTCTAAAATCTTCTCAATTTCCCTCTGTAAATCAATATCAATAGTAAGCATAATATCATTACCACGCCTACCCTCTTCAAGAAGAATATACTTACCATTAATAACCTGATACTTATTCTTAATACCCTTCAACTCATCCTCATACTGATACTCCAAATAACTAGTACCAACCCTATCATTTAAAGCATAACCCTTATTTAAATAATAACTCTTAAGCTCATAAGGAATACCACTCTCACTAGTAGAAACACTACCTAAAATAGTCTTAAAAACATCACCATACAAATACTCACGATCCCATAAAAGCTTAACATTAACACCACTTAAATCATTCAAGTTTTCAGCAACAATCGCATACTCAGAAGCACTAACATCCTTCTTAATAACCTTATCCTCATAATCATAACCAGTATTCATCAACTTATAAATATAAGCAGCCTCCAAATCATCAGAACCATAACTCTCTAATTCATCACTAGGAACCCTCTCTAACTTATAACTATAAATATCATCAGAAGAAATCTTCCTTTCAGACAAATCCTTATATTCCTGATCAGTAATCAAATCATCAGCCTTAGAAGAATTATTAATAATCCAAAACGACCTTAAATCAGAATCACTTAACTTCTTATAATCAACAGAAATCATAGACCCCAACTTATATGCAAGCTCAATCTCCTCCAAAGAACTAAGACCTGACTTCTTATAAGTAATAGTCCTAATCGCAATATTATCAACAACAAGCTTACCATTCCTATCATAAATTCTACCACGAGGAGCACTATCACCAAGAACAACCTTAACAGTCGCAAGATTTACCTTCTCCTTAAAATAAACATTACGAATTATTTGAACATAAAATAAATATCCCAACAAAATACTAAGTAAAATAACAACCAACCCAATTAAAATTTTATACCTTTTCTCTATTTGATTTTGCCTTTCTTCTATACGCTTACTAAACTTAATCTTATACTTTTTCTTAAAAGCCATATAAAAAATCAAAATCAAACAAGAAAACAAAAACAAAACTATTCATAAAAACCTCCAAAAAGTTATTAAAATTCAAAAAAAGAATATACTTAATCAGGTGATAAAATGCAAGAATTTTTAATAAAAAACTACATATCAAGACTTACAACAAATGAAATAGACGAGTTCGCAAAAAAACATGGAATAGAACTAAAAGAAAACGAACTTATACTAATTAAACAAATAATTCAAAAAGACTGGAGAACAATAATATATGGAAATCCAAAACCAATACTAGATAATATAAAAACTAAACTAAGTAATCTACAATATCAAAAAATAGAAAACCTATATATAGAATTCAAACAAAAATATGAAAACTACCTATAAAAATTAACAACATCTCCATATAAATTCTCATTAAACTTTCTATTTCTAATCATTTCAATCTCAAACTTATAAGGAGGATAACTACCACTATCATCCTTAACATAAGGTGTTTCTAAAATCTTAGGAACATCTTTTACTCGTTCATTATAAATAATATTAATCATATTATCAAACCCAATATAACCATAACCAATATTTTCATGCCTATCCTTATGAGCACCAATAACATTCTTACTATCATTTATATGAATACATAATAACTTATCAAGGCCAATAATATTGTCGAATTCTGAAAGAACACTATCAAAATCACTAACATCATAACCAGCATCATGAATATGACAAGTATCTAAACAAACACCAATTAAATCCTTATTATGCACTCCATCAATAATACGCTTAATCTCATTAAAATTAATACCAACCTCAGTACCCTTACCAGCCATAGTTTCTAACAAAATCTTAACATTAGTATCAACCAAAACCTCATTCAAGCAATAAACAATATTATCTATAGCCTTTAAAGTACCAATACCAACATGACTTCCAGGATGAAGAACAACCTTATCAAACCCTAATTCAGAAACCCTCTTTAACTCATCCCTTAAAAAACTAATAGAGAAATCAAAATTCTTCTCATTAGCTAAATTAACAATATAAGGAGCATGAACAATGACATTATTAAAATCAATACCATTTTCCTTCATAAGAGAAAAAGCAGAACTAGTCAAATCACTGTCAATAGGTAACCTCCTAGTATTCTGAGGAGCACCAGTATAAAACATAAAAGTATTAGCGCCATAAGAAATACATTCACGAACACTACCCAATAACTGATCATTTTTATTAAAAGAAACATGAGAACCTATAACCATAAAAAACCTCCAAAAACATTATACAACAAAACACAAAAAAGAAGAACTACTTTTCTTCCTTCTCCAACTTATTCAAAACCTCACGAGTTACATCAATAGCCTTCTTTCTTACAGCCTCAGCACTACTCTCTAAAACTGGAGTACCCTTACTAACAGCATACTCAACCAATTCCTCAGCCATATCTTGAATTTGACGAGCCTTCTTTTGAGCAATCTTCAAAACCTTTTCCTTATCTAAATCAGCTAACTCATCCTTAATCTCAACAATTTTAGCCTCAATGGTTTCCTTAACCTCATCAATTTCAATACCACGAGCCTTATCAATTAACTCATCCATTTTTTTCTTAAGATCACGTCTAGTTTCACTACCCTTCTTAGGCGCAAATAACAAACCTAAACTTGCCCCAATAGAAGCTCCTAATAATAACTTCCCTAATCCACTTTTCTTACTCATAATCGTCATCCTTCCTTTTCCTAAAAATCTTCATAATTGACCCTATAATAACATCAGATACCTTATTAGTAACCATATTCAAAGTATCCGCGCCACGATCAATTACTTCAAACAAATTATCTAACTTCTTAACTTTAATATAAACATCATCAAGTAAAGTATTTGCCTTATCTAAAGTTATAGTCAACTTATAAACAAATACAATTACAACAACAACCAATATACTTAACAACAAATAAAGTATAATAGGTAACATTTGACTAGCCATTTCCATTAGTATCATCCTCTTTTTCGTACATTGAATCAATTAAATTAAATAAATCAGAATCATCCACTGTTTCATTAGTATTCTTATCTAGTAATTCATCAAACATATCAACTTCAGCATCATCATTTACATCAACCTTTTCAGGCTCACCAAACAAAGTTACCTCTAAATCATCCTCCAAAGTACCATAAGCCTTCTTACGAACATCATCAATACTTACATCCTTATGATTATAATATGCATTACTAGAATAATTATTCCTAAGTTTAATATCTTCTTTATGATAATTCTTATCCAAAATACCATAAACAGGAGAAATAATAGGAGTTGGCTTAAAAACTTTCTTTTCTGTCTTTTCAGGCTCACTCTTTTTATTTCTATTAGAAATACTCTTCTTTATAGGCTTTTCCTCGCGAACCTTCTTAGGAGGTTCTAAACTAGCAAAATCATTATCATCAAAAAATACTGGAGCAGGTGTCTTTTCAACTTTTACTTCCTCATGAACTTCCTCTTGAACCTCACTCACATCTTCCTTTTGTTGTGGAGCAGGTATTTCTACCTGAATAACCTCTTTTTTAATAGGTTCAACAACATCATCCTCAACTTCCTCAGTAAACATATCACGTAACTTATCCATTAATCCCATAAATTCACCATCCTATTCACTATACTCCAAGAAATTCTCATTTTCTTCATCAATATCAAATAATTGAAACCTTTCCTCTTTATGCTTAAAATAATCCTCATTAAGCATTATCTTAATAACATTATTATTAAACTTAACAGTAGACAAAATATAAGAACTATTAAGAATAACATTATTTATATCTTCCTCATTAACTAAAGACTCAACATGAGCATAATTATACATAAAATCAATCAAATACTTATCATCAACCTGAACAATATCAATATAACCTTTCTTTCCATTAATATCAAGTTCCTTAAAATAATAAGAATTCCCATCATTCTTATGAATAACGTCCTTTTGATAATAATAACTAATCGCATCAATATACAAATAGTAATAATTCCCATCAGAATAAAGCCTATCATTAAACTCAATAGTATCAGTGTAAATAACACCCCTTGGAATATAATACTTATAACCCTTACCAATATGATTATATAAACTATTATCTTTAGATAAAACAACATTAACTATATTATCAATACTACCTGTGTCAATCCTAACAACAGTACAACCAGTACAACATATAAATATAGCTAATAGTAATGAAACCAATTTCTTCATGATTCACCTACTCTTCTAAATTATAACAAATATTTAAAAAAAATAATACACAAAAACACTTTTTTTAAAAACTTTACATGTCTACTTATGTACACTAATCATATAAATCAAATTACCATTAGAAACAAACTTCTTCTCATACTCAGTCTGAACATTATCACTAACATCATCACTATATAAATCAAGAGACAAAAAATCAATAGAATAACCATAACTAGTCAAAGACATAATAGAATACTCAAATAACTTCCTGTTATCAGTCTTCATATTAATAACACACCTATCCCTAAAAATAGAATCATATAAAGATAAAAACACAGAACTTGTAAGCCTTCTTTTCGCATGCCTTTCCTTTGGCCATGGATCAGAAAAATTCAAATAAACACAGTCAACTTCCCTATCAAAAACATCATTAATACCCAAAGCATCCATCCTAATCAAACGTAAATTAGGAATATCCAAATCTTCCAACTTCTCTATAGCCCTAACAATAACACTATCAAACTTCTCAATTCCAATAAAATTAATATGAGGATACTTTAAAGCCATACCAATAATAAAATCACCCTTACCCATACCAATCTCAATATGAATAGGATTAAGATTACCAAATAAAGACTTAAAATTCCCCCTATAATCCTTATAATCATTAATAATATATCTAGATGCACAAATCACATCATGTGCTCCCCTAACATTTCTAAGTCTCATAAAATCACCAACTCAATTATACATGTTTTGAACACAATTATCAATAAGAATGCCTTTTCTTTTAATATCAAAACACTCGCGGCCATAAATAATATCACTATTCTCAATCAAAATTCCATAAGAAACAAAATCAATATCATCAGGTTCCAAAAAAAGACACCCATTATAACAATAATAATTACCACTAAACAAAAAATCATTTACCCTATAAATAAAACCACTATACTTAGAAACAGTAATATTCATATCAACATCATAATAATAATCAACATCATCACGAAAAACCTCTAAAACAACACCACACTTATCAACATAAACAGTAATATTATAACTACCACCTAACTCAATACCATAATCACCTAACTTAGAAAACAACTTTCTAAAATAAGACTCTAAACTAGACTTATCATAAAAATCAACACCATCAATATTCTTTCTATTTAAAAAAACTATTAAATTATTATCCCTATAATCAATTTTCATAAAATCACCCAAGATATTTTATGAAAATAAAAACTAATTGGGATAAAAACTAAATAGTTCTCTCAATCTTTTCTACAATATCACTTTTACCCATTTTAGTAACATTAGAAAACATAACAAACTCGTCTCCAACAACTAAATCCAAATCAGAAAGTAAAATACTTCTTTGCTTCTGCTGTAAAGTAACACCAATCTTATCAGTCTTAGTCGCAACAATAACAACAGGCAACTTATAATACTTCAAAAAATTATACATCATAATATCATCATTAGATAACTTATGCCTAAAATCAACAAGCATAAAAACACACTTTAAATTAGACCTGTTAACTAAATAATCCTCCATCATCAAACCAAACTTCTTTTGTTTAGCCTTACTTAAATTCGCAAATCCATATCCAGGCGCATCAACTAAATAAAAAGAATCATTAACTAAATAAAAATTTATAGTTTGAGTCTTACCAGGATTAGAAGAAGTACGAGCAAAATTCTTACGATTAATCAAAGTATTAATAAAACTACTCTTACCAACATTAGATCTTCCAACAAGCAAAAACTCAGGTTTATTATCAGTAGGATACTGACTTCTCCTAACCGCACTAACCTCCAAACTTACACTACTAATCTTCATAATACCCTCCAATCTAAAACAATTATACATAATTTTAAAAAATAATTAAATACTTTTACTAATAAAATCTAAAATAAACTTTCCATCATTAAAAGGAATTCGAGAATTACCAACCTTTAAAAACTCCTCATGTCCCTTACCTAAAACAAGTAAAATATCATTTTCACTTAACATTGAAATACCCTTTTTAATAGCCTCACCTCTATCACGAATAACAGAATAATTAGAATAACTACTACCAGTTATCATATCAGAAACAATATTATCAAAATCCTCATCATACAAATCATCACTAGTAATAATAGAAAACTTAGAATTAGATAAAACAAGATTAGTCATAATAGGACGTTTCAACCTATCCCTATTACCAGTACATCCAAAAACAACATACAAATCATTATAATCAGATAAAGAATCAATTACCTTACTAATCGCATCAGGAGTATGAGCATAATCAACAATAATACGATTAGTTTTATAATTATAAACTTCCATCCTACCACGAGGACAACGAATACTAGAAATAACATCACCTAATATATCATAACTATAACCCATCTTAACTAAAACAATAATAGAAGCCATCAAATTATAAATATTATACTTACCAATTAAACTATGATTAAAAGAATGATTAACTCCATCATTAAAACTAAAAGACTTACTATCAAAAGAAACAATCCTATAATTACTAATACCAAAACCATAAGTAACTAAATTAGGACAATTAAAATAATATCTATAAGGATCATCAACATTAACAATTCCAATTCCATTATCCTTAAGTTGCAAAAACAACTTTCTCTTAGCCAAAGCATAATTCTCTACACTCTTATGAAAATCCAAATGATCATGAGTCAAATTAGTAAAAATAGAAAAATCAAACCTTACGCCATACAATCTATCCTCATATAAGCCTTGACTACTAGCCTCTAAAACAACACACTTATAACCACTATTATAAGAATCAACAAGCAATTCATACATAGCAAGAACATCAGGACAAGTATTAGATAAATCACAAACCTTATCTTCCTTATAAAAACCCAAAGTTCCAATCATAGAACACTTTCTACCAAGTTTATTCAAAGCCTGATAAATAAAATAACTTATAGTAGTCTTACCATTAGTACCAGTAACGCCAATAATAGTCATATCATTAATTATAGAACCATAATTAGAAACCAAATACTCATTCAAATACTTTCTAGTATCAGGAACAACTAAAGTATCCACACTATAACTACCATGTTCAACAATAACCTGAATAGCTCCCCTATTAATCGCATCATCAACATAATCATGACCATCACGATTAATACCACGTAAAGCAATAAAAACATCCCCCGGAACAACCTTCCTAGAATCAGACCTAATCATAAAACACCTATAAACAACTAATACTAGTATCCTGACAATCAGAATCAACAGGACAAACTAAATAATTAAATCTTCCATTATTATTAATAATCTGAACAAATAAATTATCAAAAGATAAACCATTCTTTGGATTAACAACATCATCACTCATATAACCTTCACTTACTAAAGTATCAACAGATATAGAACAATATAACCCCTCTCTTGGTCTCTTATCAATATTATCAGAAAAATATCCCATACCACTCATACGTATATTCTCAATTTGAATACTATACATATCATCCTTTGACCTCTTAACATTCTTATCCACAATAGGAACAATAATCAAAGACAAAATAACAAGTATAGTAATAACAGCCATTAACTCAATTAAAGTAAAACCATTTCTTTCCATAAGCACCCTATCCTATCTAATACAATTATAACAGATATAAAAAAAAAATAAAAGAAAAAAAACGAACTATAAAGCCCGCTTAAATTTCATTAAAGAAATTCTTTTTTCTTAAAATAAGATAAGAAACAACACATACAGCTAATATCACAATTGTATCCAATAAAGATTCATTAATACCAGTTTTTGGATTAGAAGTTGTAGAACTTGTTTTTTTACCACTATCAGTATTAGTACCTGTATTATCAGTAGTTGGATTTACATTAGTATTCTCATCATTATTTTCATTATCAATTTCACTATTTTCATTTGAACCAATAGTTAAATCTTTAGCAGTTAAAGTTACATTACCATCAACAGTATTATCAGAAGCTTCTACAGCAAATTTAGTATTTTGAAAAGAAATAGTAGCAACATCTGCAGCATCTGGGCTTGCCTTAACAACTAAAGTTCCGATATCAAAATTACCAGATTTTCCATCACCATTAGAATTGTTCATCGCAATAGTATAAGAGTTACTATTATCAATTTGACTAGCATCCCCACCAGCATCGAAGAAACGATTTTTTTCAAAACTAACAAATACTAAATTATCAGTCAAAGTAATATCTGTAGAAAAACCACTTACAGAAGTTTCACCTAAATTAGCTTTTATAGTACATGTAGCTTGTTCATTTTTTGCAATTGTATCCTTATCACATGTAAAACTAATAACCGATGAATCCAAATCGAGAGCACTTACACAAAAAGGAAATGCAAAAATAGAAACTAACACACTAAATAATAATCTTTTTTTCATTCTTTATCCTCCTATTCTTACTATAAATAGTATAACACATCAATTCATATTAATCTACATTTTTTTATAATAAATAATCACAAATTAATCTTTTTCTTTATATGCTTATAAATCATTGATATATCGCTTACAGAGATTCCTCCATCGCCATTAACATCTGAAGCTATAGTCTGAGCACTACTAAACTCATTCTTTCTCTTTAAGTTCTTATAAATCATGGAAACATCACTTACACTTATATCTCCATCACCATTAATATCACCTTTAACAGAAGCATAATAACTATTTACTAGAGTACCATTTTGATAAATCTTTATCTCATCACCAGTTCCAACAAATCCACTTGTTTTTAAAGCCCCATCATTTTTAAAAACCTTTACCTCATAACTTGAATCATATCCTAAATTCAAATTGTCTATAGGAGTATTTAATTTTATACTATTTGAACTATTTACTCTCCACTGAGCATAAAGAATAACATCATTATCAGATTTAATATAATCACCAGAAGAATACATAATTCCACTACCATCAGGTTCAGTATTCCAACCACTAAATATAAATCCATCATTAACGAATAAATTATTCTTAATCAAAACACTAGAATTCTTCTTAGCATTTATCGATAACATTTCACCACTACCACCATTTGAATCAAAACTTACAGTATAAGAATTAGCCTCCCCTATCCAATTAGCTTTTATATCTATTTCGGTATTATTATATACAGGATAACCTATATATCGAGACAAATCATAAGTTTCACCTTCATATAAAGGACTTCCAGTACCAATTGTCCAATATGAAAAAATATAACCATCTCTAATATAACCATTAATAGGCATAACAAAACTATCACCTAAAGAATAATTGACTTCATCACTAAAATCATTAATCTTATTACAATCATCCCTCGTATTGCAATCAAAAACAATTGATATATTTAATTTATCTGTTGACCATTGAGCATATAAATTCATATCCCTATATATAGATATTTTATCATCTACCCCGTAATTAACTCCACTTCCATCAGGTTCAGTATTCCAACCTGTAATATACAAACCATTGTTATAAAAATTAGCATTTTCTAAATCAGAAACATCATTAAGAGTGAAATCATATAAATCTCTAAACTTTTTATCAATAAAATAATCAGACCCATTATTAGAATACAATCTTACATTAGAACTTGTTGACTTATCAGAAGTATTAAACTTAATAGGAAAAGAACTAATAACTAAATCATCATATAAAACATCAATAACCCATGTATTACCAATTTCAGCATTATAAGAAAAAGCATTTGTAAAACGAGATTTAGAACCAAGAATTGAAAAATTATTATATTCAGGAACTGTAATAGTATGTGAATCAATAATTTGATCACCATAAACAGTTCTATCATTCCTACTAAATCTATAAGTTAAATTAGAATTCTGCGGAATATTTTCTAAATATGATTTAAAACTAACATTATAAGCATCTCCACCATTAACATATAATGGATTATCATGAGACAAAGGTTTAGAATTATCATAAGCTTTATCCGAATAAACAACAGCATACATATCATCAGAAACATTAGATGTAAAAGCAGAAATAGAATCCTTATAAAACTTAGAAACACCACGTCCTGTTACCGAAACCGTATAAGAATCACCAACTAAAATATTTTTATCAGATAAATCAACAGTATAAATTCCAACTTCACCACTATTTAATACAGCAATATCATTATAAACTCTATCACCAGATGAAATAGAAATATCATAAGTTCCATTAACACTAGATGTAAATAACTTAATTTTTTCTATCTTTTCATCATTTATATTATGAGTATTAAAAGATTTTTCTTGACTAGAAATACTAGACATACCTTTTGACAATTCTTGATTAACCCACGGATTACTATGATAATTATTATCCCATGTCCTATCACTCATACTTGAAATAGAAGTAGTAAACCCTATTGAAACATTAGTAGAATCATAAGTTAAATAAATATACTTATACTCTCCACCTTCTTCAGGATTATCTCCCCAAGAATTTCTAACAATCCATGCACCTTTTCCTTCTACTAAATCACCTGAACTACAAGCACCATTTTCCAAAGATAAATGACTAGTACCACTTTCACAATAAGAATAAGTAAAATCGTCATCCCATCCAATTATTTGCATAGAATGACCTAAATTTTTATTATATGGATTATTTATACAATCATCAGTTTTAAGAACAATTGAACCATCCCTATTCTCAAAACCACAAGTAGACATAGGAGAAAAAGTTCCAACAAAAGGCCCACCATATTCTAAAATATAATTCTTAACTTTACTAACAAAACCATTAACAACATCACTGCTAGGATAAAATGAATTGATTGTTGGCAAAATAATCGAAGAATCAACTTCATACAAAGATTTATCAGTACCAATAACATCATGAGCAAATAAAGCATTATTATCTTCAGTCCAAGGCAAAACACTTTCATCAGTTAATCCTAATGCATTAGACATTATAATAGAAGAAGTATAAAAATTAGCACCACTACCCAACATTCTACTACCATTATCAATATTACTATAAGGTGTATAAGTACAATTTCCACTGCAAGAAGACCAATCAGCATCCATAACCAAACTATTACTATTATTACTAGCATAATCTAACTGTCTAATAGAAAAATCATACATTCTTTTATTCTGTTTCATAAGCAAAGTTTCAACATTTTCAACAGCAGCAAACGCCCAACAAATTTCAGTATCACCTTGATCCTTAATACTAGAAATATAACTTTTTCCGTCAACATTCCTCAAATCATATTTAGTAGGTAAATTAGCATTAGAAGAATAACTAATTGAAGGATTAAAATCTACAATATATTTATCAGGAACATATAAAACATTTTCCTTTTCCTCATCAGACATCTCTAAATACTTTATATATAAAGGATTTAAATATGGCTCATTCTCCTTCTTATTTTTCTCAGTTAATATAACCTCCCCTGTTTCATCATAAGCATCTTCTATATACTCTAAAACAACCGGAGATAAATAAGAATAAGCATCTTCATCAAAAATCTCTCTAATACTTTCCTTACTACTTTTCTTATAATTTAAAACAAAACAAAATATTATAAAAAAAGATATACAAAACAAAAAAATTTTACTTTTCCTCTTCATAAAAAACACGCCCTCTACTTTAATTTAAATTTTATCATATTATTAAAAAAATGTATACAATAAAAAAAAAGAAGAAATAATAAAAGAGGATCCAAAGAACTAAATAATTCTTTAAAATATACAATAATAAAAACGAACTATAAAGTTCGCCTAATTTTTAAAATTGGAGCGTATAGAGAAGAAGTTGAATAACTTTCTCCACACCAATAGTTATGTAGTAATAACTACTAACTAGTAAAATTATAGCATATTTTTTTCTATTTGTATCGATTTTTTTAAAAGATTAGGGAAATTTGTAAAGAAATGATATAATTGAATATAGAAAGGTATGTGATTTAATGAAAACTATATACTTGATAAGACATTCAGCTCCATTTGTTGAAATAGATAATTATGTTGATAATGATAATATTTTGTGGACTGAATTTAATAAAAATATGATTTTATCTTCAAAAGGAGAAGAAAATGCAAAAAAACTTTGCAATGTAAATGAGCTAAAAGATTTAAATGAAATATATGCTAGTAATTCATCTCGTGCAATAGAAACAGCAAAATATCTTGCCGAATCTAATAATATTAGAATTAAATTAGATGAAAGAATAAACGAAAGAGAATTTGGGGTTGAATACATTAAAGATTTACCTAGTGATTTTACTAAAATATCTTTTGAGGATAAAAACTTTAAAGTAAATAATGGGGAATCTTTGAATCAAGTTGATAATAGATTAAAATCTTTTATAAATGATTTATTAGATAATGATAGTAATAAGATTGCAATAGTAATGCATGGAATTATTCTATTATCATATTTAAAAATTATTTGTAATCATTTTGAATTTGATGGAAGAAATTTTAATATAAAATTTAATGATAATGTAGTTTTGGATGGAACTCCTAGAAATCCTAGTATTTATAAAATAGAGTTTGATGATAATAAAAATGTTGTAAATGTTGAATATGTGGAGTGTGATTTATAATGAGTAAGTATTTAAAAGTAATGTTTGATAATAAAGGTGTTAATTTTGAATATAAAATTGATGAAGTATTAAATAATTCGATTAACAAAATAATTTCTATGGAGAGTGATTATAATGAATAATGAAGAATTTTCATATTTCTTTCATGGCACTACAATAAATGATCCATCATTAGTTAATGAAATATTTGATAATGGTTTAATCAATTATCGTGGTAATGGCATGTTATCTACAATGTGGCCTATGCAAATTAACGAGGGCGAATTAGGACAAAAAATGAAAGAATATGCAGGAACAAAAGGTAATGCTGTTTTTGTAATAAAAATACCAAAATATTATTTAACTCCTAGAACATCAAATGGTCAATTACAACAAATACCACTACCAATATGGAAACATTTATCAAGTTCTGGTGAACATGGAGATATTTCTCAACTTAGCCCAGAGTTAGTATATGGTGTTTACTTTGCTGAAAATGATTCATTTATGCAAAATCCAAACTATTCTCCAGTTCATAATCCCACTGGGTTACAATTTGATAATCAACAAATTGAATATTTATTAAATAATGGTGCAATGGGTATGTATAATTTTGCTGTAAGTAGAAAAGATAAATCATTTGAGGAATTAGCACAAGCAGATGATGTTTCTCATAATTGGGATAATGCTTTAACTCAATATAGTGAACATTTTGGCATTGAGCAAAATAAAAATCATCATAGCTTGTAATAAAAATCGTGGCACGTTATGAAATTACGAAGTAATTTTGTAAGTGGCGATAGATTTTTATAAATTTATTTTCATTACGAAGTTTTGAAAATAAATAATTGCAATTTATTGCAATTCAAAAAAACATAATTTTGCTTGAACGATTAGTTCTTGCTTAATTATGTTTTAGGGTTTCAAAAGGGAAAATTCCCTTTGCACACACTCTATTGGCTCTGCCAATAGAGAAGTGTGTTTTATCTATTGGAAATAGATATCACTGACAAGCGAATGCTTGTCTTTTTATATGTCTATATCTCTATCATCATAATCTTTATCAATTCCATAATTTTGTTCATAGATATAATTATTTATTTCTTCTTCTCTTGGTGTATCATCTGCTATATCGTGTAAATCACTATCATTATAATAACCTAATCCATGATATGAAGTAATTTCTTCAACTACATTATCTTTATCTTTTTCACTTCCTATGTGAAGTAATTTATTAAAGAACTTTTTAATTGTTTGTAGCATTACATTTAAGAAGTTATGAAGTCTTCTATTTTCATCTCTTAATTCATTGTTTTTATCTTCTAATCTTCTTATTTCAACTTCTAAATATCTATTCTTTTGTTCCATTTCTCTATAATGATTAGTATAATCATTTAATTCTTCAAATAATGCTTGATTACTAGGCATATCTTTAATTACTCTTTTAGAGGTATTCATAAAGTCTTTTAGAGTATCATAAGTTTCTTTATCAATTTTAACTTCTTTACCAGTAAGAGTTGGTTTAGAAGTTTTTAATTTTTCTTCTAATATTTCATAGTCCCTAGTCATTAAGTGATTTTGTTTTTCCATTCGAGCATCTAATTTTCTAGTTAGTTTTTTAAACTCTTTAATAGAGATATGTTCATTATCACTATTCTTAATACCTCTTTCTAATTTAAAGCCATTATCATTCATTCGTTTCCAATATTTATCTTGAAGTTCACTAATATACTCGCCAGACTTCATATAATGCTTTTTAGAAATAGTATATTTTTCAGTATTAGTTCGTTTATCAAACTTCTTAATTAAAGGAACAACTACACAATGCATATGAGGTGTTTTTTCGTCCATATGAACGACACTATGTAAAACTTGTTCTTTAGTATAACCTAAATCATTATAAACAAATTCCATACAAGAATCTGCCCATTTTTTAATATCTTTTTTACTCATATTTTTAAAGAACTCATTATCACTAGTAAACATTAATTCATCTGCTACAACACTATTTGAATCATCTAACATTTTATCAAATGACTTTCTTCGATCTTCTCTTGTTGTTTTTTGTTTTTCTTCATATTCCTTTTTATATTCTTTAACTAGTTCATAATAACCTTTGGAATATCTTTCATTAAGTGGGACAATTTCTATATTATTTTTAGACCTAGACATATCTATATCAGGATTAGATTTATAAGACTTTTTATCTCTTTTGTTATGAGCACCAATTTCTCCTAAATCTTTAAGTGTATTTATCGATTCACTCCTAAATATTGCATAACTCATTATCTTTCAATACCTCTTTAACTTTATCAAAATATTCTTTATAAACTTGTTTCCCATTAGGGGCAACAACATTTGTTAAATCAGTTGTTATTATTCCAAGTTCTAAATTATCTTCTTTGTATTTATTCTCATCTTCTAATAAGATAATTCTTATTATTTTTTCTATTTCTATTTCACTTGAAATAGTTATATTTTTTACATCTTCTACTTCAACTTCATAATATTGTAATTTATAATCACTACCTAAAACTTTGCACAATTTATCAAAATAATTCTTTGCTTCTTTTTTAGTTTTCTTTTCGGCATTCATTGAAATTGAATAACCATAATCATCTTCAAATAATCGGAAGTTGTAAGGCGTTCCATATTCTTTATGATTCATTCTCATATCATATAAATATGATTCTCTAAATTCTCCTCTTGTTATATTTATTTTTTTATCTTTCTTTTCTATCTCAATATAATCAATATATTTAGCAAATAATCTTTGTTTATCTTCTTTTGGCATATTAATCCATTTGTTTAAATTAATGAAAAATAATTGTGGATATAGAAATTCATCTATTTGTTGTTTATCTTGAATAATTAATAAATCATCAACTTTAAAATCTAAACTTTCATATTGTTTTTGTTCTTGTTGTTTTTTAGTTAATGTTTCTTTATTAAATTCTATTTGTTTAATTTCATTTTCAAAATCTTCTATTTTTAATATACCTTTTATATAAGCTGTCTTAATTCTATCTAGTTGTTTATCTAATTCCTTTAATTCTTTTTCATAATCAATTTGTCTATGATCTAATTTAGATTTTATAAATGGAGTATAGTATTCGTTTATTAATTCATCTTGCTTGTTTAATTCTATTAAAAACCATTTTAATTGTTCTTCTATATCTGCTTCACTAAAATATGTTTTACAATGTTCACATTTATAATAATAGTATTTAGTTCCGTTGGGTTTTGTTGTAGCACTTCCACCTAGAAAACAACCACATTTAGCACATTTAAGTCTATTAGTAAAAAGATAAGTTGCTGTTCTTTCATAGTGTCTTGCATTTCTTTGTTTTTGATATTGGCAATCTTCCCATTTTTGTTTGCTAATAATAGGCTCAACAACATTCTCATAATATGTTGGGTGTTTAGTAGATTTACCATGTAAATAGTTTCCTTTATAAATCTCATTAGTCATTATTTTATTTATTGATGAATCTAGCCAATTAGTTTTACCTAATACTTTTTCTTTATTAAATATATTGGCGATAGATTGATAACTTTTTCCCTCTAAATATAAATCAAATATTCTAACAACTATATCTTTTGTAAGTGGATTAGGAACTAACTTTTTGTTTTCTCTCATATAACCAAGTGGTAAAGGTCCAGGTATATGACCTTGTTTTATTGCACCAGCTAAACCAACTTTTGTTCTTTCAGAACATTTCTCAATTTCATTTTGTGAAACACTTGTCATTATTCTCATAACCATTCTACCATTTGAAGTAGTAGTATTGGATTCATCAGCAAGACAATCTATATCACAATCTAAATCATTAACGGTTTTCATTAGTTTTTCAATATCAAAAACACTTCTTGTTAATCTGTCTAGTTTAAAAGCAACAATTACATTTATCTTTTTGTTTTTAACATCTTCTAACATTTCTTGATATGCTGGTCTTTTATCGTTTTTGGCACTTATTCCAGCATCTTTATAGACTTTGTATATTTCATATCTTTTAAAATTACAAAACTCTCTTAATCTTGATGCTTGCTCTGGTAAACTAAATCCTTCTCTTGCTTGATCTTCGGTAGATACACGAATATAAATACCTGCTATTTTCTTTTCTTCAAACATATTCTTCAACTCCTTTTACTAAAAAAGAGGAGACAATGGTATCTAGTAAAGTCTAAATACTACTGACTCCTCAATAAATTCAATATTATAAATTTTGGTCAAATTGTGTTTTATCTTCATAGATGTACCTCCATTTCTAGAGCATACCTCTTTCATTGGTTATTTATAATATCACTTTTTAAGAAAATGTCAATTCCTTATTTAGGGAATAGTATTAGTTAGACTTAATATATTCTAGTAAATCTTTGAACTTTATTTTGTTATCATAGCCATTTATATAAATATCATCACATTCATTAAACATTAAATAATCAATATTATTTATATTTATGATATGAGGTTTTACATAAGCAATATTCGTTCCTTTAATACTTTTGATAATCCCATTTGTAATAGTAGGTTTAGCACAAGCAAATTTGCATACCATCTCAACTTTCTTTAATAAGTCTTTACTTATTTGTAATTCTTTAGTTTCTATTGTTAACATATAATCACTCTCACTTTCTCAAATAACAAAAAAACTAACTATTTCTAGTTAGCATTTATTACTCTCGAAATCTAAAAGTTCGAGTTTCATAACTTATTGGAGGGCCTAGTCGGATTTGAACCAACGATCGGGGAGTTGCAGTCCCATGCCTTACCACTTGGCTATAGACCCATAAACAAGCACATATAAATTATAACAAATTTAAAAACCTTTGACAATATATTTTATTTCTATTTTTAATTTTTTATTACAAACATTGTCTAAAAAAACAATATATGATAAAATAATAAAGTAATAATAAAGAAGAGGATAAAAAATGATAGACAAATTTTTAAAAAAGAATATAGAAAAAATATTAATAACATTTTTATACATGCAACCAATACTAGACTTATCCACTGGACTTACACAAAATATACTAAAAACAACAATAACACCAAGTTCAATAATAAGACTAATATTCCTAATACTATGCATGTACTACATAATAAAAATCGATAATACAAAAAACAAAAAGAAAAACAAAATATCAACAATACTAATAATTATATATTTAATCCTTTTTTCTATAACAACAATAAAATATAAAGACATAAACGCTCTATCATTTGAACTAAAAAACACAATAAATACATTTTACTTACCAATTATTACACTCGCATTAATAGACATATTTAAACAATACAAAATAAAAATAAACATTAAAACACTAGCAAACATATACTTAATATACACAATACTAGTAACTATACCAGGACTAACAAAGACAGGATTCCAAAGCTACCATGAAGCAAAACTAGGAACAACAGGTTGGTTCGTATCAGCAAACGCTATAGGAAATATAATAAGTATACTAATGCCTTTAATAATACTGTACATAATAAAAATAAAAGACAACAAAATAAAAAAAACAATACTTATACTAACAACACTATATACCGTAACATGTATAGGAACAAAAGTACCAATACTAAGCTTAATAATATGTACAATATCTACCCTACTTTACTACATGATAAAATGGATAAAAGAAAAACAAAACAAAAAAATACTAATATCTATAATAACAACAATAATACTAACAATTTCATCTTTAATAACAATTCCTAAAACAACATTTTATAAAAACATACAAATACATAAAGAATACTTAGGATTTAATAACTACATAGAAGTACTAAAAGACTATAAACTAATAGACCACTTCATATTCAGTCAAAGGCTAACATTTTTAAACAATACAACTAAAACATATCAAGAATCAAACATAACACAAAAACTAATAGGAATTGGATACATAGAAAACTACGCAAAAGACAACGTTTCAACAAAAACAATAGAAATAGACTACTTTGACATACTTTATAGAAACGGAATAATAGGATTCATACTCTACTTCTACATAATAATACCTATAATAATTAAAAAAACTAAAGAACTAAAACAAAATACACTAACAAATATAGAAATAAAACTAAGTATACTATTAACACTAATAATCGCATTCTTTGCAGGACACATACTAATAACTCCAAACGTATGCATATTCCCTGCACTAATACTTATAAAAGGAGGACTATATGAAAAAACTAACTAAAGATAAAATAAGTTTAACACTACTAATAATAAACATACTAATACTTTCAATAAGTATTGGATACTTTACATATGCACTAATACTACTTAAAAACATAGAAACACCACTAAGAATTGGGATAATAGTATTCTTCATACTACTATCAATACTATGCGTAAGATCAATAATAAAAAATACATTTAGGAGAAAAAAAGTAAAAATAATAATAACAACAATAATATCAATCATATTTTCAGCAACAATAGTAATAATTGGATACAACGTAAATAAAATATATAACGCAATATCAAGTATTAGTAGTACAACACAAACATACTCATCAAGTATAGTAACCAAAACAGAAAGCAAACTAGAAAAAATAGAAGACCTAACAAATGAAAAAATAGGAATACTAAATGACACAGAAAGTATAGATGGATATCAAATACCACAAGAAATAATAAAAGAAAACAAACTAGAAAACGAAATAATAGAATATAGTAACTACCTAGAACTAGTAAATGCCCTATTAGATGAAAAAATAGACGCAATATTCCTTCCAACAAACTACCAAATACTATTCGCAAATATAGAAGGACTAGAAAAACTAAACGAAACAACAAAAATAATATACACAAAAGACAAAAATGTAAAAGTACAAAAAACATTAAATACAAAAAACATAGATGAACCATTCACAATACTACTTATGGGAGTTGACTCAGAACAAGAAGACATAAAAGGAAGCTCATTTAATGGAGACTCACTTGTACTAATAACATTCAATCCAAAAACACTAAACGCAACAATATTAAGCATACCAAGAGATACATACGTACCAATAACATGCTTTGCAGGACAAAAGAAAAACAAAATAACACATGCAGCATGGTATGGAGAAACATGCATGATGTCAACAATAGAAAACATGTTTGATATAGACATAGACTACTATATAAAAATTAACTTCAAAGGCGTTGTTAATATAGTAGACGCACTTGGAGGCGTAGACGTAGATGTTCCATATAGCCTATGCGAACAAAACAGTAACAGAGAATTTGGAAACAACACAGTATACGTAAGAGAAGGATTTCAAACACTAAATGGAGAACAAGCACTCGCACTAGCACGTAACCGTCACCCATGGACAGAATACTGTTCACCAGAATGGACAAACTATGACAGTAACGACTTCGTAAGAGGACAAAACCAACAACTAGTAATACAAGGAATGCTAAATAAAATTAAAAACATAAACTCAGTAGATACATTCTATGACATGCTAAATAGTATAAGTAACAGTATGGAAACAAACATGTCAACAGAAAACATACTATCATTCTATAATGTAGCTAAAGATATACTTACAAAAAATACAAGCGAAACAACAAACCTATCAGAACTAATAGGATTTGAAAGAATGTATCTAAGTGGATACGATCAAATAATAGTCGATTACGACGGATTAAATGGTTCAGGATCAGGACTCGCACTATATAACTTCGTACCATATCAAGGAAGTATAGAAGATATAAGCGACGCAATGAAAGCAAACCTAGGACTACAAGAAAAGAAAACAATAAAATCATTCGACTTCGACATAAACGAAGACTATGAACAATACGTAATAGGAAAAGGAAACTATACAGACTATAGCCTATCACTACTCCCTTCATTCGTAGGAAGAGACGTAAGCGAAGCACAGTACTACTGCAACTCAAGAGGAATATCATTAACAATAAACAAAGAAAAAACAAACTCAAAAAGTCTAGATGGACAAGTTCTAACACAAAGCCTTCCAAGCGGAATGGATGTACAATATGCAGGAAGTATGACAATAACAATTGCAGAATATGGTGAATCACAAGATGATCCAAAAGAAGAACCAACAATTCCTGGATTACCAAAAGAAGATGATCCAAAAGAAGCCCCAACTGAAAAACCAACTGAAGATCCTACAGATAACCCAACAGATAACCCAACAGATGACCCAACTGAAGATCCTACAGATCCTACGGATCCTATTACAAACTTAATATCAGATAATACTACAGAGACTGATATAAAGACACAATAAAAAGAAGCAAAAGAACTGATTTGAAGAAAATCTACACGAAATAAAAAAAACGTGTAGATTTTTTGTATGGTAAAATTAATATAAGGAGGAAAAATATGGCAAGAGAATATCGACACTTTACTAGAGAAGAT
>Ga0129307_1000612_pt1 | contig 52005 bp, 39 predicted proteins | sample P1105metagenome_FD_94437 | JGI IMG/M metagenome (GOLD analysis project Ga0129307, IMG submission 94437) | Capybara group fecal microbial communities from Wisconsin, USA - P1105 metagenome | ecosystem: Host-associated > Mammals > Digestive system > Large intestine > Fecal | place: USA: Wisconsin... | reverse complement strand
CGACCGAGCTTGTAGAATTCCTGACAAACATCTGTTGTGATTGTGAATCCAGGTGGAACTGGAAGACTTAAAGGTTTCTTTGCCATCTGAGCAAGGTTTGCACCTTTACCACCGAGTTCAGCGCGCATTGACTCATCACCGTCAGCGTCGCCGTTGCCAAAAAAGTAAACATACTTTGTTGCCATTGATTTACTCCATATCTAAAAAAAGATTTACTATATTAGTCTTTATATTTTATAGTAGAATTAATTTACAGTCAATCTATCAATACTGTGTCAAGTAGTTTTAGTAGATTTTTTAACGTTGCAAATCGGATTTTTTGAAGTGTGTGGCAATTAATTATTCAATTGTAATCACTTCTTTTAAAACATAATTAAAACTTGGAGCAGACTGTAAAGCATTTTCTATGAAAGGATTTTTCAGATCATAAATATCTTCAGCATCAAAAGGATTTACACCAGTATAATCGCCTTCAAAAACAATTATGCCTTTGCTTTTAAACTGTCTGATTTTTGCATCCATTACATCTTTTGTACCAGATGCCGCAATCAGTTTGTTCAGGCCGATCATCTCACACCAGCCTTCATCAAAACCCGCTCCTGCATCATTACCAAAAACCTGGGCATTTACAAATGATTCAATTTTCTTTTCTTTGATTACAGCTTCAGTTGCCGCAATGAAATAAGGAGTCCAATTTATTCTTGTAGAAATCAGAGAAGTTGTTGGAGCAACATCTGTCATTGTCTGATTATAGCCTACATGGAAAACAAGCTTACCATCGCGGGTGCTTGCCGTCTCACAAGCTATGGCCGGTCCCGTTGTGTCAGAATGCTGAGCTATAACAATGCAGCCTTCATCTATCAGCTTTTCAGCTAACTTACGTTCGGTAGTTGTATTACTCCAGGTATTTGTGTAGCTCACTGTCATAAGAGCTTGGGGAACAATACTTCGTACACCAAGGAAAAATGCAGTATAACCGGAAATAACTTCTGCATAAGGGAAAGCTGCAACGTATCCGATTTTCACCATATCAGGAGAAATCTTTTTCTGCTGAATAAGCTCCTTCAGTTTCATACCCATCACAATACCAGAAACATATCTTCCCTGATAAATTGTTCCCATAAAAGTATGATAGTTTGGAATAACAGGTTCTATATTTGCATTAGAACAGGTTGCCTGACAAAACTGAATATTCGGATTTGCCGCTGCCAGAGTTTTCATGACATCGCCATAACCAAAACTGGTTCCAAAAATCAGGCTGCAGCCCTGAAAAATTAAATCGAGAATTGCCGGCTCACAGTTGTCTTCCGGAATATTATATTTAGCAATTGTCGTTACGTTATCAGGAAAATATTTTTCAAGTTCATTCTGCGAACGGATAAAATTATTTGTATAAGGAGTTCCGCTGTCTCCAATGTAAACAAAACCAACCTTTATATTTTTACTGGAATAATCAGTGTGAAAAAAATGCATTCCGATTCTGATAAGGCAGACGGTTATAATAGCGGTAACAGCTGTAAGAATATATTTTCTTTTCATACTAGTCCTCTGCCTCCACACTCAACTGGTTAATTCCAGAAACATCTATGCGGCCAGAATCAATCAGCTCAAGAAGAATATCTACGAGAGACGGATCAAACTGTGTGCCCTTTCCTTTTTTTAATTCATCTATTACATGATCCATCGGCATTGCTTTTCGGTAAACACGATTTGAAGTCATTGCATCAAAGGCATCTGCCAGTCCAATTATGCGGGCTGTAAGCGGAATCTCTTCTCCCTTGAGACCTGTGGTATAACCTTTTCCGTCATAACGTTCATGATGATATTTTGCACCGTCAGCCACATTTTTGATGTGAGTAAAGTCTTTAAGAATTTCACCGCCAATATCAACGTGAGTTTTCATTATGTTGTATTCTTCTTCTGTGAGCTTTGTAGGTTTACTCAAAATAGAATCAGGTACACCTATTTTTCCGATATCATGAAGCAAACCTATCTGCCGGATATTCTCAAGCTCTTCTGCGTCAAAACCAAGTTCCGCAGCAATAAGCATTGAATAAACTGCAACACGAAGGGAATGGCGGCCTGTCTGTTTATCGCGGGCTTCAACGGCATTTGCAATGGAGAGAATTGTTTCATTGCTCATACGGATCTGCTCGCGAACATGAGAAAGCTCCTGTTCCTGTTTTTCAAAACGGAGATTCTGGATTGTTGCGGTGATATACCATGTGAGCCAGGCAATTGCCATTATCATTACAAAGAAGGCATAAAGCTTGAACCACCAGTTATCATAAATATGGTACTGCTTTTCTATTTCATAAACATTTTCTTCTACAACGTTGAGTCCCTTGCTGTCGAGTAATGAAATATGGAAAGTATATTTTCCGGCAGAAATATTTGAATAGATTACACTTGCAAGTTCATTCTGCGTCATGATATTCGGATGCTCGTCTATGCCTTCCATGTACAAACTAATGTAAGGATTATTAATCGAATAATTTAAAATTTCAGGTACAACCTCAATGCTGTCGCTGTTTCCAGGAATTACAAAGGGGATATCCTTTTGTACGAGATAACGCTTTCCATTCACGATTATAGATTTTAGCTGCATGCGGTAAGACCGGTCGTTCTTATCGTAAGCATCGAGATTTAAAACACTAGCTCCTGTATCGCAGGAAAGATAAAGATTATTTTCTTCATCAATATAATTCCAGGAATTGGCTGTAAGCGAACCTAACAAACCTCGCTTTAAATCCAGAAGAATGTAATCAACTTTATTTCCAGAAAGAAGCTCGTCTCTTGTTACAACAAAAATTCCTGCACTGCCAAGAACAAAAATATTTCCGTCTTCGCGGACAATCATGTCGTAATTATTTGAATAAGGAAAATTCGTAAGAGGATGAATTGAAAAATCTTTATCAATATAATTTATTCCATTACTTGTAATTGCGTAAAAAGCGCCGGTTGGAGTGCTGCCCTTGTAATCATTAACTGTACGTAAAATTACATTTGAGGTAAGACCGTTCTGACGGCGCAGCAGCTTTACTATACTCTGATGCTGAATGACTGCGATTCCGCCGCCATCTGTACCTGCTATGAGAGTTCCGTCCTGCAGTTCGGAAAGTGTAAGTACTACCTGATTTTCAAAGCCATTTGCTTTTGTGAGGCGTTTTGTGACCTGGCCGTCTTTCAAAAAGGTTATGCCTTTTTTGCCGGCGGCGGCTATTGTGCCGTCGGAAAGTTCCAGGAGAACGCGGAACTGCTGAGCCGTGTCGGTTTCGAAGGCTTCAATTCTTCCGGCCTTGTCCATGCAGTAAAGACCTTTTGTGTAAGTACAAACCCACATACGCTCTTTGCTGTCCTGCATAAGGCAGCGGACTCTAAGGCCTTGCATTTTCCTTGTCAGTTCATTTTCATCCGGCTCACCGCTTTCTACATCAATCATAGAAAGACCGTCATCTGTTCCAAAATAAATCTTTCCGTTAAATTTTGTAACCGAGTTTACAACGGCTTCTGAAAAACCTGCCGAGAGATAAATTTCAGCAAAGGCTGTTTCACACATTTTCAGCAAGCCAAGTCGTGACGAAGAAAACCACAGGTTTCCCTGGTAGTCTTCTATCATGTTATCAATTGAGTTATTGAATAAATCTGTATCTACAGCGTGAAAAGAATTATCCTTTTTATAATCAATATAACCTACACCTGAATCTGAACAAAGAAAAAGCACATTCTCATAAAAGGCAAGCGTATTAATATGATTCATAAAGCCGCAGTTTATAGTCTCTAAAAACTGAATGCTGTCCTTATGTAATTCTGATAAAGAATCATCTTTATCATTTAATGAAAATACAAAAAGCTTATTCTTTTCTGTTGCAGCAAAAAGTCTTCCGTCTTCAGAAAAAGCAGCCGAAATAAATTTTTCATCATAACCAGAAGCTGTCTCTGTTACATTCATGTCCTGAAGGATTATCAGTTTTCCACTTGAAGTTACTGCCGCAACATGCCCCCTGTTATCGGCGGTTACGCGTAAAGCAGAATTAACTTCCGGTATTTTTTTACAATTCTGATTCCGTCATTTATTTCTACAACAGCAAGCTCTGCAGAAGTTCCAATATAATATTTTCCGTCTGAGGCACTTGTTATGCAGCGCACCGAATCTGCAGGCAATCCATTTTTTTCTGTAAGCACATTTGCGATTTCTTCATTGATAATTATTGAAAGTCCATTGTCATTAGTTCCAACAAACATTCGCCCGTCATCATCAACATAAAGACAGCGTACTGTTTTGATAGAATCGTATTCATTCATCAGACGAAACTCTTTTCCGTTATGACGATAGAGTCCCGCATAGGTTCCAATCCAGAGAATTCCATCGGAAGTAGAGGCGATATCATTTGCCTCTCCACCCGGGAGTCCGTTTGTATTGTTGTAAACAGTTTTTATATATGAATCAAATTTTTTAGAAGATGCATAAGCCTTTGAAGGGAAAACAAATCCAAAGGCAAGAATCAAAAGTAATACTGCAGCCGGTTTTGACGCCTCCTGAAGCACAAGAAAATTCGGAAGATATTTTTTTATCATTCTATAAATTCTTATAGAATAAAAAAGAGCTCCCAGTGTAATAACCTTATCCACAAAATCAACATAAAACTCGCCGACTACAATCTGAATAAACCTTGGCTGATTCAAGTGCTGGAGCATTTCTATCATTCCATCGCCCCAGTAATTATTTGTCATACCATCGTAGAAAATCACATTTAAAATACAGGAAATGACAACACAAACACCTGTCACCATAACACTCAGCGACATTGTTTTGAACAGATTTTTCATCCAGCCATACTTTGCAAGATAGCCGACTAAGAGTGCAATTGAAATACTTGTAATGGAATATGCGAATGAAACTGGATCTAAGAAACCGTATAAAATATTTCCTGCCGCACCTACAATGGCTCCACAGAAAGGTCCGACAACATAAGCCATGAGAAAAGTACCAAATGAATCAAGCCACATTGGAAGTCTGAATTTTTCTGCAAGTATTTTGCCTGCAAAATTCAGCAAAATACTTACCAGTGCAAGAAGAACAATCTGATAATCCTTATACTTTTTCATCCCCAATTCCTAACAAATTATTATACACCCATAAAATGGTTTTTAATAGAAAATTTTACCTATTTTAATCTCGCAATTTCATTATATAATAGAAATCATGAATAAGATTTTATTGACTCCGGCAAAATGCGCTTTGGATATGGGAGACGGCAGCGAACGCGGTCTTTATGTAAATCAGGATTATATTCTGCAAAAGCTTAGAAAAACTCATCGTGGTATAAGTCTGATGTATACCTATTACCCTAACGACAAGGAATGGCCTACCCGTGCCTGTAATATTGATTTAGGCAGGGAGTCTTCAGGAGCCTGGGATTCTCCATATGAAAATTATTTTCCTTACCGTGGTGGACGCGAAGGCTTAAGAGATGGCGAGCCTTTTAATTTTATGAAAGAAATCCGCCGTCATGGAATGGATGTTGTTCTTACCCTCACTATTGATCCGCACTTAAAAGAAGAAGATATTATTCTGCTTGCAAAAGATCTGCGCCCTTATGGCCGACTTCTGCTTCGTGTAAATCATGAATGTACGGGTGACTGGTTCTGTTATACAAAGCGCGCGACCTATCAGGAAATTGCAGATTTCTTTGTTATGACTTGCCGCGTAATGCACAAATATGCTCCAAACGTAAAAATGATTTTGTGTGCCGGTATGTACCAGAAGTCTACTGGTAAACTCGAAATGGAAGACATCTTCCTCGAAGCTCACAAAGCTGCCGACATCTGGTCTGGCGACAATTATCTTTCCCTCCACTGGGGCTGGCCTAACGATGTAGTATCAAAAGATACCGCAAACTATGCGCGCTACAGTGTTGCCGAGGTTTATGAAAAAGCCAAGATGACTCTCAAGCGTCTTCGCAAAATTACCAATCAGGACAAGCCTATGGTTCTCAGCGAGCTCAATGCCGACGGTGATGTTGCAGGTCCTTACGTTCAGTCAAATATGATGAAGCAGTTTATGGACTTACTTCAGAAAGATAAAGAAAACTGGCTGAGTGCATTTACTCTTTATCAGTTCCGCGATGATGGAAGACTTGGTCTTGAAATAACAGATCCTAATAACAGTGAAGTTGGAATTGAACAGCCGATCATGAGCATGTACAAAAAGCAGCTTCACAAACCTTTCTTCAGTCAGAAAATTGTTAAAGCGGAAGGCGGAACAGAGCTGCCTGTTACATTGCGCTGGGGTGGTTCTGAAGATGCAGAAGGAATTGAAGTTCCGGTAAAACTCAACAGAGCTCCGGTTTTGTTCGAGCTTAGCTTTAACGAAAAACTTTTGCCTCTTAACATGATGATTGAATTTAACGGCTGGTGGTTTTATAAAGCACCTGGCACAAAATGCGTTGATTTAATGAGTTATTTCTATGAAAAATCAAATGCAGTGAAAAAGCCTTCCACCTTCAAGCTTCGTTATTTCCTGCCGCCAGCTGACGGTATGAATAAACCAAAGAACGGCGACCCGTATGAAGCAAAAGACGGTGACTGGCTTTACAATTATTACGCTGAATTGCCGGCTCTTCCGGAAATCAGGATTGAAGAAAAACCTGTGTGCCGTGGTGTGACACACTTAAAATAAACTGCGGTGGTTGAGCCAGTCGAAACTACCTTTTATAAAGTCCGCAGTTCCTTCGCAAGAAGTGCTGCGGCTTTTTTATGTGTAAGTGCCGAAGGATGCCAGTCTGCACCAATTCCGTCTTCTTCCAGCTGCTGAGTAAAAAGCACAGCCTTTGCCGCTACAGAAGGAAAATCTTTTTTGAAAAGCTCTACGGCTTCTTCAACAGATGCATTCAGCTGTTCTCCCATAATTCCAAGGCAGCAGCAGATTTTTGCCTTCGGGCTGCGGCGGTGAACGGCTTCTATAAGGTGACGAAGCTGCGCTGTGTATTCCAGGCGGCGTTCTTCCATTCCACGCACCCAGCTTATATCATTTGTTCCAAGATGAATTACTACAATATCCGGCTCATATCGTGAGCCATCCCAAACTTCAGGTTCAATGCCTAGCCTGAGCGAAAGTGACTTATCCGTATAAGGCCAGTTAGCCTGCATTAACCAGTGAGTATCCGGGAGCATAATAGTTTCCGGGTCAACATAATTTGAAATCAGACCTATGCCGCTCCAGCTGCAAAGCTGAATCTGGGCACCGAGTTCTTTAGCAGTAAGAAAAGCATAAGCCTTATCCGGGCGTTCCTGCTGAGTAGTAAAGGTATCTTTTTCCCAGACACCTTCAATTCCATAACCGCAGGTAATGCTATCACCGATAAACTCGAGCTTGAGCTGGCTGGCGGAGGTCGGAGATTCGGGAGAACTCAGTAAATCTCCCTCCAGTGTAAGGCTTTTAAAACCGGCATAACCAAAAGCGGCCTCACTGAATTTCATAACACGCACGGTCACAGTTCTTTCCACCGGAGAATCAAAAAGAACAATATGATTTTCACGTTGGGTCAAAGTAACACGCGCTGCCGGTTCTGCTGGGATTGCACCAATACTTGTATCATTTCCTTCAGTTATAAAAATACCCAGCACGCCTTTGTTAGCTTGCTCCCAGGAATCAGGGTCACTTAAAATTACAGTTTCTGCGCGGCAACCTTTCATCACAAAAGAAAAGCCGCTTGCTGAATAATCAAAATAACGGATTCCTTCATGGTCGAGGTAACGGCCATTCCAAATTAGATTCTCTTTTTCAATAGTTTTCATATTTATCGTTTCCCGTAATTCCAAACATTTTCGGAATCACATTTATTTCTTTAACCTGAATACTTTTGACCCACGGCGGGAATCCCAAAGCTTGCGGCGTTCTTCCGGAATTGAATCAAGTGTGTCTTCTTCGAAACCTAATTTTTCAAACCAGTCTGCAGTTTGAGTTGTCATAATGAAAATTGATTCGGCGCCACCCTCACCTGCCTGGCCAATCAAAGTATCAATCAGTTTTGGTCCGATTCCCATATGGGCATAATTTTCATCAACTGCAACAGCGGCAATTTCTGCCTGCCCGTCTTCATAAAAATGAAGAGCCGCACACGCGTGAATTCCACCGTCAAGTTCGTATACGATGTAATCTTCGAGCCCCTCTGCAATCTGAGCTTCTGTACGCGAAAGAAGTTTTCCGCTTTCTACAAATGGTTTCATGATTGCAAGCACAGAAGGAATATCTGTCTGTTCCATCTGACGAACTTTTCCGTAGCCGCCTGTATAAATCATTGTACCGGAACCAAGGCCACTGAAAATTTCGCAAGGTAAAACTCCATCAAGATTTCCATTCAAAATATGAACACGAGTTACTCCGGCACGACAAGCTTCCTGCGCTGCCTTAAGAATATTTTTAACTTCACCACCAGAAGTGAAATTCTTTTCAACAAAGCGGTCTACTTCTTCAAGATTCATTGCAGGAATATTTCCAGTTTCGGAAAGTGCAAAGCCATCAGGTATAGCATATTTTTGCGCACAGATTTCTTCATTGAAAAGCATAAAGAAAAGCTTGTCTGCTTTAAGATTCATTGCAACCTGTTTTGCAAGAAGCATGGAAGAAATATTGTAGGGATGTCCGGCTGCATTCCATCCGATGCATGGGAAAATCGGAATAAAGCCGTCGTTTAAAACTGTACGGATTGCTTCTGTTTCAAGCTTATCTATTTCTCCAGCAGTACCATAATCAAAACCACCGAGCACGCCTTTTCCACGGGCACGAACCCAGTTACCGATTACTGCAGTAATGTTGTTTGCAGCAAGACTTGTCATAACTGTATTTGAAACATCAAAGGCTGCCATTTTAATAAGCGGCATTGCATCTGCAGAAGTGACACGAATTCCTTCGTTATGAGTCCATTTGATTTTTGCGTTATTCAGAACCTCATCTATACGGCGGCGTGCACCTGGAATCAAAACAACCTTAAGCCCTGCCTGATGCAGCAAAGCTATATCTCTGATATGAGATGAAAAAAGAGGTGAGCTGATAGTTTTATCATCAAGATAAATAACAAGAAGAGCATTTTTGAATTTCTGAAGATAGCGGATTACGTCACGAACGTTCTCGGCTTTTTTTGATGTAGTCATTCTTTTATTATAGCAGAATTCTTATTCTTTTTGGAATAAATACAGCCGCAATAATCCTGGCGGTACATTCCATACTCTTCGCTGATTTCAAGACTGCGCTTAAAACCGCCCTTCTTTTTAAAATCTGATGGAAGCCAGTGTGGAACTTTTTCTGATGACTTTTCTTTTGCTTCTCGTTCCAGTTCTTCCCCAATTACATTTAGTTTTTCTGCATCTTTAAACGGGCTTATTGAAAGTGTCGTACAAAAATAATCAAACTGATGAGCTGTAGCATATTCAAATGCACGTCTCAAACGAAACTCATAACAGCGGCGGCATCTTTCGCCTTTTTCCGGCTCAGCGGCAAGCTCTGGTTCTTCGCGTGTACGAACTGCCTGATAAAAATCTTCCGGCTCATAATCCGTTTCCACGACCTCTACCTGACCTTCTGTAGCAGGCGGAAAAACTTCGTAAAGTTTTTTAAGCTCGGAAAGGCGACGTTCATATTCTGCCGGTGGATAAATATTTGGATTATAATAATAGACCGTAATATCAAAAAATTTATAAAGATATTCCAGAACATAAGAAGAACAGGGGCCGCAGCAGGCATGTAACAGTAAAGTCGGCTTTCTTGATTTGTCTGACGAACTAACGTTAGTTAGCAATTCATCAAGCTCTTTCTGATAATTCACTTTTCTGCCCCATTAAGCGCACTGCTCACGCAACTGATATAAACAAGGCTGCCCAGTTCTGCGCCTTTCACTGCCGGAACTACAACAGAATTCTGTTCTATCATTTTCTGGATTATCGGGCGGGCAGTTTCCGCATCAATTCCTTCGTTTTCCAGAACATCTATTGTTTTAAGTTTGTGATCTTCTACTATTACATTCAGCTGCAAATGAAGAAAGCTTGTATAAGTTTTACCTTCATAAGTTCCATCATTTATCTGGCTGAGTTCAATCTTATAAAAGGGAAGCGAAGCGGCTTCTCGAAAACGCGCCTTGCGACGGGCAATCAGGTACCCGCCCGCCATTAAACAAATCAGCGCCACCGCCATTAAGATTTTGGACATTTGATTTTCTTTGCTATTATTAATATTCATTGTACACATTATAACATAAAAATTAAAAAATTGCGGGTCCCAGCGACGGCAAAAATGACAAGGTATCCCCCGCCTTTCGCTTACCCATGCTTGCTTTGCTCGCATGGCCGCTGGCGGTTCCCCCTTATCATTTCTTGCCTGCGTCCCACAATTTTTTAATTTTTATGTTATAATAAATTTTAGAGGTCTTAAAATATGCAGGAAATCAAATGTCCAAAATGTGGTGAAGTTTTTCAGATTGACGAGGCAGGATACGCTGAAATCGTAAAGCAGGTTCGCACCCGCGAATTCAATGACGAACTCCAGCGTCAGAAATCTGCCATGGATTCTGAAAAGAAAATGGCAGTTGAACTTGCAGTTACACAGGCAAAATCTGAAAAAGACGACGAAATTTCAAAACTCAGAAATCAGCTGGCAGCTCAGAACAATGAACTTAATAACATGAAGGATAAATCTGCAGCAGAATTAAAAATTGCTCTTTCACAAAAGGAACAGGAAATTACACAGCTGCGCAGTACTATAGAGACCAACAAATCAAAATCTGAACTTGCCGTAAAAACTGCTCTTCAGGAAAAAGACAGCCTTATCGCAGACCTTCAGAATAAGCTTAAGCTTGAACAAAGTGAATCTCAACTTCGCGAAACAAACCTCAAGCAGCAATATGATGTTCAACTCAAGGCTAAAGATGAAACTATCGCCTTCTATAAAGACTTCAAAGCAAAAGAATCCACAAAACAGATTGGTGAAGACCTCGAGCAATACTGTCTTTCCGAGTTTAATAAAAACCGCGCCATTGGTTTTCAGAACGCATACTTTGAAAAAGATAACGAAGTTTCAAAAACATCCGGCAGTAAGGGCGATTTTATTTTCCGCGACTTTAGCGGCGAAGGTGAAGACAAAATCGAGTTTATCTCCATCATGTTTGAAATGAAAAATCAGGCAGATGAAACTGCAACCAAGCATAAAAACGAAGACTTTTTCAAAGAGCTGGACAAAGATCGCAACGAAAAAAACTGTGAATATGCAGTTCTTGTTTCCATGCTCGAAGAAGATAATGATTATTACAACACAGGCATAGTAGATGTTTCATACAAGTATCCAAAAATGTATGTAATCCGACCTCAATTTTTTATTCAGCTGATTACAATTTTAAGAAACGCTGCCCTCAACAGCCTTGAGTACAAACGTGAAATTGCGCAAATCAAAAATCAGAATATTGATATAACAAATTTTGAAAGTGACCTTAATCTTTTTAAAGACAAATTCTTAAACAACGTAGATCTGGCAATGCGACAGCATTCTTCTGCAATTGAAGAAATTGATAAGGCCATTAAGACACTTCAGAAGATTAAAGATCTTTTTGAAAAGTCGGACAACAATCTGCGTCTTGCAAACAATAAGCTTGAAGATCTTACAATCAAAAAGCTTACCCGCAATAATCCGACTATGAAAGAAAAGTTTGATGCATTGAAAGATTAAAAGTTATCTTCTTTTCCTTTCAGGGTGTTGTTCGTAGAATAATTTTTTATCTTCATACATATTTACGTCAGCAGTTTTCATTGCATCATAAATTCTCTGACTATTTTCTTCTAAGCAGACGCCAACCGCAAAGCTTACAGTATCTGTTTCTGCAGCCAGTTCTTTTATCTGACGGGCAGATTCTTCCAGATATTCAAGATTTGTATCGCGCAATAAAACCATGAACTCATCGCCACCTGCACGATAAATCTCCTGTTTTCTGAATACCTTTTTCAAAATATTTGCGGCATCCTTAATCAATTTATCGCCGGCTGAATGGCCTTGATTATCGTTCATCTGTTTGAGTCCATTTAAGTCTGCAAAAACAATACCGATATTTTTTCTTCCTGCACGGTCATCAATACTCAACTGCATAACGCGGTTATTCATTTCGTTACGATTCAAAACTCCTGTAAGCAAATCGACTGTACTCAAAAGTCTGAATTTATCAAACATCTGATAGCTTGAAATTTCAGAAGCAAGGAAGAAAGTTGTAAGTTCAAGAGTTTCTTTTATATGAAGAGTTTTTGATGTATCAAAGTTTGTCGCCCAGATATATCCTAAAAGTTCATAGCCGGATTTAAGTGGAAACAGAACAAGACTTTTTACATGAGCTTCTTTCAGAGACTTAAACCATTCTTCGCTCTTAGATTTTATAATCTCCAAATCGTTCTCATCTTTAAGGATTATACAATTACTTCCACCAATAACATCGTCCCAGGTTTTAGCGATTTCATAAAAATCTTCTGTAAACCATCCCGGATCATAATCAACAAAATCTGGAGATATATCCTCACAGAGCAATGAACATTTTGTTGTAAGTCCATCTATATTTAAAATTGCACAATAAGCAGCACCACAAAGATTTCTTATATCTTTGATTACTTCATTCATAGTTGTTTTGAAATCTGCTGTTCCGCGAAGCTTTATACAGGTATTCAAAACTTCAGCAGCAATATCATGTGAAACATTTGCCATCTTTTCAGAATCTGCCTCATGAGTGAGTTCCTGTGTATAAGTACAGTAGCAGAGGTTTCCATCTTCAAAATCTATAGGAAGAGAAAATAGATTAAACCAGAAATCAAAGCGGTCTGGATGAACATAGGAATGCTGGGGCTTTTTTAAAACAGCACTGCTATAGCAGAAATATTCAAAATTTGTATCATGAGGAAAATAATTCTGATACTCTGAATTAGGAATAAATTTCTTTGAGAGAGCTTCCGGCATATCCGGCATATTTTCAATAGAATCAATGTAGGCCTTGTTTCCTGCAACAATCCGGATTTCACCCCACTTGCCATTGCCAAGATTTTCTACTGACATAATGCAGGTCATAGGATGAAAACCGTCTACAAATTTCTGAAAATCCATTAAAATCCCTCACACAAAAAATGTTCTATAATTTTAGCATGAGAAATATGATTTTTCAAATTTATATGGATTACAAGGATTACCTTATTCTTCACTCATATTATGCATAATCTGGTGCAGAGTCTGCAAAAGTGGAGCTGCCTTTTTCATATCAAGAATATTCTGGCACATCATTTGCTGAGGAATACCTGAGCATTTTTCCTTCATAGCCTTTCCCTGATTAGTAAGTTTAATATAAACAGTACGTTCATCTTTCCCACCGCGGGTACGGGTAAGAAGCCCCTGCCCTTCCATTTTTTTAAGAAGAGGAGTGAGGGTGCCGGAATCAAGAAAGAGGCGGGCTCCAAGTTCTTTTACAGTAACGTTATCTTTTTCCCAGAGACAAAGCAGAGTGATATAGGCAGTATAAGTAAGCCCAAGTGGTTCCAGAAGAGGAGTATATTTTCTGATTATTTCCTTTGAACAAACATAAAGCGCAAAACAAATCTGATTATCCAGCGCCAGAGGATTAAAAGTCTGATTTTCATTCATATCTTTCATGATTAAATTGTATACAATTTACTTGACAATTTCAAGAACTAATTGTATATTATTTACAGATTTTAGATTGTACACAATCAAATTGTGCAATAAGCGAGGTTAGCATGAGTATTTATGATTTTTCTGTAAAGACAAGAGATGGAAAAGAAGTAAGCCTTAATGATTATAAAGGCAAGGCTCTTTTGATTGTAAACACTGCAACTGGCTGTGGTTTTACACCTCAGTATAAAGGGCTGCAGGAATTGTATAATAAATACAAGGATAAGGGCTTTGAGATTCTGGATTTCCCATGTAATCAGTTTGCAAACCAGGCTCCGGGAAACAATGAAGAAATTCACACCTTCTGTACAGGCCGCTTTGGAATCACCTTCCCTCAGTTTGCCAAGATTGATGTAAATGGAAAGAATGAAGATCCGCTTTATACATATCTTAAAAAACAAAAAGGCGGATTCTGTACATCAAAAATTAAATGGAACTTTACAAAGTTCCTCGTTAGCCGTGACGGCACTGTTTTGAAACGATTTGCTCCAACTATAACACCAGAAAAAATAGACGCTTATATTACGAAAACACTCTAAAACTTTGGAGGTCTTTCCTAGACATCATAATCCACCTGGAAAAGACCTCCTTTCAAGAAAGTCTATTGTCTAAAATAGAAATCGCCTCTTACAAGGTTTATTTCTTTACCATAAAGAGCTTCCATTTCTTCTTTAGTTTTTTCGTATTCATCTATATGCCTTAGATTTGTAGGTCGTAATGAATAATCAACATCATACTCAAAGGTTCCGATATAAATATATTGTGCACCTGGCGGACAGGTAATTGCAATATTCAATGGAAGATCAAAGTAGTAATAATAACTTCTATTAGCAAATAAAGTTGTCCGGATTCTTTGGATATTAACTGTTTTTGTTTTTCCTGGTCTATTATCAAAGTAAAATGTCTGATTAATATCCCAGTTTTTATATCCAAGGTTCATTCCCCACATTCCCACAATTTCGCTATCCATGTCATCATCTAAAACAAAATAAATGTTATTAAATTCATTTAAATCCTTGCTTCTTGGATAGAATAATTTCCTATAACCTTCTATTGATTTATCAAATGAAGATGAAAATTGTATTTTTCCTACAATTATAACTTCTTTTGATGATTTCGGCTCAGGATGTCTAGGAACTCTTGTTGTCTGTGCAAATACACTTGTAAAACTAAATATGATTAATAATACTAATAATACTTTTTTCATTATTTTAATTCTCCCAATCTCTTATTAAATAATTCAGCCCATTCTGTATCTTTATAAATTTTCAAAGCCAGCCGAATAGCATCTTTTTCCTCGTCTTTATTTAATTTATCTGCAAAATAATAAATTTGTGGTTTATCAAAACTCATATTATAACCACCGATTCCACAATAGACGTATTCTTTTTTACCTGAACTAAAGAACCCAGTATCTTCGGTTTCATACTGCATTATTTTAATTTTATCATCTACATAAACTGGTCTTTCCGCAACAAAGCAATCATTTGAAACTTCACATTTAATTAATTCATAATTGTAATCTGAAGCTTGAACTAACAGATCAATATCCGAAAGATCTTCCCAGTAACCATAAACCACGACAGAATTTTTTGTAGTCAGTGGAACACCATTTTTGTTTGGAATTTCAGTTGAAGCACAACCGATAAACATAAACAAACCCAAAAGTAATAATACAGGAATAAGTTTTTTCATTTTTAACTCCTTTTTTACCATTTATATTCTAAATCAAAGAAAAAAACAACCTTTGGAATCTGGGTTTTCCTTTTACAAATAACTTAAAGAATTTAATAATATTACAGAATTATATGTTGAAATATTAAAACTACTAGAATAATCTTGAAATCTTTGATAATATATGCTCTCAGTATGAAAACTGAGACATGTTTGAAATCTGTAATTCTCATGGTGAATGATAATTTTCATATTATTTTTATTTGAATTTGATGGCGAGTTCTTTTTTGGAACTCGCTTTTTTTATACCCCGGGGGCGTTGCGAAACAATTAATTGTTTCGAGCCGTTATTTCGATGAGCCTAAAAATTACTTTCGCAATTTTTTTAACGGCTCTTCGATTTTAGGCAGGGGGTGTCCCCCGCAGAGAGGGTAGCGGAAAAGACCGCAGCGAAGGAGCGAGCCGCAGGCGAGCGACTGAGTGAGGACTTTGGAGCGAGGGGGAGACTTCCCCCTCCTTTATGAAATTGTTTTTTATAGGAGTTATATAAATGAAGAGAACAGACATCAACAAAGTTTTGATTATTGGTTCGGGACCGATTGTTATTGGTCAGGCTTGTGAGTTCGACTATTCGGGAACTCAGGCTTGTAAGGCCCTGCGCGAAAATGGCTACAAGATTGTGCTTGTAAACTCTAACCCGGCTACTATTATGACTGACCCGGTTATGGCGGACGCTACTTATATTGAGCCGCTGAATGTTGAGCGTCTTTCTCAGATTATTGAAAAGGAACGTCCTGATGCCCTGCTTCCTAACCTTGGTGGTCAGACTGGTTTGAACATGGCTATGGAATTGAACAAGGCCGGCGTTCTTGATAAATACGGTGTTCAGGTTATTGGTGTAAACCTTGATGCTATTGAACGCGGTGAGGACCGTGAGATTTTCAAGGAGACTATGAAGGGGCTTGGAATTGACACTCCTCGCTCGGGAATCTGTCACACTGTAGAAGGTGCCGAAAAGATTGCTGAAGAAATCGGCTTCCCTCTGGTTGTTCGCCCTGCTTATACTATGGGTGGTCAGGGTGGCGGTTTCTGCTACAATGTTGAAGAGCTACGCACTATTGTTGCAAATGGTCTGGATCTTTCTATGACTCATCAGTGTTTGATTGAAGAGTCTATTCTTGGTTGGGAAGAGCTTGAAGTTGAAGTTGTTCGCGACGCTAAGAATCAGATGATTGCAATCTGTTTTATTGAAAATATTGATGCTGTTGGTGTTCATACTGGTGACTCTTTCTGTTCTGCTCCTTTCATGACCATTGATAAGGAACTTGAAGAGAGACTTAAGAGAGACGCCTTTAAGATTGTTGAATCTATCGGCGTTATCGGTGGTACTAACGTTCAGTTCGCTCACAATCCTAAGACTGGACGCGTTGTTATTATTGAAATCAACCCTCGTACTTCTCGTTCTTCTGCTCTTGCTTCTAAGGCTACAGGTTTCCCTATCGCGCTGATTTCTGCAAAGCTTGCTTCGGGAATGACACTCGACGAAATCCCATACTGGCGTGATGGAACTCTTGAAAAGTATACTCCGGGTGGAGCTCCTGATGGAGACTATGTTGTATTGAAGTTTGCCCGCTGGGCATTTGAAAAGTTCCGTGGTGTTGAGGACTCGCTTGGTACTTCTATGAAGGCCGTTGGTGAAGTTATGTCTATCGGTAAGACTTTCAAAGAGACTTTCCAGAAGGCTATCCGTGGTTTGGAAAATGGCCGCTCAGGACTTGGATTTGCTAAGGACTTCAACAGAAAGTCAGCTGATGAATTGTGCGAAATGCTCAAGACTGCTTCAAGCGAAAGATACTTCCAGCTTTACGAAGCAATCCGTAAGGGTGTTAGCCTTGAAAAACTCCACGACATTACATACGTAAAAATGTTCTTCCTCGAGCAGATGAAAGAGCTTGTTGACCTTGAAGAGGAAATGCTTAAGAACCCGGGACGCGTTCCTGCAGATGACCTTCTTATCAAGGCAAAGAAAGACGGATTCAGCGATAAGTATTTGAGCAAGATTTTGAAGGTTGCTGAAAAAGATATCCGCAACCGCCGCAAGGAACTTGGAATTAAGGAAGCATGGCTTGCTGTTCCGGTATCTGGCGTTGAAAATGCTAATTACTACTATTCTACATATAATGCTGAGGACAAATCAGTGGCTACCGACAACAAGAAGAAGATTATGATTCTTGGTGGTGGTCCTAACAGAATTGGTCAGGGTATTGAGTTTGACTACTGCTGCTGTCATGCGGCTATGCAGCTTAAGGAAATGGGCTACGAAACAATCATCGTAAACTGTAACCCAGAAACTGTTTCTACAGACTATGATACTTCTGATAAACTTTACTTTGAGCCAGTTACAACAGAAGACGTACTTCAGATTTACGAAAAAGAAAAGCCATTCGGAGTTATCGTTCAGTTTGGTGGACAGACTCCGCTTAATATTGCCCGCGAACTTCAGGAAAACGGCGTAAACATCCTCGGTACATCAATCGACTCAATCGACATCGCTGAAGACCGCGATCTCTTCCGCCACATGATGGAAAAACTTGAAATCCCAATGCCAGAAAGTGGAATGGCAATTGACTTCAACGAGGCTAAGGCTTGTGCAGATAAGATCGGTTACCCTATCATGATTCGTCCTTCATTCGTTCTTGGTGGACGCGGAATGGAAGTAATTTATGATGAAGCAACTTTGAAGGAATACGTTGAAAAGGCTGTTGGTGTTACACCTGACCGCCCACTTTTGATTGACCGCTTCCTTAAGAATGCTCTTGAGTGTGAAGCTGATGCTTTGGCCGATTCAACACACGTTTATATCCCGGCTGTAATGGAGCATGTTGAGCTTGCAGGTATTCACTCTGGTGACTCAGCTTGTGTAATTCCACCGGTTTCGATTCCTCAGAACAATCTGGATACAATCAAAGAATATACAAAGAAGATTGCAGAAAACCTCCACGTTTGCGGTTTGATGAACATGCAGTACGCAATCGAAGACGGAAAGGTTTATGTAATTGAGGCTAACCCACGTGCTTCTCGTACAGTTCCTCTCGTATCAAAAGTTTGTGACACACAGATGGCTCGCCTCGCAACAAGAATGATGCTTGGGGAATCACTCGAATCTCTCGGCCTCAAAGACAAAAAGATTCCTTACTACGGAGCAAAAGAAGCTGTTCTTCCATGGGCTCGCTTCCCTGGAGTTGACCCAATCCTCGGACCTGAAATGCGCTCAACTGGTGAAGTTCTCGGCCTCGCAGAAACCTTCCCACTCGCCTTCTACAAGGCACAGGAAGCCGCAGGTTCTGAACTCCCACACGCACCGGCTGCTTGGGAAAACAAGAAGGTTCTTATCTCCCTCAGCAACAAGGAAGGTCAGAAGGACCAGGTACTCTTCATCGGTAAAACTCTGAAAGACCTCGGCTTTACATTGATTGGAACACAAGGCACCGCAGACTTCTACAACTCAAACGGCATCAAGTGCGAAGTTGTAAACAAGATTGGTGCCGGCCGCCCAGACGTAGTCGACCTGATTATGAACAAAGACGTTTGTCTTGTAATCAACACACCAAAAGCAAAACGCAACTACGCCGAAGACCGCAAGACAATCCGCAAGGCTTGTTTGAAGTACAAGGTAAGCTACATCACAACCCTCGCCGGCGCACTCGCTGCGGTTAAGGGTATTGAGAGCGTTAAGAATGGAAATGGTGGTGAGGGTGGAGTTAAGTCTCTCCAGGAATATCACTCACTTATAAAATAATGTAAACTTAATGTCGAAAATTTCGACATCAAGTTTATGTTTAATCGGGGTCAAAATTTTTGACCTCGATTTTTTTTGATTAAAAATCATTCCTTAATTTGAGGTGAAAATTTTGCACCTCAAAAGTCTCTGGTGAAATCGCACTTTGCGACTTCACGCACCTACTGAATTTTTCTGAAAAATCTTATATATTTGAAACAGGAGCAAAAAAATGAAACTGATTTCCTGGAATATTGATTCGATAAATGCGGCGCTGACTTCTACTTCGGACAGGGCGCTTTTGTCTCAGGCTGTACTGAAAAAGCTTGGTGACTACAATGCTGATGTTATTGCGATTCAGGAAACTAAGCTGCCGGCGGAGGGGCCTTCGGATAAGCACTTGGAGCTGCTGGCTCAGTATTTTCCGGGTTATAAAATTGAATGGCTTTCTTCTGTGCCTCCTGCAAAAAAAGGTTATGCTGGTACTATGATTTTATACAAGGAAGGCCTGACCGCAAAACGCGAAGTGCCACGACTTGGCGCTCCGGATACTATGGACGATGAGGGCCGCCTTCTTACTCTTGAGTTTGACGATTTTTATTTTGTGAATGTTTATACTCCAAACTCTGGAGATGGTCTTAAACGCCTTTCTGAACGCCAGACCTGGGATGCCCTTTATGCTGATTACCTCGCTTCTCTTGATAAGAAAAAGCCTGTCATCGCCTGCGGTGACTTCAACGTAGCTCACAAAGAAATCGACCTTGCAAACCCGGCATCAAATCATTTTTCTGCAGGCTTTACAGACGAAGAACGCGAAGGTTTTACAAAACTCCTGGCCCGCGGCTTTACAGACAGCTTCCGCCACATTCATGGCGATGTGAAAGATATTTATTCCTGGTGGGGTCAAAGAATCAAAACCAGCAAGATAAACAACTCGGGCTGGCGTATTGATTACTTCCTCGTCAGCGACCGCATCAAGGACCAGATTAAAAAATCAGAGATGATAGATTCCGGCCCGCGACAGGATCATACTCCAATTCTGCTTGAAATTGATATCGGCTAATTAAGGACCTGCAAAAAAATGTTACAAGAAAATTACGAAATCCAGCCTTTTGATATGAATAATATTCCTCTGATTCTTGAGGTAGTTGTGCCAATGTGGAGCCCGCCGGTTGAAGACATGAACTTCCGCCGTTTTTATGTTGAAGGTATTATCCAAAGAAATTATTTCGAAAACGAATTTCACTATCAGTTGATGAAAAAATCCGGGGAAGGCGACATAGACAAAACCGACCCTCACGGAGAATTTTCCGCCATGGCCTTCTTCGCCCGCAAATCTGATATCTGCAAGGCTGACGACTGGTTCGCGGAAGAATCAAAAAAATACCCCGCTGAACTTCTGAACTCAACCCAAATGGGCAAAACCTACATAGAACTGATGGACGAAAAGACCCGCTCTTTTATGAATGAAGATGATATTCAGCTGACACTTTATGTGAGCCGGAAAAAAGGCTGCGGTTCTAAACTGCTTAATGAATTGTGTAACCAGCTGCGCGCTCAGGGCTACAAGAATCTTTACCTCTGGACCGACTGCGAATGCAACTGGCAGTGGTACACAGAACATGGCTATGAACTGGTTTCTACAGATGTCTATGCCCCCTTCTCACACGAAGACGGCAAAGACTATCTGACTTATATTTTCAGGAAAAAACTTTAGACTCGAATTGCTCTTATTAACTGTTGATGAAGAACAAAGAGAAGAAAATGTAAACGCTTCCGAACAGCATAATGATGTTGCTGAACAGGTGCATAAATTTAACTTTCTTGAGGTTGTAGAAAATGATGCCTACGAGATAGAAGAAAGCACCCAGAACGAGCATGCTGAAGCTTTTTGCAGAAAGAACTTCGAAAAGATTCTTTGCAACTACGAGACCAGAGAAGCCTGCGAGTATGTAGAGAATTATGTTCAGCTTTGCATATTTCTGACCGGAAATTGCGTAGAAAAGAATTCCTACCAGAACAATTGCCCAGACAATTCCAAAAAGAATCCAGCCTGTCATTCCCTGAATCTTTGTGATTGTGTAAGCACTGTAGCCAAAACCAATAATCAGGAAAGACAAAACATGTGACAAACGGTCAAAAACCTGCTTTGCTGTAAGGTTTGTAAGTGCATGCTGAAGCAAAGAGCTGAGATACATCAAAATCATTGATATACCAAAGAATGAATAAAATACAATTGTTGTATTAAAGAAGTTTGTAACATTTCGCATTGCAAGAGTATCAAGAATTGCAGTTGCAGCAATAAAGAGAGAAGCTCCTATTCCCTGAACAATTGAACTTGCAATTTCTTCACCAGTTGTTAAACGGCGGGTATTTTTTGTAAGCTCCAGAATCTTTTTTTCACTTTCGATGCGTCTTTCTGCACGCTTTTTTGCTCTTTCGTTTTTAGCATATTCGGCTGCAGCGTATTTTGCTTTGAGACGTTCCGGATCTTCGGCATACTGAATCTGTACCTGCTGAACAGCGTTTTCATAATCAAGTTTAAGCTGAGCAAGGCGCGAACGCTTTTTCTGTTTGAGAGATTTTAGAGTTGATTTTCTAACTGCTTTTTCAGCAATATCATCTTGTCTAGACATAGGAATACCTCGTTTTTTCGATTTATTTTATTATGACATTTTTTGGTGATTTTGTCAAAGTAAATCTATGTTCGGGAGAATTCCAAATTTAGCGGGTACAGAGCTCGTACAAAAGAACGCCTGCTGCTACCGAAACGTTAAGGCTGTCGATTTTTCCACAGGTTGGAATTGAGACAATTGTATCGCACTGTTTTTCGAGGAGCTGTGAGATGCCGGTTCCCTCGCTGCCCATGATGAGAACGGATTTTGCAGGGAAGTCGATTTTGCGGCAGTTTTCTCCACCTGCGTCGGCACCGTAAATCCAGAAGCCAGCCTGTTTGAGCTGTTCGGCAGCGCGCACAAGGTTGTTTACAATTGCAACCGGAACCCAGGCGCTGGCACCAGCACTTGTACGGCCGATTACTTCGTTACCTGCAATGTCGCTGGCAGAATTGTGTTCAGGAATAATAACAAGAGAAGCACCGAACTGGTCGCAGCTTCTAAGAATGGCACCTACATTATGAGGGTCTGTAATGCTGTCGAGAATTACGACGGTGCAGCGCCCTTTGGCAGAATCGCCATCCGCGCCGGCATCGCCGCTATGAGTTTTCACCCAGGAATCAAAGTCTACAAGATTAGCCGCCGGCTTTTTTGTGCTGTCAGAAATCTCCATAACAATACCGCGATGGTCTCGCAGAGTTTCATCGAGCCCGCTGACCATCTGGTCGAGCGCAGCGTCGTTCGTCTGCTCACAGGTGATTCCCGCATCCTTTGCAGCAGCAAGAATCTTTTTTACACGCGGTCCCGGCTTGCTGAAATAAATCTTATAGCCAGACGGCGTGTCTTTTTTCTGAGAACGAACTTTTTCTTCGATAGAGTGAAAACCGGTTATGAACATACAGTTAGCGTCCGCAGCACTGCTTGTATTTTTTTCCGCTTCCACATGGACATGGATCGTTGCGGCCTACTTTTGCACCAACGCGCTTTACTGTTGTAGGAATTACATTACCTGCAACATACTTCCAGTCATCACCAACTTTTTTGAAAAGAGAAATTTCGTGATGAATGTCGTGCATATTGTGAAGAGTATAATCTGCTTCGAACTCTACAATTTCTTCGCCTTCTTTTTCGCCTTTTTCTGTGCGTAAAATCTTAAGGCCGTTCCACTGTGACTGCTTACTCCAGTCTTCTGTTGCCTTACGGTCAATTTCGCCGATACCTTCGCCTTCTTCGCAAGAGTTAATGATGTAGTCAATTTCGTGAACTACGTAAGAAGTGTAGCGGGCACGCATACATGCTTCTGCACTAGGAGCTTTAATTTTTCCTTTGATAATTGGTTCACAGCATTCGCCGTATTTCTTGCCCGAACCACAAGGGCATAATTCGTTTGTATTACTCATGGAGGATATTTTAATGAATAAATGATTGTAGGGCAACTGCGAAAGAATTATAATCATCTTATGTGCAAAAGCTTAATTACTTTACAGAATTGTAGAATTGAAAACAGCCGCGCCGTGCAGGTAGCTGAACTCTCATGGAAAATGAACGAGGGTGAGGTATGGCTTGTGATTGGACCGAACGGCGGTGGTAAAGCTGATTTTTTGAATGCGCTTTCTGCAAATTGTGAAAGCGGCAGTGGCAGCGGAATAAAAATCACACCGAATACAGACGGACTTTTTTCTGATATTTTTTCTGATTCTACTGAGCTGGTTTCTCTGGAGCGGGCCGCACGCCTGATTCAGGAAGAGCGTGAAAATGATGAAAGTGATTACCTTGAAGGCGGCGTTGACCACGGACGAACCGGCCGTATTTTTATTGCACAGGCATTAGACCCTCAGCTTAAAAAGGGAGTAGAACATTCGGAGCTTCCGGCAGCAGCAAGACAGCTGGAAGGCGACCCTGCAATCAAGCTTTGCGGAATCGAAAAAATTCTGGACCGAGGCTTAAAATACATGTCCACCGGCGAAATTCGCCGAACCCTGCTTGCACGTGCCCTTGTTTCAGGCAAAAAGCTTTTGATTTTGAGTGACCCTTTTGCAGGACTTGATGTTCAGAGCCGCACAATTCTTCTGGAGTTTTTTGATTCTATTGCGCGTCGCGGCCAGCCTCACATCATTTTAGGAATGGAACGCTGGCACGAAATTCCAGATGCAATAACCCATGTCATAGAATTTGCAGATAAAAATGTTTCCTTCTGTGGTGCCCGCAGCGAATATGAAAAACTGATTTCTGAACGGGCTGCCGGCTCAAAGGCCAGTGAAGAAAAAGAAAAGCAGGATTTTCAAGAAGGGTTTGAGGAACTAACAGACAATTCTGAAATTGATGGTGGTTTCGACAGGCTCAACCACCGCGATTTCCTCGTAGAAATGCACGACGTAAATGTTGGCTGGGATGACCATAAGGTTTTGCGTAACCTGAACTGGAGCCTGCGTCGCGGCCAGCACTGGCTTGTACGCGGCCCTAACGGCAGCGGAAAAACAACCTTCCTCGAGCTTATTACCGGCGACAATATGCAGGTTTTCAGCAACGACATCCGTATTTTTGGAAATCGCCGCGGCTCGGGCGAAACAATCTGGGACATTAAAAAACGCCTCGGAATTGTGTCGTATCGCCTTCACGTTGAGTACAGAATGTTGGGCGGAACTTCTCTGCTGGCTGTAATCATAAGCGGGCTGCGCGACAGCATAGGTCTCTACGGCGCTCCAAGCGACCTCGAAATATCAGCCGCAAAAAAATGGCTTGCCCTCGGCGGTTTTGCAGGCCGTGAATCAGAAAACTTCGGCAACCTCAGCTACGGTGAACAGCGGGCCATTCTTATTTTGCGTTCAGCTGTAAAAACCCCGGAAATCCTTATTCTGGATGAACCTTGCCACGGCCTGGACGAAAACTACCGCAATAAAATCCTTCAGCTTATGAATCTGATTGGAAAGGGCGGCACAACAACCATGCTGCACGTTACCCACGACCCGAGCGAAGTCCTTGAATGTGAAAAACATATCCTCGAACTGCACCCGGATGAAGATCCGATGTACAGAATTATTGAAAAATAACCGATAATCTATTTATGAAAAAACCAGTCAGCTTGTTTTTAATCCTCTCAGTTTTTTGCTGCGCTTGTTCTGCCCGCGGAAAAGCTGATATTGAAGTTCCCACAGAAGAAGTTGAATACGCTCTCAAAGGCGATGAACCTTCTGTTATTGTTGAAGAAGAACCCCTTCTTCCTCTCTATACCCTGCGCCAGCCAATCGGAAAACCGGTAGAACTTCGCGAAAGCTGGGGCTATGTTATGCAGAGTCGCCTCGAAGAATACGATAATTCTATTCCACTTACAGACGTATGTTTTTTTTCTGCAGATGTAAACTGCTATGGCGAACTAACAGGTATTCCAAACCGTTCACACATAAATACAAAAGGAGCCCGCTGCCATCTGGTAATCACCTGCGACAGCAAATCACTCACTCATTTTATTCTGGAACCTGGAACAAAGGTAAGAAATAATCTGCTTAAGGCTATAGTAAAAGCCGGAGCTGCCTACGACGGTGTTCAGATAGATTTTGAACTTGTACCTGCCCGCGACCGCAAAAACTTTATCAGCTTCTGTTCAGATCTCCGCTACATGCTGGGAAAAGCAAAATGGTTTTCAATCTGTGTGCCAGCCCGCTTTAAGCTGCTTTCAGAAGATATTTATCCTTACGCAGAAATTGCAAATTACTGTGACCGTGTTTTTGTCATGGCTTATGATGAACACTGGTCTACAAGTAAACCAGGAGCCGTAGCTTCGGTAGAATGGTGCCGCAAAGTTATGGAATATGCACAAAAATCAATCCCTCCAAAAAAACTCGTTATGGGGTTACCATTTTATGGAAGAACCTGGGCAAACGAAACAACTGCAGGTGCCTGGTATTTCAGCGGTGCAAACCGAATCATGACAGAACACAAAGTTACAGAAGTAAATTACGATGAAGAAATTCCAACCTTCAAATATACCGCGCAGGTAGAAGTTACCGGTTATTTCAATGATACCTGGTCTGTACTTCAGCTTGCCCGCCTTTATGAAGATGCCGGTATCCAAAAAATGGGTTTCTGGCGCATAGGACAGGAAGACCCGGCTTTCTGGAACTGGATTAAGATTTCAAAATAAATCCAAAAATTTTTTTTTATTAATAAGTGACACTTTTTCTCCTTATATCTGTTATAATTAGTATAAGGAGAAAAAAATGAAAAGAGCTCTTTCTATTTTATTGATTTTATTTACAGTCTCTGCCGGTTTTCTTTTCGCAGATTCTTCAAATGCTGATCCTTTTGATTCTCTCATTGAAAAACTTCTTAAAGATTTTGATGATGAAGGAGCCACAGTAGCCGTAAAAGTCTTCAATGCTGATTTAGGAAACAATGAACGCAAAAAGATTTCTAAATCTGTTCAATTCTCACTTTACTGTACAGACATTGTTGAAGTTGTAGCAAAATCAGATGAAGCTGATTATATCTGTACCGGCAAAATTGAAGTAGACGGTCCTAATTACATCATCAGCGCAAAGCTTATTGATAACTATGATGATACTGTAATCGGAAAAGCCAAACAGAAAGTTCCTAAAGACTACTATGTTGAAAAGCCTAGTGATGTAAAAGTTGAAACAGTAGTTGTTGAAGATTCTGTTGATGCAGATGATATTCTTGGCGCAATTGTTGTGGGCAGCATAATCGGTGGTGTATTCCATGCAATCACAACACCTCCACGCCCTGTATACGTTAGACCACCACGTCCACCAAGACCACATCGGGTTCGACCTTATAGACCATAAATCCCTTTCCCTGGCTGACCAACATAAACCTTGGCCAGCCTTTTTTATTTTATCCCCCCTATTATCATTCCTTTAATTCCGTTGTATACTGAATAAAATTTTTTATAGGACAATAATATGATTTTTTCACCAAATGAGATTCAGGAAACTGTAAATATGTTTATGCGCCAGAAACTGGATATCCGCTGTATTACAATGGGTATTTCGCTTTTGGATTGTGCTGATTCAGACAGCAAACGTGCCTGCGACAAAATTTACGACAAGATTATGAAAAAGGCCGGCAAGCTTGTTCAGACAGGCCAGGATATTGAAAAGGAATTTGGTGTTCCAATCATCAACAAGCGTATTTCCGTTACTCCGATTGCCCTTGTTGCCGGAGCAAGTGAAGCTAAGAATTACGTTCCATATATTAAGACACTCGACCGCTGTGCCCATGAGCTCGGCGTAAACTTTATCGGCGGATTTTCTGCCCTCGTTCAAAAAGGAATTACTCCTGCAGACCGCATTTTGATTGATTCAATTCCGGAAGCTCTCGCTACAACTGATTTTGTTTGTTCATCTGTAAATGTTGGTTCGACAAAATCTGGTATTAATATGGATGCTGTAAAACTGATGGGTGAAACAATCGTAAAAACTGCAGAGGTTTCTAAAAACTGTGAAGTAAACGGTTGTGCAAAGCTTGTAGTTTTCTGTAACGCTCCGGAAGATAACCCCTTTATGGCCGGTGCCTTCCACGGTCCTGGAGAAGCTGATTGTGTAATCAACGTTGGTGTATCAGGCCCTGGAGTAATTCTTGCTGCTGCCCGCGAATATAAGGGACAGCCAATCAATGTTCTCGCAGACGGAATCAAAAAGATGGCCTTTAAGATTACCCGTATGGGACAGCTTGTGGGCTCAGAGGCAGCAAAACGTCTTGGTGTTGATTTTGGTATTCTTGATTTGTCTCTCGCTCCTACTCCAGCCGTTGGCGACTCTGTTGCCCGCATTCTGGAAGAAATTGGTCTTGAAGGTTGTGGTGCCCCTGGTACTACTGCTGCCCTTGCTATGCTTACTGATATGGTAAAGAAAGGCGGTGTTATGGCTTCTACAAACGTTGGTGGTTTGAGCGGTGCCTTTATTCCTGTTTCAGAAGATGAAGGTATGATTGAAGCTGCAAAGAATGGTTCTATCTGTCTTGAAAAGCTTGAAGCAATGACTACAGTATGTTCTGTAGGACTTGATATGATTGCAATTCCAGGTGACACTCCTGCTACTACAATTTCTGGTATTCTTGCTGATGAGTTTGCAATCGGTATGGTAAACAATAAAACAACTGCCTGCCGCCTTATTCCGGCACCTGGAAAGAAGGCCGGTGAATGGGTAGAGTTCGGTGGTTTGCTCGGCGGATGTCCTGTAATGCCTGTAAGTAAGTTCGGCTGTGCAGACTTCATTAACCGCGGTGGAAGAATCCCGGCTCCTATTCATAGTTTCAGAAACTAATGACTTTAATTCCTGTTGAGACGCCGGAGGATTTTCTTCTGGCGCAGCAGTTTGTAATTCCGCACGAAGAGACCTGTGCCTCGCTGGCATCTCTCGTGCGCAAAAAATCTGACAAGTTAGTTTTTATTGTAAATTCAGATGAGGCGATAGTTTCGACAGACTCAACCACCATAAACGCCGTAATCACCACAGATTCCATCCTTGGCATAATAAATCTCGACTCCACAATCTATCACTGCATTCCAAATCCAGATTTACTTGATGCTGATTTTCTCAAAAGGGAACTTCCCTATCTTATGAAAAAGCAGGTTCGCTGCATTAGCGGTGAAAAAGGCGGTACGCAATTTTTGATTGATGTCTTTAAGCAGGGTAATTTCGACAAGCTCAATCACCCAGAGATTGTTTATGATTATAAGATGATGAGATGGAACGGACCGACGTCACAGATGGTTTCGACAGGCTCAACCACCGTAAATACCGCAAGCACCAGGCTTTCTGGTGGCGAAGAAATTATCCGCTGCACAGAACATGATATGGAAATTCTTCATCCCCTTCAAAAAGATTATATGAAAGATGAAGTTGCAGTTCCCGGAAGGCAAATCTCTGATGCGGAAGTAGACATCACCCTGCGCAATCTCCTCAAAAATCAGCTTTGCTTTGCGCTAACTTTTGACGACGACATTGTAGCTAAGGCTAATACAAATGCAATCGGAATTAACTGTGTACAGATTGGCGGAGTTTACACTAGCCCCCTCTACCGCCGTAACGGCTATGCAGGAGCTTTAGTACAGGCACTTTGTAACCGCTCTCTTCGCGCACACAAACATCCCGTACTTTTTGTAAAGGAAAAAAATATGCCCGCCTTCTCACTCTACCGAAAACTCGGCTTCGAAGAATGCGGGCACTACGCTATCGCTTATTATTGATTTACTCAAGATTCAACTTCAGTTTCAAAATGAAGTAAGTTACTGTACCGTAGATAGCAGAAAGAATAAGTGCAAAAAGTGCATTCCAGTATAATAACATAGTCGAATCATACATCTTATTAAGATAATCAGTATTTATCATTCCGAAAAATCTTGAAGTAAAACTGATAATTACAATAATGGCAGCAAGCTTAGCAAGTGTTCTATGTTTTTTAGACAGATGACCAATCGCATTAACCAGATATATAAACAGAATTAAGCACAATGAACTGGCCATATCAAAAAGAAGAAAACCAATGAAAGTAAGCGTCCAGTCTTCTTCAATTTTAAACATAGGAATATTTTTCATGAAAACCAAAACAAACGAAAGCAGCATTACGGCTGTATAAATCAGATCCCAGACTATAACAGTGCAGATGCGTCCCCAAAGATGCTCGCCGATTGTAACCGGCAAAGTAAGATTCAGGTATGCTTCATCTCCCAAAAGTCCGTTTTTGAAACGTTTTGTAATAACACTGATTGTAACTACAGCAGAAACTACTACAAGTACCCAGTAAATCATAAAGAAGAAACCAGCCAGGCCATCCAGTACATTTTCACTTCCATTAACGTTGAATGTAAAATTCATGTCCATATATCCATCACTAGTCCTTGGTATACATAAACCTGCAATAAGAGCTATTGCAAGAATCGCAACAAGAACCGGCAAAAGGATCCTTACTGAATGTTTCATTTCATATTTAAAAACTTTTCCAATCCAGGGAAATGGATTTCTAATAGTCTTTGTATTTTCCATCATATCGCTCCTATAAACAAACTATCGTTAGTTAGTAATCTTCACCTCAGACAATTAACATCTGAACTCTTCTCTAAAGAGCTGATCTATAGACATGCCCTTTTCTTCGCGGATTGAATCAACATCACCCTGACGGATTATTTTACCTTCCTTAAGGAAAAGCACATAATTCAAAACCGGTTCAATATCACTGATCAAGTGTGTAGAAAGAATTACTGTTGCATTCTCGCTGTAGTTAGAAATGATTGTATTGAGAATATAATCACGGGCAGCAGGATCTACACCACCAATAGGCTCGTCCAGCATATAAAGAGGAGCTTCGCGGCTCATAGTCAAAATCAGCTGCACCTTCTCTTTTGTTCCTTTCGAGAGGCTTTTTAATTTTTCACCTTTTTCGATTTTCAGACTTGTGAGCATTTCATAAGCTTTGTTCTTATTAAAGTTCTTATAAAAATCAGCCATCATCAAAACAAGGTCATTTACAGTCATCCAGTCATTCAGATAAACTCTGTCCGGCTGATAAGCAGCTATCTCTTTTGACTCAGCACCAGGCTTAAGACCACATACCAAAATCTCACCAGAGCTTGGCTTTAAAAGTCCGGCAGCAAGTTTAAGCAAAGTTGTTTTTCCGCTTCCGTTTGGTCCAAGCAGACCAACTATCGTACCCTTTGGAACAGACAAATCAATTCCTTTAAGGGCAGTTTTTGTTATATATCTTTTTGTAAGATTTTTACATTCCAAAACATTTTCCATAATCTCTTCTCCTATGCTTCGTTAATAATTTTTATTACTTCATCTTTATCAAAACCAAGAGATTTCATTTTATCGAGAAATTCTTCAATTTCTGTTTTTGCAAGTTCTTCTTTCATACTTTTGATTTTTTCCTTATCGTCTGTAATGAAACGTCCTGAAGTTCTTTCAGTACGAACCAGCCCCATTCTTTCCAGTTCGGAAAGTGCCTTCTGCATGGTGTTAGGATTTACTTTAGCCTTGACCGCAAGGTCTCTGACTGAATCAAGCCGACTACCTTCCGGGAGCTCACCGGAAATAATCTGCGCCTTAAAATAGTCAATCAGCTGAAGATAAATCGGTTTATCGTTTGTAAACTGGTATTCCATTATTACCTCGTTTGTACCATTGTATTAAGCACATAATACAGTTGACTAATTGAAATGTCAAGTTTTTTTTGAATTTTTTTTATTTTTACGATATGATTGTAGTCATATTATAAAGGATAGTTAAAAATATGCGAGAAATTCATTTTTCAAAAACTTCTAATAACCTCATACGATTCTTTTGTCTTGATGGAATTATTGTAGAAATACTATGCATTATACGTTTATTTTTGCGTTCCGGCTTTTCTCTGGAAATTCGTGAAATAACTAGTGTAATTACTTTTTTGATGTCAGATTTGAATACTGCGATTATAGATTTTATATGTCTTATTTTCTTTATTATTCTAATTTTCGTTCCACGGCATTTTGTTTTATTTTCAATAATATCTTTTCTATATTCTTTTAAAATCATAATTGTTGACACAATAGTAAAATATCCAATTGGACAACTTTTATATCTGATGGGTGTATCTTGCCTTGTTTTCCTTGGATTTTTCAGATACCACAGACTACCAAAAGTTATTTCTGCAGTTCTTATCAATTATATTCTTATTGGCCACAGTTTAATGTATGGAGTTGATGTACTTATCAATTCAATGATATATGCAATTGGATATACACTAGTATTTTTTGTAACTTTATTCTTTTCAGTCAGTTTTTTCAAATTTCTCTATACTACCAAGCATGCCAGAATATGGGATCTCTCTCAGTACCCGGAACTCACAAATCGTGATAAGGAATGGCTTAAACAGATTCTTGAAGAAAGACGTTATGAAGAAATTGCCGCTGATTCAGGAATTACCGTTGGTACCCTTAAAAACCGTATGCATCAGATTTTTAATATTGTAGGTATTGAAGACCGCATCAGTTTGCTGGCTACCTATGGTGGATACGAAGTGAAGTTCTAGATTTTCTATCACCCGAACTTGTTTCAGGGTCTTCATGACGTAAGTTCCTTTACCGTCTCCGCGTAATGCTCATCAAATGTTGCGCGGATAAGCGGACGTGCCGCAATTACCTGGTCGGCACCATAATAAAGCGCAGTCTGAACATCCTGTTTTGTACGGATTCCTCCGTCTACCCAAATCTCTTTACAGTATTTTTTTAACTCAGTGGCATGCTCCGCCAGGAACTGCGCCGTACTACCAATGCGGGTTTCTACGCGGCCGCCGTGGTTAGAAATGTAAACTACATCCGGGCAAACTTCCTTAACAAGAGTCAGATCATCTTCTGTAAATACACCCTTAATAACAAAAGGCAGTTTTGTATGACTACGGAACTCTTCTAGCTGGACAGCAGTTTTGCGCTCCAGGTTAACTAGATTTCGCATCGTTACAATATTATAAGAATCAATGTCGATTCCGATGTGAGATGCATAAGGTCGAATCCATTCAACACGTTCAAAAAGTTTTTCCTGAGGATAAGGTTTAAGGAAGAAAGCGGCCTTTACGGTGATCGACTCTGCGGTAGTTTCGACAGGCTCAACCACCGTAAAATTAAGTTCTTTTACCGCAGCCGTTCCCAGCTTTAATTTTTCGTCGGGGCAGCCATCGCCTACACAAAGACCAAAACCTGCCTGTGCAGCATTTTTAAGATATGGCAGATAAAAATCAGACTCATTTGCATACCCGATGTTTTCAACAGCTCCGGTAACCGGGCCGCAGCGCAATTGCTCAGGGCGTACAATAATTGCACGGATTTCTTCACCAGCTCCACGGGCAGCCGCAGCAGCAAAAAATTCATGCCAGCCTTCGCAGTTCAGCTGAAAATTTTTTCCTTCAAAAACACCACCGAGCCCCGGCAGCATTCCAGGACAACCATATCCGTCGCAAACCGCACAACGATGGCATTTCAGTTCACCATTAGTCGCCAAAGCAGATTCCTAAATCACGGGCAGTTTTAAGTACAGGATCTTTTTCGGTTATTTCCTTTACTTTTCCCGCAACTACAGAAAGCGGAGTTGCAACAATTCCACCATTTTTAACAGCAACAAGATTTCCGAATCTTTTTTCTGCAAGGAAATCAGCTGCCGCATTTCCAAGTTTTGTCGCAAGAATCATATCATAAGGAGCAGGATCACCACCGCGCTGCAAATAACCGAGCACACTGGTTCTTGTTTCAATTCCAGTTGCTTCTTCTATTTCTTTTGCAACCCGGAAGCCAACCGACTGTGTCATAGCTTCGCGAGCCTTCTTAAATTCTTTCTTACCAAGCTTTGCTTCATCCAGATCAATTGCACCTTCAGAGCAGGCAATAATAAAATAGTTCTGGCCCTTAGCTTTTTTAGCCTTCATGTATTTTGCAATCTTTTTAATATCATAAGGAATTTCCGGCAGAAGAATTACATCTGCACGACCAGCGAGTCCTGCATACAAACCAAGCCAGCCAACCTTGTGTCCCATGATTTCTACAACCATTGCACGACTGTGGCTCTTTGCTGTAGTACGGATTGCTTCAATTCCGTGAGTTGCTACATCAATTGCAGTGTGAAATCCAAAAGTTTCATCTGTACCCACAATGTCATTATCAATTGTCTTTGGCATTCCAATTACATTAAAGCCCGCCTCAGAAAGCAGCGACGCTGTAGTATTAGTTCCATTACCGCCAAGACATACAAGTGCATCAAGTTTATTTTTTTTGAAAGTTTCTTTGATTCCCTCAACAGGAAGAAGGCCTGTTTTTGGATCGGGAACAGGATTTTTGAAAGGCTTTACGCGGGAAGTTCCAAGAATTGTTCCTCCCTGCGAAATCAAAGGCTCAAGATCAAGTTCATCCATTTTGAAGGTATCGTTGTCTATGAGCCCGCGGTATCCGTTTCGAATACCAATAAATTTCATTCCATAATTATTTTTCCCAGAAATACAAAGCGCACGAATTGCAGCATTAAGCCCTGGCGCATCTCCACCCGAAGTCAAAATTCCAACAGTTTTAATTGTAGAAGCTTTCATACCTTCAATTATACCCTTTTTTGCACAGAACGGACAACAAAAAAATGAAAGAAAATCTCGCTTAAAAATCCTAAAATCTTTTTTTATTTTTCCGATAATGGAACTATGAGAGCATCTAATAAGTCAAGTTTCATAACCGGAGTCGCTTTGCTGATGCTGGCGGCTTTATTTTCTATCAGTTTGATTCTTCTTCCTCTGGATTACGGGGTTACCGGGCCGGGGCATAATAATATTTTGTATTTACTCGGAGATATGCTGTACTCTGTGTACGGTTTCTGCAGCATTTTGATTCCGGGATTTCTGCTGGTAGCCGGACTTTCGTGCTTTGCTTCTAAATGGACTGCACGTAAAACTCTTCGCCTTTTGACTGCGCTTGTTCCTTTTTTTACCTGCGTAGTTACAGAAAGCATTGTTCGTTCTATTATTAAGGTAGATCATTCCTCTTTTGCAATTGTTAAAATTCTCATTGCAGTCGTAACGGGTGCTATGCTTGTTGTTATTGAATTTTTGGGAACAGGAATTATTGCCGACCGTTTACGAAAGCCAAAAATGAGACCTGCTGCTTTACAGAAAGCCGAAGAGAACTCTGAAATCCTTGTTGAGGCTCCGGCTGATGGAGAGAGCTCTGAAAGCGAAGAACTTCCTGAATTCAATAAGCTTTCAAAAATCAATGTTCCTAAAGAAAGCATCTTTGATAAGTTAAAGAATAAATTCAAAAAATCAGAAGACAGCGATTCAGATGATTATTCTGATAATGATTACGAAGAAGACGGCACAGAAAAGAAAGCAACCATCTTTGATGAAATTCTTGATGAAGTTGATTCTTACGAAGCTGAACCTGAAGAAGCTGCCGTTGAAGAACAGACTGCTCCAAGTGTTGATGATGAAGTTTATGCTCTTGCTCAGAAACCTGAAGCACCTTCTCTTACAAATGAAGAATTTGCAGCTCTTACTGCACCTCAGGATGAACTTGAATGGAATAACCTTCCACCAAAGCCAGAAAATCTTCCACCTGAATACGATGCTGATTTTGATGAGAATGATCCTGCATTGGAATTCCCTCCAAAAGATGCAGATGAAGGACAGACAGAAAAAACTGAAACTGTTTCTGAAAACGCAGCTGCAACTGAATCCGAAGTATCTAAAGCAAAAGATGAAACTGTAGAAGATGTTGTGTATGAACAAAAAAATGATCCTTATGCAACAACACGCTATATTGATTCAGTTGTAGAAAATCCTCTTTATCCTCACAAGATTGTTTTGGACGATGGTTCAGATTCTGAGGATGCGGCGGAAAAAAAAACTCCTGATCAGCCGGTAACAGAAAAACCAAAATATCCTACACGAATTCAAATAAAGGATGATGCTGTTTTTGAATCAAAACCAGAACCAGAAGCTGCCGGCGATGATTATGTTGAAGATGAAACACTTCCTTTCCCTGCTTTTGATTTAGAAGAACCGGCTATTAATACAAAGCCTGCCATTCTTACTAAACAGGAAAAAGCTGAAACAACAGAGAATGAAAACTACCGTTCGGTAGGTTCATACTTCAACAATGAAGACTCTCCAAAAATTGCAACAAAAGAAAATCTCTATAATTATTTTGAAAATGTAGATACAAAGAAAACTGCACCAAAAATCGAAGATCCTTATCAGGCAGAAAAAGAATCTGATTCTGAATCTGAAGAAGAATACGAAGACAATCCTGAAATATTCAACCAGCTTGCACAGCAGCAGGAACAGGCTGAAGAAGAGGAAGAAGTAAATATTTCAACTGCAGCTGCAAGTGTTTTCAAAGACATGGATGCTGATATCAGAAAAACCATGCCGGCAAAACCTGCAGCCGCTGCGGCAAACGGCCCGGCTCACGGTGGAGCAACAAACCTCACAAAGGATGAACTTTCTGATTTCTTTAATGCCCAGCAGGAAGAAAACACTCCAAAAACAAAAGAGATTGCTGCAAATCCTCCAAAGACAAATCGTGCAACAAAGAAGGGCCCTTACGTAATTCCTTCTGACTTGCTCACCGCATATAAAGACGATCAGTACTGGATTATCGACGATGCAACAAAACAGGCTTCTCTCAACCTCAAGCAGACTCTTTCAGAGTTCAATATCGAAGCCGACATTATCGGAATCAAGAAAGGTCCTGTTGTTACAATGTTCGAGATTCTGCCGGCTCCTGGCGTAAAACTCAGTAAGATTGTTGCCTTGCAGGATAACATCGCACTCAGCCTTGCCGCTCAGTCAGTTCGTATCGTTGCGCCAATTCCTGGAAAGCAGGCCGTTGGTATTGAAGTTCCAAACAGAAACCGTTCAGTTGTAGGCTTCCGTGAAATCATAGAAATGGATCTTCCTGAATGGAAGAAGATGGCCGTTCCTGTAGTTCTTGGAAAAGACATTCTTGGAAAGGCACAGCTTATAGACCTTGTAAAAACACCGCATATGCTTATTGCCGGAGCGACAGGTTCAGGTAAGTCAGTTTGTGTAAACTCGCTGATTCTTTCAATTCTGTATAAGAGAAGCTTTGAAGATGTAAAGATGATTCTCGTTGACCCTAAGGTTGTCGAGCTCAAGCTTTATAATAATATTCCACACTTGCTCACACCGGTAATCACAGAACCAAAGAAAGCCCTGCAGGCCCTTCAGTGGTGTCTTTGCGAAATGGAACGCCGCTACGCCTTGCTTGACGGAATGGGTGTCCGTGATATTTCTAACTACAACACAAAAATCAAAGAGCAGAAAATCTGTACAGAAAAACTGCCTTATATCGTTGTTATTATTGATGAGTTTGCAGACCTTATGGCAACAAGCGGAAAGGAACTTGAAAACATCGTAGCCCGCCTTACTGCTATGAGCCGTGCAGTTGGTATTCACCTTGTTCTTGCAACACAGCGTCCTTCTGTAAACGTAATCACTGGTTTGATTAAAGCAAATATTCCGACCCGTATCGCATTTATGGTTGCTTCGCGTACAGACTCGAATATCATTATTGATACAGTTGGTGCTGAGAAGCTTCTTGGCCGTGGTGATATGCTTTATGCTTCTGCAGTAGACCCTGCTCCAATCCGAATCCAGGGAACTTTCGTAAGTGACCAGGAAGTTGAAAATGTAGTTACCGCTGTAAAAGATTACGGCGAACCAGACTACATCGACGAAGAAATATTTGTTGAAGATGATGAAGAAGAAGGAGCCCGCGACCTCTTTGGTGAACCAATGAGCGACGATGATCCTTTGTATGACCAGGCCCTCGAAATTGTAGTTCAGAGCGGTAAAGCCAGCGCCAGCTACATCCAGCGCCGCCTCAAAATCGGCTACAACCGCGCAGCCCGCCTCGTAGAAGAAATGGAAGAGCGTGGAATCGTAGGCCCTGCAAACGGAAGTAAACCTCGCGAGGTAATTCACATTCCATGATTTTAGCAATACTTTGTTTCATAGCCGGCCTGGCTCTTGCAGCCACCGGCATATATTTTCTCACACCTGGTTTTCAGAGTAAAACAAATTTCAAGCACACAAAGGCTATAAGTTATGTTGCACTTGGACTTGGTGCTCTTACCCTTGTATGGGGTTTTATGCTTTTTTCATTCCCTCAAATCCAGACATTTCTCGCACTGATTTACATGTTCTTTTTATTAGGCGCAGTTACTGTTTTGATGATTCTGATGAAATAAATATATTCCTTGACAACTCCAATATGTGGCCGGATAATAAAATCAAATAATTGATTATTTAAAAAATGGAGGCCATACCTATGAATTCAATGCTGCTTAACATCATTATCCAGACAATGCCAAAGGTTGATGCAAACAGATACGAAGAAGGTCGTATTATTGTAAAACCAAGAAGCAAATGGAAAAGTGACGCAATTTCCGGTTTTAGTCTTTGTCTTTTATGTATCGTTGCAATAATCCTTACCGATAAACTTCCTGTTCCATACCTTGGAGGAGTTTTGTTTATAGGCGGCTTTTTTGGATTAGTATATGCCCTCCTCTTCGGCTTCAGAGCCCTCATGGTCTACAAATATTATTACGATATCTACAAAGAAGAAGATTTGAAGAAGCTGGAAGAATAGAAACAAAACGGTGGGGGATTTTAAGGGGGCCAAGCCCCCTTAGGAGAAGGGGTAGCGGAAGACCGCGAAGCGGGCTGAAGCGAGGGGAGGGCTCTCCCCTCCTTTCGTCTATTTCATGAAATAGGTTTTTATCGGTGGAAAGCCGTTAAACGCTACCGAGGCGTAGGTCGAAGTGTAGGCACCGGTTGAAAGCCAGTAGAGTTTGTCACCGGCCTTCAAAGAAATCGGCAGCTTGTACTTTGCATCTTCGTACATGATGTCCATTGAGTCGCAGGTTGGACCGGCGATGATTACTATGCCTTCTTTTTCGCCTGGTTTGTCGCGGCTGGTTACTACCGGGTATTTGATTGACTCATCGAGAGTTTCAATAAGACCGTTGAACTTTCCGGCATCTACATAAACCCAGCGGGCAAGAGCTGTGTTGTTTTTGCGGCTTGTCAAAATAACTTCGCTTGTGAGGATTCCGCTGTCACCAACAAGAGAACGGCCTGGTTCAAGAATAATCTCTGGAATATCATCTCCAAAGTCTTCTTGAATGTAGCGGGTAATTTCTGCTGCATATTCAGCAAGGGTGTTTGTAGGTTCAATATAACTTGCAGGGAAACCACCACCCATATTAATCATGCTCAGGCGGATTCCTTCTTCTTCTTCGAGGGAAGTGAAAAGATATTTTACCTTAGCAATAGCGTCGTTCCACTGACCAATATCGCGCTGCTGACTACCAACATGGAAGCTGATTCCGTATGGAGTAAGGCCGAGGTCGCGGGCAAGCACGAGAAGGTCGTAAGCCATATCCGGGTGACAGCCGAACTTGCGTGAAAGCGGCCAGTCTGCACTTACCGAGTTCTCAACGAGAATACGCACATAAATGCGGCTGCCCGGAGCGTTCTTTGCAATTTCCTTCAAATCATCCTTACTGTCGGTGGCAAACATGCGAACACCCTTGTCGTAAAAATATTTGATGTCCTTTGCCTTTTTGATTGTGTTTCCGTAAGAAAGTCTGTCTGGAGAAACATTGAACTTTGAAATCATATCCAGCTCATAGCGTGAAGCGATATCAAAGCATGACCCCATTTCTGCAAGCATTTGAAGTACCGGCTCACCAGGGTTAGACTTCATCGCATAATAAATACGTGCATAAGGGAAAGAATCTCTAAGACGAATAAAATTCTGTTTGATTGTGTTGAGATTGATTACGATATTTGGAGTTTCCAAATCCTTAGAAAAGTCGAGAAAACGCTGCCAGTCCTTATCGCTGACATAATCGTTTCGATTAAACATTAACATTACCGCCTGTAATGAAAAAATAACCGGTGTATTCGCAGCAAATCAACAATCAGGAATCAAAGCTGCGAGCGATCCGCCAACGCTGGCTGTAGGAACCCTAAATTTCAACGTTCGGGCTATAATATCAAAAATGTATGATGTTGTAAATTGAAATCTTAAAAAAACAGCATTATAATAATAATATGGGAACAAAAAGTAACGAGAAAATAACGTATGACATTTCAACTTTAAGTCGCCTTATGAAAAAGGATTTTATTTTTGTAATTGCAGTTTTTCTTGCGCTTGTTTTGATTTTCACCGACATCAGCATTTACGAATCATTCGGTTCTGTCCGTTCCAGAAAACTTGAGGCAGAAAATCTGGCTGTAATCTGTGTTTCAGAAATTGAGAGAAATTATACAGATGAAGAATTGGCCTCTATTTATGACACTGTAAATTTTTCTGCCCTCACTGCCCGCGGTTATATTTTTTCAATTTATGAATCTGAAGACAATTCCTCTTCTTATAAACAGATTTACGGAACTGATTTTTCGCTCCTTAAAAAACCTATTTCTGTACGTATAGTTCTGCCAAATAAAAACTGGTACCTTGCAGTTGCGCCAGATGGCCATTGGGTAAACATTCATCTTGTTATCGTTCTTGGAACTTTATCGCTTCTTTTAATCTGTGCATTTACTATTCTTACCCTGCTCTTCTTAAAGCTTCGCCAGAGTAATATTCGTCTTGCTCAGCTTGCAACTCTTGATCAGCTTACTGGTCTTTATACAAAGCAAACTGCAATCTTCTCTCTTAAAAAAGAACTTGATTATGCAAAACGCAACGACTCACAGGTTGCTGTCTGCTTTATTGATATGAATAATTTCAAACAGATAAATGATCATTATGGACATACTGTTGGTGATACAGCACTTGCAAAGGTTGCTAAACGCCTGATGGAGTCTGTACGTCCGGAAGATATTATTGCACGTTTTGGTGGTGATGAATTCATTATCATCTTCCGTGGTAAAAACACCGGCACTGATTATTCCAGCACAATTGAACGAATACGTGCTGTTTTAAATGTCCCTGCCCGCCTTTCTGCTCATGTTCTTGCTGATATTTCTGCATCTGTAGGACTTGCTGTTTACCCGACAAACGGGAACTGCGTTGAAGAGCTTATAGCCTATGCCGACAAAGCCATGTACGCAGAAAAAGAAAGAATGAAGAAATCAAGACAATAAATCACAATTTTTCCAAATAAATAACATTTAGAGGTTCATATGAAAAAGACTCTCTTTATTTCCCTCCTTGTGTTTGCTTCTATCCTAACGTTCGGTAGTTGCAAAAAGTCTGATTCAAAAAAAGCTAAATTATCATCTGCAAATGAATCTGTTTCTGCTGCAAACTCATTTGGAAAATCCGGTAAGAACATAAAATATTCTGGTGTGCCTTTTAATCCAAATTCTTATTCAGAAGATTCACCGGAATATAAGGAACGCAATTCCCTTCATCTGGGAACCAACGAGAGCAATCAGGTTGATTTTGATTCTGTAAGTCAATTCTTTGCACTCGACTATACTCCTGAATATCCGGATTCTTATTTTTCTGATAATACACAGAATACAAAAGCTTCTAAAAGGAAAGGAAAAACTTCTTCTGATAAAAATGATAAAAACGAATCTTATATTCCGGGAATCAGAAAGCTTTCGGATTACATGACAAAGTATGTAACTAAAAAAGCAGCCCTTCAGGAATGTAAGCCATCTGATGAAGCAGAAGTTGATGACAGTTCTAAAGACTTCTACATCGAAGACTGGGGACCTCAGGAAAAAATTGTTGCGGGAGAAAATCATCCTTCATTTTATGTAATTTTTTCACGCCCGGCAAAATCACTTGAGGCATTGGATAAGCCGCAGACTACTTCTGACATTATGACAATTGAACCTGAGCTTCCAGGTATTTTCCGCTGGTATGGTTCAAAGCATTTAAGTTTTGAAGCAGATCAGCCGGCCGACCCGACAGTCCGCTATAAGATTTCTATCAATCCAGATATGAAATCTGTCGGTGGAAAAAAGATTACCAGCAAAACAATTTTCTATACTCAGGCCGAACCGGTTGAAGTTATAAATCTCTGGGGCGGATATATTAAAGACAGCGATTGTGCCTTTGACTGGGATACAGGTGCCCTTCCTCCTTATGAAAACCGTTTTGTAATGCGAACTAATTACACAACAAATGTTGAATCCATAAAACAGAACCTTACAGTCAATGTTAACAATCAGAAAGTCCAATATGATATTCAGCCTCTTTATAAAGATATTTTTAAGATGTGGTCAAACAGTGCGGAATTTGATGAAGCAGCAAAGCGCACAAATACATTCTTAGTTGAAATCAAAAATCAGGTACCTCATAACTCAGAAGTAAGCGTTATAAATGTAAATGGCCAGTCAGAAAGTTACTCTACTCTTAAACCATTTGTAATTAATCATTGTTCTGAGATGACAGAATATTCTTCTGCAAAATACAAATGGCCGCTTAATATTTATTTCTCACAGACACCAGACAAACTATCGTTAGTTAGTAATATTACTTATGATGGCGGCAAATCTATTGCCGAAGAAAATATTGTTGTAAATGGTCATTATGTAAAAATCTGTAATCTTCCTTTTGACTACAATCAGAATCATACAATCACTTTTGGAGCTGGCCTGAAAGATAAATTTGGTCAACCCCTTTCTTCTTCACAAAAGGAATACTCTTTTAAAACTCCTGAAGAAAAAGCTTATGTAAGATTTCAGAATTATGGAACAACAATGCTTGAGGCACAGTTCCCTCACAAAATGCTTTTCGAACATCAAAATCTTAATTCAGGAAAATATTATCTGCAGAAAACCGACCGTCCTTCCGGCAACGGTTTATATGCCTTTAACAAAAATGAAACAGCTATTTTTGATTTAGACCTTGGCGAAAAAAATCAGCGTAACTTCCAGGAACTTAACCTTGATCCTTTCCTTGATAATGGATACGGTTTTGTCCGGTACGAAGCAAAAGTAAATTACAGAACATACAACTACTGGCGTGATGAATACAGAAATGAAAATCAATCAATGGATGGTGTTGTACAGGTTACTGATCTTGGAATTACTGCACGAATGTCTATAAACAAAGCAGTTGTTATGGTACGAAGTCTTTCAACAGGAAAACCTGTTGAAGGTGCAGATGTCTACATTGTTCATAATCTTAATGATTACCAGGAATGGAAGAACGGAAATTATAGCCGAAAAGAAATTTTTGTTTACGGCAATGAAAGTACCTATGACAAACTTTATGCAAAAGGCCGTACAAATAAAAATGGACTTGCTGTAATAAATTACAGTGAAGAAGAAATTGAAAAGATCCAAAGTGAAAACAGAAATTCTTTTGTTTATGTTGTAAACGGAAATGATAAAGCAGCCTTTGCCCCGAGTTCTCACAACTCATGGCGCGATGGCGTAAGCACCGCTTCTCTTGAACGTGCGCGAACACCTCATCAGCGAACCTTCATGTTCGTAGACCGCGGAATCTACAAGCCGGGCGAAACAGTAACCTTCCGTGGAATCGACCGCAACCAGCTGCTCGGAACCTTTGCTCCTAACACCGGCTGGTATTCAATCACAGCAAAAGGAGCCTGGTGGGATTCGAAAGAAATTATTGAACCAATAACTGGCCAGCTTTCAGAATCAGGAGGCTTCTACGGCTCCTTCAAAATTCCAGATGACCTTGAACGAGGCTATTACAATCTTGTTTACTCAAGAAATGGTAATTCAGATGAAACAGCCATCATCAGATTTACGGTTGCAGATTTTGAACGCGTAAAATTTGAATCATCAATTACTGTGCCAGAGATTTCATACTTTGGCGGCGACAAACTTACCGCAAGCCTTTCGGCAAATTATCTTGCCGGTGGTTCTTTGAGCGGCGCAAAATATGAAGTTTCCTGGTATAAGGCAGCCACAACATTTAAAACTTCTGACCCGGCCGCAAAGGGCTATACTTTCTACACCGGCGTTTATCCAGACAGATTTTATTATTCAAATGATGAGGGCAATCTTGGAGTGGACGGCACTGCCTCAATTTTCTGTGAGTCAGAAAAAATCACAGATGGAGCTCCATATGTTTATCATGTTGAATCAAATGTTACAGATCTTTCGAACCAGAGAATCGCCGCACAAAATGATATCTTTGTTCATCCAGCCCAATTCTATGTTGGAATGGCAAAAGCAAAAAATATCAGGGGCTTTGCTAAATCAGGAGAAAAGCTTGAGATTCCTTATATCCTTGTAAATCCTGACGGAAAGATAATGAGCGCAGGCGAAGTTCCTCAGAAAGTATCTGAACTCGAATATTCATTAAGCCACGAAGTCTGGACAATGGTTCATGAGCAAAGTGTTGATGATACAATCTATACACGTTATGAACGTTCTGATGTTGAAGATGATAAGGGAATTGTTAAGGCTCAGGCTAACGGCAATCTTATGATTACTCCAAAAACTGCCGGCTGGTACACTCTTATAATTTCCGGTAAAGACAGCCGCGGAAATAAGGTTCTCTGCAAGAATGAGTTCTATGTAACTGGAAGCGGAGCAAGCTGGTTCGATCAGTACAATTCTTATTCGCTGAATCTTACACCTGATAAATCTCAGTATAATCCTGGAGAAACCGCACGTGTTCTTCTTGAAAGTCCTCTTCCTGCAGGCGACTATTTAATTACAGTTGAACGTGAAGGAATCTTTACAGAAGAGGTCCGTCACTTTGACAGCAATGCCGAAGTCCTCGAAATTCCAGTCGCAGGAAATTATGTTCCTGTTGTTTATGTTTCAGTTTCTTCTTACTCTGAACGACACGGAGCTCCAACCCATAATTACGGTGAACCTGATCTCGATAAACCAAAGGGATATTATGGTGTAACACCACTTTTCATAAATCCGTATGTGCGTTCGTTTACAGTTGCAATTGAATGTGATAAGCCAAGTTATAAGCCTGGAGACACAGCAACAATCAAGTTCAAGGCAACAAAGGGCGGTAAACCATACGCTGGCGCAGAACTCACAGCTATGGCTGTAGACCGCGGAGTTCTTGATCTCATAAATTATCATGTTCCAAATCCAATTGATTTCTTCTATGACAAGAGTAACTTCCCTCTTCGTGTTTATGGTGGTGACTCACGTGCCCTTCTAATGGACCCTGTTACTTACAGTGTAAAAAATCTTATGGGTGGTGATGCATCTGATGAAGAAAAAGAAGAAGAACGTAAAGACTTCCGTCCAACAGCTTTCTTTGAACCTGTTTTGATTACAGATAAAAATGGTGAAGCCACAGTTACTTTCAAAATGCCCGACAGTCTCACAACTTACCGTATTACTGCATTTGGTGTAAAAGAAGATTTGTTTGCACTGCAGGAGGAAGAAATAAAAGTTCAGAATCCAATAAACATTCAGCAGGTTCAGCCTCGCCGTTTGCGTGAGCGTGATACAGCCGAGTGTGGAGTTCTCATAACTAATCTTGATAAGAATGGTCAGAAGGTTACCGTGAGTCTTGAAGTTGTTTCTCCGACTAAAGACACGGAACAGGATAAACTTGAAGGCCGTAAGACTATTTCAGGAAAAGGTTTTGTTGATGGAGATAACACACATACTGTTTATGTTGCTTCTGGTCAGTCTTCTGTAGTTTACTTTGATGTTGCAGCTCAAACTGAAGGAACGATAAATCTTGTTTATACTGTAAAGTCTGATGTCCTTAACGAGCGGCTCGTTTCTCCTATCAGAATTGAAAAGACCTTTGTTTATGAGACGGTTTCTGTAACAGGAACAATTTCTGATTCAAGCAAAGACAGTGAAAAAGAAAGTCTGATTATTCCAGGCTTTGCAAAAGAAGGCCGCGGTGACTTGTCATTTACTCTTGATGCAACAAGACTCGGAGTTCTCGGAAGTTCAGTAAACTATCTTTTTGATTATCCTTATGGATGTCTTGAACAGCAGAGTTCACGCATACTACCGTTAGTTAGTTTTGATCAGTACATTGATATTTTCGGACTTGATTCGAAGGTTGGAAATATTAAAGATTGTGTTAAGGCCTGGACTTCAAAATGGAAGGATTATCAGCATTCAGATGGTGGCTTTGGTTACTGGCCTGAATCAGTATATTCTTCTGATTTTGTAAGCATGAGAATCCTTTATGTTTACGCTCTTGCCATGACCAGAGGTTATACTCCGGAAGATATTCCGATAGATCTTTCAGCCTTGAAAGATTATGTTTCATCTGCTGTAAGAAGCTATAAAACCCGTTTTAAAAATTCAAATTATTATGATTACGACAAAGCCTTTGCCTGCTATGTATTCAGTCTGCTCAAAGATAATTCCCTGAACTCTCTGCGCGATGAACTTTACAGCAAGGTTGATTCTCTGACCCTCGATGCCGCTGCTTATCTTTCGTTAGCATATTCTAACACTAATTCCGCTTCAAACATTGAAAAGGCAAAAGTTATAAATAAAAAAATCCGAGCATATCTGCAGCCTTCTCAACGAAGCGTTTCTCTTTCTAAAAAGGCAAAGAGCGGATACTGGTTCTGTTATCAGAATGAAACTGTTCAATATGCAGCAATCCTTTCTGCCTTCGTAACCGTAAATCCGAATGATGAAATGGTAGACAGATTGATTTACACTCTTTTGAGTACACAATCGCAGGGCCGCTGGCAGAATACAATTACAACAAGCGCTGTACTGGAATCAATTTACACTTACATTCAGAAACGTAATCTTGATGCTACAAATTACACTGCAACTGCTTCGCTCAATGGAAGAGAATTAATGAGAGAAGATTTCCATGGTGTTACAGCAAAACCTAAAACTCTAAAACTTCCATTTGAAGACGAGTTTGTTTCTTCACTGCCACGAGACAAAGCCATTCCGCTTCTCTTTGAAAAAGACGGCGACGGTTATCTCTTCTACACATTAGAAATGAAGTATGCTCTTCCTGATGAAACACAGGCTGCACGAAGTGAAGGTTTGAACATCACTTATGAAATTACAGATTTTGATAGCGGCGAAATAGTTAACGTTACAAAAGACACCTGTGATCTTACCCTTCAAAGCGGAAAGATTTATAAAGCCAGAGTTTTTGTTGAAACTAACAGAACTCGTGAGTACGTTGCTGTTCGTGCACCAATTCCTTCTGGTGCTGAAGTTCTGGATTCAACTCTTGTAACAAATGGCTCAGCAGCTCAAAGTGATTATTCTCGCAACTGGCGTAGCCGGGTAAGTCATAAAAATATTACTGATAACGAAGTCCAGTTCTTCTGGGATGAAATGCATTCTGGAAGATATTTCTTTGACTTTACTTTCCGGGCTTCCCGCCGAGGTATTTACCCTACACCTCCTGTTCAGGGTGAGTGTATGTATGAACCGGAAGTTTTTGGTAGAAGTGACGGCTATCTCTTTGTGATTGAGTAAAGGAATGTCAGGTTGTCGTTTTTGCAAGCTCCTTGCCAATCGCGGGGCTAAGCAATACATTATTGTTATTGCAATATTTTCATGCCTTCTCTTTCTTCCACCGCTGGTTCTGCGCTGCCTTCCTTTTCCGGAGCTCACGGATTTTTGTGCGCGTGAATATAGCTGCAGGATTTACGACCGCCGCGGCGAGTTGGTGCAGGTTACGGCGGTTATGGGCGGAGGAAGACGAGAATTTACGCCTGTAAAAGAAATCCCAAAATCCATCCAGAAAAGTTTTATTCATCAGGAAGATAAGCGTTTTTATTTTCATCATGGTGTAGACTATCTGTCTATCCTGAATGCTGTTATACAAAATAAACGTGCAGGTAAAATTGTTCGTGGCGGCTCTACAATTACCATGCAGCTTGCAAAAGCTGTAAATCAAAATAATTCTATTACTCTAAGCCGTAAATTAAAAGATGTTTTTTATGCCTATAGAATCGAAGCAAAACTAAGCAAAAAAAAGATTCTCGAACTTTATTTAAACTCTATATATTTTGGCTCTAATTCTTATGGCGTTACTTCGGGAGCTAGAACTTATTATGGTTGTTCTCTTAGCAATCTTAAATCTGAGCAGATTCAGGTCCTTTCAATAATACCCCGAAATCCGGCTTATTATAATCCTGTTGAACACAGCGAGCATTTTAAGTCATTTTCACCTGAACTCGAGCAGGCTGCACGACAGGCCAGATATTATCACTATCCGTATAAGCTCCCACATTTTGTTAATTATGTAATGAAAGATAATCCTTCTTACGAACTTCATACAACAATTGATCTGGAAATTACCTCTATGGCAGAAGGCTTTTTACGTGAAGCTCTTGAACAGGCCAGGAACGCTCGAATCACAAATGGTGCCCTTCTTCTTCTGGATAATTCAGATGGTTCTGTTATTTCCTGGCTTGGTAATGGTGATTTTTTTGATAATGAAAATGGCGGCCAGATAGATGGAGTTCTCGTAAAAAATCAGCCCGGCAGTTCTATGAAACCATTTCTCTATGCCCTCGCTCTGGAAGAGGATTTAATTCAGCCTTCCACCGTACTTGCCGATGTCCCCTCAGAATTCGGAAATGAAAAATTATATATCCCAGAAAATTTTAATAACCGCTTTAATGGTCCGGTAAGAACAAGAATTGCGCTCGCATCGAGTCTCAATGTTCCGGCAGTTTCAATTCTGAACAAAATTGGAGTTCAAAATTATCTGGAGAAACTTTATGAGCTTGGTTTTGAATCTTTACGTGAAAATGATAACGGCCTTAAAGCTGACCTTGGCCTTGCCCTTGGAGCCGGAGAAGTTTCTCTTTATGAACTTGTTCCAGCCTTCAGTGTATTTGTGCGTGATGGCGTATATTTACCATTAAACTATACTAGTGATAATAAACTAACTAACGGTCGTCAGTTGTATTCTTCCGATACAACCCGTCTTATCTGTTCCATTCTTTCTGATAAAGCAGCCCGCTCTCTTGGATTTGGTTATACCCAGACTTTCCAGACCGACTATCCTTCCATTTTCAAAACCGGCACTTCAAATCAATATCAGAATATTGTTGCTCTTGGAGCAACTGAACATTTTACAATTGGTGTATGGATGGGTAATTTTTCCGGCAATACTGTAATGGGAAAAACAGGATCTTCTCTTCCTGCATGGGTCGCAAAAAATGTTCTAGATAAACTCGAAGGTGCAGGCCATCAAAATCTCTATGAGCTTCCTTCTTTCCCTGAACCAGAACACTGGCACAAAGAACGCATTTGTTCTCTTTCCGGACTAAAAGCTGGTCCAAACTGCCGTTCGGTAGTTACAGAATATGTAAAAGACGGAACCGAACTCAAGGCCTGCAGCTGGCATACAAAAATCAATAATGAAGTACAGACTGTTTATCCGCCTGAATACCAGCAATGGCTTCGAAATCGTCCAGACAAAGGACTGATTGAATATTCAAAATCATCCCTAACATTCCTGACTCCCAAAAATGATTCACTCTTTTTCTACAGCAGCATGAATGCAGGGAATCAGGCTATTCCATTCGAAGTAACAGGTGGATCTGAAAACACTCTTCAGATTTTCTATGATGATAAAAAAATCGCCACAATCAACCGGCCCTTTATTTTCTCACTTCCGGTGGATCGTGGCGAACATTCCTGCCGCGTTATATGCGGCTCAGAAGAACTCACAATTTCATTTACTGTAAAATAACTAGCACTTCCACAATCTGTGCAGATTACAGAATTCAAAAGCATTCAAAACCTTTTCGCCATCAAGCAAAGCAAACTCTGCCTTTGGTTCTTCTCCCGGCTTCAAGAGCTTTTTCTGAATTCCTTTATCAGTTACAAGTAAAATCCATTCAATATAGTGTTCTGGTAACATAGGATGAGTTACAGAGCCTACACTTACAGTTACCTTATTTCCTTCAACCTTGACAACAGGCACATGTTTTTCAACAGCAGCATCTGTAGTTCCAGGAATCAATTCTGCCATATCCTCACCACAGCAAACTGTTGGAACTCCTGAATCTTTTACAACTACAATTATCTTTCCGCAATGTTTGCAGAAATAAAACTTAACGTCCATTTTTACCTCCTAATGAATCCTAATAAAAGGGTAACTAAAGATTTACAAATTGTCAAATTTTCATTCCAGAGAAAATCAAAATTATGAAGTATATTTTCTGCAGAAATCTTCAACTGATAAAGGTTTATCAAAATAATATCCCTGAAATAAATTGCAGCCAAGCTGTTCAAGAGATTCAATCTGGGCTTGAGTTTCAACACCTTCTGTAAGTACCTGCAATCCGAGTTTTTTGCTCATTGTAATGATGGATTCAAGGATTACAAGATTTTTGTCAGTATTCTCTGTTTTACGTAAAAACTCCATATCAATTTTGAGCATATCTACATCTATATCTTTCAGCATACTCAAAGAAGAATAACCTTTTCCAAAATCATCAATTTCAATGAAAAAGCCTTCTTTTCGAAGCTTCTGGATAACTCCCAGAACTTTTTCGACATTACTCATCAAAACTGATTCTGTTATTTCCAGATGCAGTTTCTGTGGAGAAATATCATAGCTTTTTACAAGCTCCATCATCGTTTCATAAACATCAATATTATTAAAATCTTTTACAGAAAGATTGATCGAGAGCTGCAGTTTTTCTTTTTCTGTCCCTTTCCATTTACTCAAAAGATTTGCAGCCTGTTCCCAGACACAATTATCAAGTTTTGAAATAAGTCCTGTTTTTTCAAGTATTCCAATAAACTGATCTGGCCTTATAAGTCCTTTTTCAGGACTAATCCAGCGCACCAGAACTTCTGCTCCCAGCAATCCATCTTTTGAAGAAAATTGTGGCTGCAGATAAATTACAAATTCACCATTTTTAAGAGCAGAATCAAAAGTAGCAATAATATTACGCTCATTTTCTTCACGAAGCATAAAGTCATCATCAAAATAAGCAATCTTTTTTATAACATCCCGCTTTATTGTTTTTAGAGCTCGCTTGGCTCTTCCGGCCATCACAGAAATATCACAATCAGTTTCTTTGATTTTATATACGCCAAAATGAATATTAATCGGCATTGTGTTCTGACGGAATTTCTGATTCAGCAGTTCGGAGATTTTTATTAAATCTTCTTCTGAATATTTATCTTCTGGCAGGCAGACAGCAAAACGATCGGCATTTATTCTTGCACAAATGTTTTTTCCTTTTCCAAGTTCGCTTATATAGAGAGCCATCTGTTTTAAGATTTCATCACCTTTTTTGCGGCCGTATAAATCATTAATCAGCTTAAACTCATCAATATTCGAACAGATCACGTACCATTTGTTTTTAGAATCTTCGGAAATTGTTTTATTTACAATCAAATAAAAATATTCCCGATTGTAAAGCCCAGTTAAACTGTCAAAATGATTTGAAAGATATCTTTTTAAATTATTACTTTTTTTCATAATGTTTCTGAGCGAGATTATAACGATATGCAAAAAATTGGGAAAGTATTTTTTTCTCCCCGCAATTACCCCTTACATTAGCTCTTAATTGAATATATCGCCAAAATTTTCTATAATAGAGCATTAAAATTATGGGATCACTGTGCCCAAAAACTGAGGAAAAAAATGCCTAAAATCGAATGTAACGAAAAACTGTTTTTTGATGCTATCGGAAAAAAATACACTTATGATGCTCTGGAAGACGTACTTCCTTGCGCTAAGGCTGAGCTGGACGAAAAGCCTGATATGAGCCAGCCTGAAAACGAACGCGTTGTAAAAATCGAATTGAATGATACTAACCGCCCTGACCTCTGGTCTACTAACGGTGTAGCTCGTCAGATTAAGCTGCATGAAGGCGGAAAAACTGTTGACTATATGAAGCTGATGTCTAACCACGGCAACAATGACTACGGCGACCGTATTGTTGAGGTTGACCCAGAGCTTAAAGATATCCGCCCTTACATGGTTGCATTTATGATTACCGGTAAGGCAATTGATGATCCTATGCTTAAGGACATCATCCAGACTCAAGAAAAGCTGGCATGGAACTTTGGCCGCAAGCGTAAGTCTATTTCTATGGGCGTTTACCGCGTTGACCAGATTAAGTTCCCTGTAAAGTATCACGCTGTTGACCCGGACAAGACTAGCTTCGTTCCTCTTCAGTGCGACGCTCCAATGACTTGCCGTCAGATTCTTACTGACCATCCAAAGGGAAAAGATTTCGGCTGGATTCTCGCTGATATGAAAAAGTTCCCTCTTTTGAGCGATGCTAAAAATGAAGTGCTTTCTATGGCACCGATTATCAATAGCGCAACTTTGGGCGCTGTTCAGGTTGGTGATAAAGACCTTATGGTTGAGCTTACTGGCGATAATATTGAAAACCTGATTCTTTCGGCTAACATTGTTGCATGTGATTTTGCTGATCAGGGTTATGAAATTAAGCCTATTTTGGTAAAGCATCCTTATGATACAGGCCTTGGAAAGGACATCATGGTTCCTTACTATTTCCAGCCAACTACAAAGACAACTCTTGGTGCAATCAACAAGCTTCTTGGTTCTGATTTTGATATGAATAAGGTTGTTGATGCTCTTACACGCATGGGAAGCACAGTTGAGGTTAAGGGTGAGGAAATCACTTTGAGTCCTGCTCCTTACCGCAACGACTTCCTCCACGAAGTTGATATTATTGAAGATGTTATGATTGGCTGTAACGTTGCCGCATTTGAGCCACGTACACCACAGGACTTCACTGTTGGCCGCCTCCTGCCACTTACAGAGTTCAGCCGCAAGGCAAAGACTTTAATGGTTGGTCTTGGCTATCAGG
>Ga0129307_1000611_pt1 | contig 52046 bp, 49 predicted proteins | sample P1105metagenome_FD_94437 | JGI IMG/M metagenome (GOLD analysis project Ga0129307, IMG submission 94437) | Capybara group fecal microbial communities from Wisconsin, USA - P1105 metagenome | ecosystem: Host-associated > Mammals > Digestive system > Large intestine > Fecal | place: USA: Wisconsin... | reverse complement strand
TTTTTCGTAACGATGACCAGATCGTCGGCCTGCCCGATCACACGGGAGACCTGACGGAGCCGATCTTTTATCCAGCACTCGGCGGGATGCTTTGTCCAGCAGTTGAAGCAGCCCTGACAGGGGACGTATTTTCCGTCGGCGCAGAGGATCGCATCGCATTTTTCTCTGAAACGGTCGTTCATCTGCTCTCCCAAATCGTGCAGGATGATCCTCATATCTCGTTTCCTCCGTATTTCTCGATAAAGTGCCGGCTGAAGGCTTCGACCTGCAACATGGTCTCCTCCGTTTTCTCCGGTTCTCTGTCGCACAGATGGATGAGCGCCGAGATCGGCGCAGTATAGGCAAAGGCGAGCATGGCAGGGTCGTCCCGACGGAGAAGTCCCTTGTCCATCATACCCGCAAAGATCTGCGTGAACATGTCCCGAAGACCCGTGAGAAAATGCTTCGTTGCCAGATCCCGTGCGCGTTCATCCCGGAACTGTTCGATCGTCAGCATTTTTCTGGTCTTTACGACCGTTTCGTCACGGATCGTAAAGTTCACCATGCGCATCGTCGTGGTTATCAGTTCCTCCAAAGAATCCGGCACGGGCGGCAAATGCTCCGTTGATCCGAACCGCGCCTCATAATAGGCAATCAGTTCATCCAGGAGTGTGTTCCAGATCGCCTCTTTGCTCTCAAAATGACGGTACATGGCAGACTTCACAAGCCCGAGAGATTCCGAAAGCTCCCGGATATTTGTGCCGGCATATCCCTTTTGCGAAAACATCTCCAAAGCCGTCACGAGTATTCTTTCCTTCGTATCCTTCGCCATAAAAGCACCTCTTCAAATTATTGTGACCGTTCGTTCTCATATTATAGAGAACGAACGGTCACATGTCAAGTGGTATATGAAAATTTACATTTATTCTATGACCTCTGTACCGCAGGGTAGCAAGAACCGCAGATCATCCTTTGCGCAGCGCAGGGGGGTTCACTTTTAACGATAACCCCCTGAGTTTTAACGATAGCCCTGTGATTTAACGATAGCCCCGGTTCGGAAACGAGAAAAAGCCCGGAAAACGAAACAGAGCCGCCTCGGAAAATGCTCCGGGACGGCTCTGTTCATGGACGGGGATGCCGGAAACTCTTGATTTTCAAGGCTTTTTCGGGCAAAAAGGAATCCTACCGTTTCTATCAATGAAACGGTAGGATTATGGTGGACCTGAAGGGATTCGAACCCACGACCTTACGGATGCGAACCGTACGCTCTCCCAACTGAGCTACAGGCCCATATGCAATTGCGCTGTTCGTTTCAGCCCAAGTAACATACCACAGTTTTTTTGATTTGTAAAGACCTTTTTTCAAAAAGTCGAAAATTTTTGTTGCATCTTTCGCCGTCGTATAGTAGAATATTTGTCGATGTCCTCCGTAGACTGCTGCGGGGCCGGTCTTGCGCGATGAATACCCGTGAACCATGTCAGGCGGGGAACCGAGCAGCATTAAGCGGGACCATTCATGCGCCGCAAGGGCGCCGGTCCCGTGGCAGTCTGCGGAGGACACTATTCTGTTTATGGAGGTGCCGTCGTGTATCAGGCGCTTTACCGCAAATGGCGGCCCAAGACCTTCTCCGACGTCGTCGGGCAGGAGCACATCACCGCGACGCTCCGGCGGCAGGTCGCGGAGGGACGTTTGAGCCACGCCTACCTCTTCACCGGCACGCGCGGCACGGGCAAGACCACCTGCGCCAAGATCCTTGCCAAGGCGGTCAACTGCGAGAACCCGCAGAACGGCGACCCCTGCAACGCCTGCCCCGCCTGCCTCGGCATCGACTCCGGAGCATTCCTCGACGTGACCGAGCTGGACGCCGCCTCCAACAACGGCGTGGACAGCGTGCGCGCCCTGCGCGACGAGGCGATCTACTCCCCCGCGCAGGTCAAAAAGCGCGTCTATATCATCGACGAGGTGCATATGCTCTCCACCGCGGCGTTCAACGCGCTGCTGAAAATACTGGAGGAGCCGCCGGAGCACCTGATGTTCATCCTGGCGACGACCGAGCTGCACAAGGTGCTGCCCACGATCCTCTCCCGCTGCCAGCGCTTCTCGTTCCGCCGCATCCTGCCCCGCGATATCGAGGCGCGGCTGAACTTTGTGGCGAAGGCGGAGGGCATCGACCTCAAGCCCGACGGCGCGGAGCTGCTCGCCCGCCTGTCCGACGGCGCGCTGCGCGACGCGCTGAGCCTGCTCGACCAGTGCTCCGCCGCGGGCGGCGTCATCGACGCGCAGGAGGTGCTGGACACGCTCGGCCTCGCGGGCAGCGTGCAGTCGGCGCAGCTGCTCGGCTTCGTCCTGCGGCGCGACGCCAAGGCGGCGCTGCTGCTGCTCCACCAGCTCTATTCCGGCGGCAAGGACGTCGGCGCGGTCGTGGGCGAGCTGTCCACGCTGGCGCGCGACCTGCTGATCTCGTCCACCGCGCCCGAGGGCGGCGCGGCGCTGCTCAGCGGCGGCTGCGACGCAAAGACCCTCGCCGCGCTGAAAAAGGAGGCGTCCAACGCGCGCCTCATCCAGATCTGCACGGTGCTGCAGGAGACCGCCGCGGCGCTCCCCTTCAGCGTCAACGCACGCACGGACGCGGAGCTGTGCCTCCTGCGCCTGTGCGACGAGAGCCTCTCCGGCGACGTGACGGCGCTGTGCGCGCGCATCGCGCGGCTGGAGGAACAGATCGCGGCCGGGATCGCCTACCGCCGGAGCCCCGCGGCGCAGCGCGAGAGCGCGCCGCAGCCGGAGGAGGACGACGCGCTCCCGCCGCCCTTCGCGGACGACGACGCGCCCCCGCCCTACGGCGAGCCGATCGAGCCGGCTCCCCCGGCGCCGGCTGCAGCGCCCGAACCCGTCTCCGCGGCGGCGCCCGCACCCGCGGCGCAGGAGGCGGACGGCGCGGTGTTCGAGCGGCTGATGGAAAACTACAAGAACCGCTTGCCGATACCGGTGCGCAGCTTCATCGGCATGGCGAAGGGCCGCCTCGCGGGCGGCGTGATGACGGTCTACTGCGCCAACGACAACGGAAAGCACATGCTGGAAAAGGCGAACGCCGCCGCGATCATCGCGGAGGTGACCGCGGGCGCGGTCGGGCAGAGCGTCACGGTGCGCTTCGTCGTGGGCGAGCCGGAGGGCGAGGCGCACGACAAGATGCGCGATCTCCTGCAGATCGGCGGAAAATTCGACGGTTTTACCGTTAAATAATACGGAGGATAGAATTATGGCAAAGGGTTACAGCGCAAAGCGCGGCTTCTCGAACGGCAGCGGTATGTCCGCCCGGCAGATGAATATGCAGCAGCAGATCGTCAAGATGCAGGAGGACATGGCGGCGCGCCAGCAGGAGGTCGAGGAAAAGGCCTTCACCGCCAGCGTCGGCGGCGGCGCGGTCACGGCGACGGTCAACGGCAAGAAGGAGGTCACGGCGCTCGCCATCAAGCCGGAGGCGGTCGATCCCGAGGATGTGGAGATGCTGCAGGACCTCGTCATCTCCGCGGTGAACGAGGCGCTGCGCCAGGCGGACGACGCGATGAACGCCAGCATGAACGCGCTCACCAGCAGCCTCAACCTCGGCGGCTTCGGCAACCTCGGCGGGCTGGGACTTTAAATCGGCACACAAAAAATCCGCAGGGCAGACGCCCTGCGGAATTTTTTGTTACATTTTTTCGGGCGCCGTGACGCCGAGGATGCCCATGCCGTTGCGCAGCACCTGCCGCGTCGCCTCGGCAAGCGCGAGCCGCGCCGCGGCGACGTCCTCCGCCTCGCCCTTGATGCGGCAGGCGTTGTAGAAGCGGTGGAACGCGCCCGCGAGCGACACCAGATAACGGTTGATGTAGCTGGGGTCGTAGTCGCGCGCCGCCATTTTGATCTCCTCCGGGAAGGCGGCGAGCGTCTTAATCAGCTCGCGCTCCTGCTCGAGCGACGCGAGGGTCAGGTCGGCGTCGGCGCGCGGCGTCACGCCCTCCTCCGCCAGCATCCGCAGCAGGCTGCAGATGCGCGCGTGCGCGTACTGGACGTAGTAGACCGGGTTCTCGCTGTCCTCGCGCACGGCGAGGCCGAGGTCGAACTCCATCTGCGTGTCGGGCTTGGTGTTGAAGAACCAGCGGCAGGCGTCCACGGGAATCTCGTCGAGCAGGTCGCTCAGCGAAATCGCCTTGCCCGTGCGCTTGGACATACGCACCGTCTCGCCGTCGCGCACCAGCTTGACGAGCTGCATCAGCACGACGTCGAGCCGCTCCGTGCCGTCCAGCCCCAGCGCGTCCAGCGCGCCCTTGAGGCGGGCGACGTGGCCGTGGTGGTCGGCGCCCCAGATGTTAATGACCTTGTCGAAGCCGCGCACGGCGAACTTGTTGCGATGATAGGCGATGTCGGCGGCGAAGTAAGTGTAGAAGCCGTTCGCACGGCGCAGCACGTCGTCCTTGAGGTCGAGCTTGTCCACGTCCTCGCGCTTCTTCCCCGCCTTCACAAGGTTGTCGCGGATGATGTCGGCGGTCCTGAGCCAGAGCGCGCCGTCGCGCTCGTACGTCCAGAGCGCGTCGGTCAGCGCCTGCACGCTCTCCGCCACATAGCCGCTTTCGTGGAGCGCGGACTCGTAGAACCAGGTGTCGTACGAAATGCCGTAGTTCGCGAGGTCGCTCTTCATCTTGGGCAGGTTGCGCGCGAGACCGAAGCGCGCCATCGCCGCGTGGCGCTCCTCGACGCTCCTGCTCTCCCAGCCGTCGCCGTTCTCCGCGCGGAACGCCTCCGCCAGGGCGCGGATGTCGTCGCCGTGGTAGCCGTCCTCGGGGAACTCCACCGCGTCCTCGCCGTGGAGGAGCTGCAGATAGCGCGCCTCGATGCTCTTGGCGAACTTCTCGATCTGGTTGCCCGCGTCGTTGACGTAGAACTCGCGCTCGACGTTTGCGCCGTTCCAGTCCAGCACGCTCGCAAGCGTGTCGCCGAGGACGCCGCCGCGCGCGTTGCCCATGTGCATCGGGCCGGTGGGGTTGGCGGAGACGAACTCGACCATGTACTTCTTCCCCGCCAGCGCGCCGCCGCGGCCGTACTGCCCGCCCTCGCCGCGCACGGCGGCGACCACGTCGGCGTACCACCTGTCGCCGAGGCGGAAGTTGAGGAAGCCGGGGCCGGCGATCTCGACGCTCTTGAAATAGCTGCCCTCAAGGTTCATGTGCGCGACGATCTGCTGCGCCGCCTCGCGCGGGCTCTTGCGCATCGCCTTCGCCGCGGCGAGGCAGAACGTCGTCGTATAGTCGCCGTTGGCTGTGTCCTTCGGGATCTCGACCGGCACGGGCGTCTCCACGCCCTCCGGCAGCAGGCCCTCCGCCGCGGCGGCAAGGTAGGCGGAGCGCGTCAGCTCCGCGATCTGGTCTTTTGCGCTCTGGATCATATTCATCGTGCGTTACCTCTGCTTTTTTCACCAAGAATCGAAATGTATCTTTGATAGTTTAGCATATTGCAAATCGCGGCGCAACAGCTTATTATTAGTTATGTATGCTAAAACTTTTTTTGTCCAAAAAAGGAGCGTCATCATGGCAAAACGTATCGTCATCGCCCTCGGCGGCAACGCGCTGGGCAAGAACCTTCATGAACAGATGAACGCCGTGAACGTGACCGCCCGCGCGATCGCCGACCTGATCGAGGAAGGCTACGAGCTGGTCATCGCCCACGGCAACGGACCGCAGGTCGGCATGATACAAAACGCCTTCGCCGCCTATCGGCGCGAGGACGAATCGCGCGACGTTATGCCGCTTTCGATGTGCGTGGCGATGTCGCAGGGCTACATCGGATACGACCTGCAAAACCTCATCGGCGAGGAGCTTGACCGCCGCGGCACGGGGCTGCACATCGCCACGGTGCTGACGCAGGTGGCGGTCGACCCCAACGACCCCGCGTTCAAGCACCCCACCAAGCCCATCGGCGCGTTCATGTCCGAAGCGGAGGCGAAGAAGCTGCACGACGAGAAGGGCTTTGACGTGATGGAGGACGCTGGGCGCGGCTGGCGCCAGGTCGTGGCAAGCCCCAAGCCCACCGAGATCATCGAGATCCACACCGTCCGCGCGCTGCTCGACCAGCGCCACGCGGTCATCGCGGCGGGCGGCGGCGGCATCCCCGTCGTGTGGGAGGACAAGTACCACCTCAAGGGCGTGCCCGCCGTCATCGACAAGGATTTCGCCTCCGAATGCCTCGCCGAGCAGCTCGACGCGGATATGCTCATCATCCTGACCGCGGTGGAAAAGGTCGCCGTCAACTTCAACAAGCCGGACCAGCGCAACCTTGACGTCCTGACCCCCGCCGAGGCGCGCGAGTACATCGCGCAGGGGCAGTTCGCCCCCGGCTCGATGCTGCCCAAGGTCGAGGCGGCGGTCAAGTTCGCCGAGTCCAAGCCCGGGCGCACCGCGCTCATCACGCTGCTGGAAAAGGCGAAGGACGGCATCGAGGGCCGCACCGGCACGCGCATCATCGGATAAAGCGATGGAACAGTCTCGCTGGTACAAGGACAGCGTATTTTACCACATCTGGCCACGCAGCTTCTGCGACGGGAACGGCGACGGCATGGGCGATCTCTACGGCGTGTACGAGAAGCTGGACTACATCCGCTCCCTCGGCTGCGACGGCGTCTGGTTCTCTCCGCTCTACCCCTCTGGCGGCGCGGACTGCGGCTACGACGTGTCGGACTACACGGACGTCGACCAGATCTTCGGCGGCATGGAGCAGTTCCGCCGCGTGCTTTCCGCCGCGCACGCGCGGGGCATGAAGGTCATCATGGATCTCGTCGTCAACCACACGAGCGACGAGCATCCGTGGTTCCAGAAGTCCCGCCGGCGCATCCCGCCCTATACGGATTACTACATCTGGCGCAAGCCCCTCGCCGGCGGCAGGCTGCCCAACAACTGGGACAGCCAGTTCGAGGGCAAGGCGTGGACGTGGGACGAGCTGCGGCGGGAGTACTATCTCCACCTCTTCGCCGTCAAACAGCCGGATCTGAACATGGACAACCCCCTCGTGCGCGAGGAGGTCAAGAAGATCATGCGCTTCTGGCTGGAGCTGGGGGTCGACGGCTTCCGCGAGGACGTCATCACCTTCATCTCCAAGCGCGACGGCCTGCCCAACGACTACCTCATGCCCGCCACGCGCGGCATCGGCCACTACAACCACGGCCCCCGCGTCCACGACTACCTGCGCGAGTTCCGCGAGGTGCTCGACGAGTACGATGCCTTCGTCGTCGGCGAAGCGCCGCTGCTCGGCGCGCGCCGCGCGTTGGACTATGTGGACGAGCAGCGCGGCCAGCTCAACGCCGTCATCCAGACGCAGGTGATGAACGCCGACTGCCTGCTGATCGACTATGTGCCCATGCCGTTTTCCGCGCGGCGGCTCAAGCGCGTGTTCGATTCGTGGCAGAGCAATCTGGACGGCAGGGGCTGGAACGTGCTCTACCTCGAAAATCACGACCACCCGCGCGTCCTCTCGCGCTACGGCAGCGAGCAGTACCACGCGGCAAGCGGCAAGATGCTCGCCGCGGCGTATCTGTTCCAGAAGGGCACGCCCTTCATCTATCAGGGGCAGGAGATCGGCATGACCAACTGGCGCCCCGCGCGCGCCGAGGACTACGAGGACGTGCAGACCCGCTGGCACTACAAAAACGCGCTCTCCCGCGTCCTCCCGCCGTCCACGCGCCTCAAGTGGTGCCACCGCGCCAGCCGCGACAGCGCGCGCACGCCGATGCAGTGGAGCAGCGCGCCCAACGCGGGCTTCACCACGGGCGTTCCGTGGTTCCGCGTCAACGACAACTACCGCCGCATCAACGTCGCGGCGCAGGAGCGCGACCCGGACTCCATCCTGAACTTCTACCGCGCCGCCGTGGCGCTGCGCAAGCGGCTGCCCCTCGTGCGCGACGGGAGCTACACCGATCACGACCCGCTCTCCGGCAGCCTGTACGTCTACTCCCGCGCGCTGGGCAGCGAGAAGCTGCTCGTCGTCTGCTCCTTTGTCGAGCGTCCGGTACGCTTCCGCGCGCCCCGCGGCTTCGATCTCGCGCGCGGCGAGCTGCTACTCGGGAATTACGACGCCTCCCTCGACGGCAACGGCTTCACGACGAAGCCCTACGAGTGCAGGGTGTACCATTTCGCCTGAGCGCAGACGCCCCCCGCGACCATACCATTATATGTAAAAAGGAACCTCATTTCTGAGGTTCCTTTTTTTACTGATCGAGGAAATAGACCGTGCTGCCGCGGCGGCCGAACTGTTTGCACTGGTAGATCGTGTCCATATACAGGTCGACGCTCGCGCCGCGCACGCCGGTGTCCTCCGCGCGGCCCATGCCGTAGGTGAAGGAGCCGTCGTTGGTGGTGATGAACATCTTCGTCCCCAGCGGGATGACCTTCTTGTCCACCGCGACGACGCCGACCTCCACCTGCGTGCCGGTGTAGGTGCGCGTGCCGACGGTGCTCTGCTCGGAGCTGTAGGCGGTGCAGGTGACCTGCATGCTGCCGGTGAAGTGCAGGGAATCGCCGGACTTGAGCCGCAGATAGCCGCTGCCGTCCTCCTTCGTGATGACGGAGACGATGGTGTCGCCCGGCTGCGCCTCGGTGACGAGGGTGCCGACGCTGACGATCTCGTCCTTTACGCCGTACTCGGAGTCGGTGACGCTCTGGCGGGACACCAGCTCGCCGTCGGCGTAGATGACCTCGTAGGTCACGTCGCGGCGGCCGGCCTCGCCCGCCTGCGTCACGACGGACGTGCCCTTGGGCAGGGTGAAGTCCGTGCGATAGACGGTATTGAACGACGCGGCCTCGGCGACCGTTTCATAATAGGTGAAGTCGGAGGCGATCTCCAGCACGATGTTCTCGCCGGAGAGATCGACGAAGACCATCTCCAGCGGGCTGAGCGCCACGCCCTCGCGGCGCAGCAGCGCGCTCACGGTCTCGCCCGTGCGGCTGGTGGCGTACAGCTCGCCGCCGTTCTGGCGGATGACGACCTTGCGGCCGCCCGTCAGCGTCACGTCGCCCTCGCCGATCGTCGCGTCCTCCATCACGATGCGCCCGGCGTCCACGCTCTCCGTGCCGCCGGAGACGACCGTGCCGATGCCGTCGCTGATGAAATAGAGGGCGCTCGCCGTCAGCTCTGGCGCGGAGCTGAGCGCGATGGCCGTGACCAGCAGCAGCGCGAACGCCGCCTTCCACCATCGTCGCGCCCCGGAGGCTCCCTTGGTTTGATGTTGTTCTATCATAATATGTGTATCTCCTTTTTGTGGTCGGCGTAGTCAAGCGCCGGAATTGAAAGGTTACAGGCTTGTAATTTGCGGTTACAATTTGTAACTTTTCAGATTGTTCCGCAGTATAGACCACGATTTTGGATTTGTCAAGTTTCCATTCCGATGTTATGTGAATCAAATCCGGCGTTTTGGAGAGCTTTTTGCACAAAAATCGCAAAAATCATGCGCAGTTCGGCGCTGTTCGGCTCAATTCTCGCAAGGCTTTTGTACAGTTTTAACAAGAATCGCATAATTGCGGGATTTTTTTGCCGGACGCTTGACATTTCGATAGCGTTGTGATATCAATTAGATATCAGATTAAAGGAGGTTGCTTCCATGGAAGAGAAAATTTTAACGACGCGGAAAAACGGCATGGCCGTGCTGCTGCTGACCATCGTTCTCTATCTCGCGGTGTTCGTGCTTTTCATCGCGGCGGCCGGCGGAGCCTTCGCCCCGACGATTTACGACGCCAACGGCGTGCTCCTGCACGACTACTCCCGCTTCGACCCGACCGGGATCATCATCGCGCCCTGCCTGATCTGGCTGACGCTCGGCTGGCTGATGTTCCTCGGGCTGAAGGTGCTCAAGCCGCAGGAGGCTCTGGTGCTGACGCTCTTCGGCAAGTACGTCGGCACGCTGCGCGGCGAGGGCTTCTACTTCGTCAACCCCTTCTGCACGGCGGTCAACCCCGCCGCCAAGACGCGCCTCAACCAGAGCGGCGACGTGGACGACGGCAAGGGCCGCTCGCTCAGCGCCGCGCTGACGGGCATGAACGCTCAACAGACGGAGCTGCCCAGCAAGAAGGTCTCGCTCAAGATCATGACGCTCAACAACTCCCGCCAGAAGATCAACGACTGCCTCGGCAACCCGGTCGAGATCGGCATTGCGGTGATGTGGCGCGTGACGGACACGGCGAAGGCCGTGTTCAACGTGGACAACTATAAGGAGTACCTCTCCCTGCAGTGCGACAGCGCCCTGCGCAACATCGTGCGCATCTACCCCTACGACGTGGCGCAGAACGTGGACACGACCGGCGACGGCGTGGCGGACGAGGGCAGCCTGCGCGGGTCGAGCGAGGTCGTGGCGCAGCGCATCCGCGACGAGATCCAGAGCAAGGTCGCCGAGGCGGGACTGGAGATCATCGAGGCGCGCATCACCTACCTCGCCTACGCGCCGGAGATCGCGGCGGTCATGCTCCAGCGCCAGCAGGCGAGCGCCATCATCGACGCGCGCAAGATGATCGTCGACGGCGCGGTCGGCATGGTGGAGATGGCGCTCGACCGGCTCAACGCGAACAACGTGGTCGAGCTGGACGAGGAGCGCAAGGCGGCGATGGTCAGCAACCTGCTCGTCGTGCTCTGCGGCAACCAGAACGCGCAGCCGGTGGTCAACTCCGGCAGCCTGTACTGAGCCATGGCGGAGGAGAAGAAGCAGGTGCCCCTGCGCCTGAACGCAAAGCTCTACGCCGCCCTCGCCGCCTGGGCGGAGGACGACTTCCGCAGCGTCAACGGCCAAATCGAGTATCTGCTGACCGAATGCGTCCGCCAGCGGAAGAAGAACGGCAAATACGTCGGCGAGGACATCGACAAGCCGCCGGAAATCGACATCAAGTGAGGTGAGGATATGGTTCGGATCATTCGCATCGTGCTGAGCATTTTCTGCGTCCTTGTGCTGCTGGGCACGGTCGTCTTTCTGGCGCTCAACTGGCGGCACATCCCCGGCCGGGTCCCCATGCACTTCAACATCAGAGGCGAGGCGGACGGCTACGGCGCGAAGGCGGCGCTGCTGGCGCTGCCCGCGGTCAACGCGGTCGCGATCGTGTCGCTCTACCTCTCCAAGACGATTCGCATCCGCTCGCTGGGGCGCGAGCGCCGCGTCCCCGCCCCGCCGCTGCTGATGCCGCTGATCTGCCTGCCGCTGACGCTCGGCATCTCCTATCTGACGGTCTGCGCCGCGCTCGCGCGTCCACTGGGCGCGTGGTTCATGCCCGTCTTTCTCGGCGCGACGCTGCTGCCTTTGCTGCTGTACTGCGTCCTGGTGCTCCCAAAACTCCAATAAAAAACCGGCTGCCTGCGCAGCCGGTTTTTCCGGTTCAAGAGGAGGGCTTTTTGTCTTTTTGCAGGAGCATGGACGCGCCCGCGTAGAGGAGGAACAGCCCGAAGGGCCTGCGCAGGAGCGCGACGTCCACGGAGGCGGACAGCAGCGCCGCGCCGAGCGCGCAGGCGACGCCGATCGGGATCGCGCCGCGCAGCACCGCGCGGTCGAGATAGCCGTTCCGGCGGTGCTGGATCAGCGACGCCGCGGCGGTCGGCAGGAAGTAGAGCAGGTTGATAAAGCGCGCCTCGGTCTGCTCCACGCCGAGGAACAGCGTCATGCACAGCAGGAGCAGCGTGCCGCCGCCCACGCCCCACGCGGACAGCACGCCCGTCGCCGCGCCGAGGGCGAAGGGCAAAAGCCAGCCGCTCACGTCAGATACCTCCACGCGCCGTAAAGCAGGAACAGCGCGAAGATGCGCCGCAGCCAGACGTTCGGCACGTCGCGGAACAGCCGTCCGCCGACGAAGCCGCCGACCAGTCCGCCCGCGAGATACGGCAGCGCGCGGCCGAGCGCCAGCCCGCCGCGCAGGAAAAGCGCCGCCGCCGAGACCGCGCAGATCGGGAAGATCACCGCGACGCAGGTGGCGAACGCGGCCTTTTCCTCCATGTGCGCCCACCTCGTCAGCAGCACGAGCAGCGGGATGCCGCCTCCCCCGCCGAACAGGCCGTTGACCGCGCCCGCCAGCGCGCCCGCAGCGCGGTACTTGCCAAAATCGCCGCCCGAGGGCGGCGATTTTGTGTCAGCTGAGCTTCTCAAAGCTCTGGCAGTCGGTGCACTGGTCCATGCTGGGGTTGCACTCGTGCGTGCCGACTTGGATGGCGTTGAGCCCGCAGTACTGCGCGTTCTCGCAGTGGTGGGCGCAGTCGGTGACGCTGCAGTGGATGGACGTGTTGGGCGTGCAGGCGCTGCCCCGCTTGGTACGATCGGTCATGTTGGATATCCTCCGACGGTTCAGATTTGGCTGTTGCCGGGGATAGCTTGCGCGCTTGCGCGAAAAAAATACGCCGTTCCTTGTGAACGGCGTATTTTTTATTTCCGCTTCCACGCGCCGGGGAACAGCAGCACCAGCAGCGGCATGATCTCCAGACGGCCGAGCAGCATCGTCACGGTCAGCACGATCTTGCTCAGCGTGGTCATGAAGCTGAAGTTGCAGGTCGGGCCGACGAGGGCGAAGCCCGGGCCGACGTTGGAGATGGTGGTCAGCGCCGCGCTGAACGCGGTGGTGAAGTCCAGCTCCTCCAGCGAGACGACCGCGGTGCACAGCAGCGTGATGAGGATGTAGGCGAAGAAGAACACGCTGACCGAGGACACCGTGCCCTCCGCCACGCGCTCGCGCTCGAGCGTCAGCGGGCGCACCTCGCGGGTGTGCAGGATGCGGCGCAGCTCGCGCCGGAGGTTCTTCAGCAGGATCACCAGACGGCTGACCTTGACGCCGCCCGCCGTGGACCCGGCGCAGCCGCCCACGAACATCACGAGGATCAGCAGCATCTTCGAGAAGTAGGGCCAGAGGTCAAAGTCCGCCGTGGCGTAGCCCGTGGTGGTCATCAGCGTGACGACCGCGAACATCGACTCGGACACGCTCTCGTACACGCCCTTGCCCGCCCTGACGATCAGGTTGGCGGCAATCAGGCCCGCCATGCCGAGCGTGATGAGCGTGTACCAGCGCAGCTCCTCGCTCTTGAGCGCGTCCTTCCACTGGCGGCGCTGCACCTGAAACAGCACGCCGAAGTTGACGCCGGAGACGAACATGAACGCAATGATGATCCAGTTGATCGCCTCGGACTGATAGTAGGCGATGCTGGCGTCGCGCACGGAGAAGCCGCCCGTGGAGATCGTGGTGAACGACGTGGTGAGGCTGTCGAACAGCGGCATCCCCGCGATGCGCAGGACGACCGTCTCGGCAAGCGTCAGGGCGATGTAGATGATGTAGAGCGACTTCGCGGTCTCGCTGGTCTTGGGCAGGAGCTTGGAGCTGATGGGGCCGGGGCTCTCCGCCTTCATCAGGTTGACGCTGCCCTCGCCCAGCGAAGGCATCAGCGCCAGCACCATGACCAGCACGCCCATGCCGCCCATCCACTGCGTCAGCGCGCGCCAGAACTGCAGGCCCCGCGGCAGCGCCGACGGCGCGGGCACGATGGTCGCGCCGGTGGTCGTGAAGCCGGAGACGGTCTCGAACACGCCGTCCACATAGGAGAAGCCGCACAGCGCATAGGGGATTGCGCCGAACAGCCCCAGCACGATCCAGCACAGGGCCACGGCCACAAAGCCGTCGCGCGTCTGGAAGCGCTTGCTGTGCGGCCGGACGCGGGTGAGCAGGAGGAAGGCGGCGGCGCAGAGCGAGATCGAGATGGCGAAGGCGGAGGAATCCGCGCCCCCCGTGGCGAGGGCGATGGCGAAGCTCGGCAGCATACAGACCGCCTCGATCCCGAGGATCAGCCCGATCACGCGGGCAATGACAGCATGATTCATGGCTTAGTGCTCCAATATTTCGTTGAGATCCTGCAGGAACAGCGAGCGCGCGATCACGATGACGCGGTCGCCCTCGAGGATCTTGGAATTGCCGTTGGGGATCTCCACCTTGCCGTTGCGGACGATGGCGGCGACGATGATGCCCTGCTTGAAATGCAGGTCGCGCAGCGGCGTGTCGAGGAAGTGCGTGGCGGCGGAGGCGGTGAACTCCACGGCCTCCATCGCGCCGTCGAGGATCTTGTGCAGGCTCTCCACCGCGCTGCCCTGGGAGTTCGCAAAGCCGCGCACAAAGCGGGAGATGAAGTTCGCCGTGATGTCCTTCGGGCTGATGACCGTCTCCAGCCCGAGCTGGCGCAGCAGCTCCATGTAGTTCGGGCGGGACATCTTGGGCAGCACCTTCTTCACGCCCGCGTGCTGGGCGGAGAGCGCCATCAGCAGGTTCTCCTCGTCGCGTCCGGTCAGGGGGATGAACGCGTCGCAGTCGAAGATGCCCTCGGTGTCCAGCAGCTCGTGGTCGGTGCCGTCGCCGCAGAGGACGGTCGCCTTGGGCAGCTTTTCCGCCAGCTCCAGGCAGCGCTCGTGGCTGCGCTCGACGATGGTCAGCTGCGCGCCGGTGCCCTCCAGCGCCCACGCGAGATACAGCGCGATGCGCCCGCCGCCGAGGATGGAGACGCGGCGCACGGGCGAGACCTCGCGCCCCGTGTTCTTGAGCACGCGCGTCGTCTCGCTGGGCGAGCCGATGACGTAGACCAGATCGCCCGGCTGCGGCACGAAGCTGCCGTTGGGCACGATGACCTCGTCGCCCCGCTTGGCGGCGCAGACGAGGACGTTGCCGGGATGGCGGCGGTTGTAGTCGGTCAGCGAGACGCCCGCCATCGCGCCGCCCTCGATGAGCTGGAAGCCGATCAGCTCCACCAGACCGCGGGACAGGCTCTCAACGCTGAACGCGGCGGGCACGCGCAGGATGCGCGCGATCTCCTGCGCGGCGGCGTATTCGGGGTTGATCGTGAGGTCAAGCCCGATCTCGCGGCGCAGCACCGCCGCCTCGCGGAAATATTCGGGGTTGCGGACGCGGGCGATGGTGCGCTTCGCGCCGAGCTTCTTCGCCATCAGGCAGCAGATGAGGTTCACCTCGTCGTTTTCGGTCACGGCGATGATGAGGTCCGCATTGCGCACGCCCGCCTGGATCAGCGTGCTGACGCCCGCGCCGTTTCCGGTGACGAACATCGCGTCGATGGAGTTCTCCGCGCGGGAGAGCGCCTCCACGCTCGCGTCCACGAGCGTGAGGTCGTGATGCTCGCCCTCGAGCTGCTGGGCGATGGCGTAGCCGACCTTGCCCAGACCGACAATGATGATTTTCATAGCTTACTCCTTTTCGGAAGAGTGTTTTTCCGCGCGCCGGAGGTCCAGAACCACGCGGTTGAACTCCGCGCCCATGATGAGCAGGGCGGAGGAGAGATAGAGCCACAGAAGCAGCACGACGATCGTGCCGATGGAGCCGTAGATGACGGAGTAGCGCGCGGCGTGCTCGACGTAGAGCGAGAAGAGCATCGACAGCCCCACCCACGCCGCCAGCGACGCCAGCACCCCCGGCCAGACGGCGCGGGTCACGTGCCGCTCGTCGAGCGAGAGCACATAGAGCAGCGCGATCATGACGAAGAGCACCGCGCCGAGGAACACAAAGCGCAGACGCGTCCACAGCGCGATGGCGAGCTCGCTGAGGTAGATATAATTTGCGACAAACTCCAGCGCGCGGCGGCCGACCGCCGAGACGGCGATGGACAGGAAGATCGTCACGACCATCAGAACCGTATAAAGCAGCGCGCGGAGCTGGTAGCGCAGGAAGTGCGCAGGCTCCCCGGCGTCGTACGCCTTGCGCACGGAGCGGAACAACGCGTTCACCGCGCGATAGGGGAAGTAGATCGTGAACACCATGCTGAACCACATCAGCGTTCCGCTGGATGTGCGGGAGACGTAGTCCAGATACTGGTCGACCAGATCGAGGATGTCGCGCGGGACGACCCCGTCCAGCGCGGAGAGCGCGCTGTGCAGATCCAGCGCCCACACGGCAAGCAGATTGCTGAGAAAGATCAGCGTCGGGAACAGCGCAAAGAGCAGGTAGTAGGTCAGCGCGGCGCTGTCGCGGCCGACATGATGGTCGAAATAGCGCCGGGCCAGCATCGCCGTGCCCTTTGCGAACCGGTGACGCTCCAGATATTCGGTCAAACGCTCACGCCTCCTTCTCTGCGCCGCGGTTCGCAGTATACCGCACGGCAGGAAAAAAGAAAGGAAATCATTCCGTGTAGATCTCGATCACGACGTCATAATGGTTCTGCTCGAGGAAGGTCTCCAGACTGCCGTTGAACTCGCGCAGGTCGATGGAGTCCAGATACTCGACGCCGAGCGCCAGGAAGGGCAGCAGGCAGTTGTCGAACGAATGCCCCAGCACCAGCACGCGCCTGCCGTCGTTTCGCAGCTCGTTGTGGACGCGGGTGAGCGCCTGATCGCCGTAGAACCACGCGGCATAGGGGCTTTCCTTGTAGAGGTCGCCCTTTCTGAACGCGTTGTAGCGATAGAATACGGAGAAGTCGCCGACTTTATCCACGTCCAGCGAGGGGATCGCGATGTGGAAGCGCGTGTCGAAGTTGGGATAGAACAGCGTAAAATCCTCGGGCTTCGCGCGCGCGAGCGTCACCTTTTTCCCCTGCGAGCCGAGCAGGCGCTTTTCGTACACCTCGGCGCGCCAGCGGTCCGGCTCAAACACCGTTTCGTCGATGGCAAAGCCGTAGGACTCGTTGAGCTGCCGCGCGATCCGCCCCGCCGCCCAGCGGCCCGTCTCCGGCCGCCAGTGGTGGTCGGTCTCATAGAAGGACGCGTGGTGATCCATACCGTCCTCGTGCAGCTTGTCGCGCAGGTCGAGCGTGTCCACGCCCGCCTCGCGCAGCGCCTTTTGCAGGCGGTCGGCGTTCTGGTTGTAGAAGTCCATCACGCCGGAGATGTCCTCGTCATAGCGGCAGGTGTCGTTCGGCGTGGTGACGTAAATATGCCCCATGCCGAGCGAGGCGCAGTACGCGTCCAGCGCGGCGATCTCGGCGGCGCGCTCGGTGCGGTCCTGACGCGCGACGCAGGTGATGAAGTAGTTCTCCTCCGCCATGATGACGGGATTGTAGCTTTGCATATCCACAAGCTCCCAGCCGAGGAGAGCGTCGTAGGCGTTCGCCGCCTCCACCAGCTCCTGATAGCCGGGGGCGTAGTCTGTGCTGTAGTCCTCGATGTAGTCCTCCAGCTCCGCCACGCGCTCCTCGTAGGGGCGCACGCGCTCGCTCTGCGTCTCGATCCACGCGGCGACGCGGTCGAACGCCGTCTCCTCCGCGGCGGCGCCCTCCTCCTTCGCGGGATAGCGCTCCGACCAGTCGATGTGGATGCCCCACACGACGCCGTCGCGGTCGCGAAGGGCGTCCCGCTCCTCGCGGCTCATCGCCAGAAGGTCGCGCGCTTCCCCGGCGGCGGGCTGTTCCTCGTCCGAGGCGTCGGTCTCCGGCGCGGCGTCCGGAACGTACGTCGCCATTTGGGCGAAGACGCCGACCATCATCGCCGCCAGCGCGGCGACGACGAGGAGCGCCGCGGCGTCATATATGCTCTTACGGGGCATGGCAGCCTCCCCTTTTTCTTAAAAGTGGTAGTAGATGAACGGGTTGTAGGCGCTCTTCGCGCACACGGCGACGCACAGCGCGAACAGCCCCAGCAGCAGCACGGAGCGCACGAGGTCATAGCAGAACACAGCGGCGGGGTGCTCGCTCAGCTCCCCGATCTCGAACAGGTCGCGCAGGCGCGGCACCACGGGCATACTGAACAGCACACAGGCGAACAGCACCCATTTGCCGCTGGCGAGATACTGGGGGAAGAACGCATCCGAGAGCGCGGAGGCGCCCACGCCGAACATATTGCCGATGAAGCGCGCCGTGTTGCTCAGGCTCTCCGCGCGGAAGATGACCATGCCGACGGCGGTCAGCGTCAGCGCGTAGACGTGGCGCAGCGGTCTTGCCCAGCCGTCGAGCTGGTTGGGGAAGAGCGTGAACTTCTCGAACACCAGCAGCACGAAGTAGTACATACCCCAGATCCAGAACGTCCAGTTCGCGCCGTGCCAGATGCCCGTCAGCAGCCACACGACGAACAGGTTCAGCACCCAGCGCCGGCGGGACACGCGGCTCCCGCCCAGCGGGATGTAGACATAGTCGCGGAACCACTTGGACAGCGAGATGTGCTGCCTGCGCCAGAAGTCGGTGATGCTGTCGCAGGTGAAGGAGTAGTTGAAGTTCTCCTCGAAATGGAAGCCGAACATCAGTCCCATGCCGATCGCCATGTCGCTGTAGCCGGAGAAGTCGAAGTAGACCTGAAAGCTGTACGCCACGGCGCCCAGCCACGCGGTGGACACCGCCATCTCCGTGCCGACGAGGGCGAAGATGTTGTCCGCGATCTGCGCGACGTAGTTCGCCAGCAGCACCTTCTTCGCCAGCCCGCAGACCATGCGCGTCACGCCCCGCGTGAAGTCGAACAGGGTCTCCTCCCGCGCTTCGATCTCGCGCTCCACCGTGCCGTAGCGCACGATGGGTCCGGCGATGAGCTGGGGGAACATGGAGATGTAGAGCGCAAGGCGCATGATGCTGCGCTGCGCCTCCGCCTTGCGGTAGTACACGTCGAAGACGTAGGACATGATCTGGAAGGTGAAGAACGAGATGCCCACGGGCAGCTCGATGTTGAGCCTGGGGAGATTTTGCACGCGAAGCAGCAGGCCGAGGTTCTCAAAGGTGAAGACGAGGTACTTGAACGAAAACATCAGCGCGAGGTCAAAGGCGATCGCCGCCGTCAGCCAGCGCTTGCGCGGTCGTTTTTCCTCGTGCGCGGCGATGCGCAGCCCGCAGACGTAGTTCCACAGGATCGAGAGCAGCATCAGCCCGACGAACACCGGCTCGCCCCACGCGTAGAACACCAGGCTCACCGCCAGAAGCACGCCGTTGCGGTACGCGCGGGCGCGGCACAGCGGATTGTAGTACAGCAAAAGGGACAGCGGGAGGAACAAAAAGAGAAAAACGGTCGAAGCAAAAACCATCAGAGTCCTCCGCCGCGCGCCGCCCGACGGCGGTTCGCGCGGACCACATATATAATCTCTTGTATTATAGCACGTCCAATCCTGTTTTTCAATGAGCGGAACGAGAAAGAACGTTTGGAACGAGAAAGAACGTTTGGTCAAACTTGACATAAACTGTAAAACCGCATAAAATATATTGGTTACAGAATACGGAAGGGAGGAACCGCCATGGTCGATTTTGAAGAGCATCGGGAAGAACTGCTGGAATGCATCCGAGACTTTCTCGCGCGCAAGCAGTACGCCGCGCTGCGCGACCAGCTGATCCAGCTCGAGCCGGCGGACATCGCCGTATTGTTCGAGGATCTGGACGAGGATCAGCTTCCGCTGCTGTTCCGCCTCCTGCCCAAGGAGCCCGCGGCGGAGGTTTTTGTCGAGCTGGAGCCGGACGAGCAGGAGCTGCTGATCCGCGGCTTCTCCAACACCGAGCTCAAGGAAGTGCTTGACGAGCTGTACGTGGACGACGCGGCGGACCTGGTCGAGGAGATGCCCGCCAACGTCGTCAAGCGCATCCTGCGCCACGCCGACCCCGAGACGCGCAAGAGCATCAACGAGATCCTGAAATACCCCGAGGATTCCGCCGGCTCCCTGATGACGACCGAGATCCTCGACCTCAAGCTCAACATGACCGTGCAGGACGCCTTCAAGCGCATCCGCCGCACGGCGGCGGACATGGAGATCATCTCCGTCTGCTACGTCACCGACGACGGGCGGCACCTGCTGGGCGTGGTCACCATCCGCGACCTGCTGCTTGCCGAGGAGGACCAGCACATCAGCGAGATCATGGACACGAACGTCGTGTCCGTCAACACGCTGGAGGATAAGGAAGAGGTCGCGCAGGCGTTCAGCCGTTACGACTACTTCGTCCTCCCCGTTGTGGACGCCGAGGGGCGCCTCGTCGGTATCGTCACCTTCGACGACGCCATCGACGTCATGGAGGAAGAGGCGACGGAGGATATCGAGAAGATGGCGGCTATGCTGCCCTCCGACAAGCCCTACCTCAAAACCGGCGTGTTCGAGACGTGGAAGGCGCGCATCCCGTGGCTGCTGCTGCTGATGGTCTCCGCCACGTTCACGGGGCAGATCATCGCGGGCTTCGAAAGCGCGCTCGCCGCGCTGGCGATCCTGACGGCGTATATCCCCATGCTGATGGACACCGGCGGCAACTGCGGCGGTCAGGCGAGCGTCACCGTCATCCGCGGCATCTCGCTCGACGAGATCGAGTTCGCCGACCTGCCGCAGGTCGTCTGGAAGGAGATCCGCGTCGGCGTCATCTGCGGCGCGACGCTCTCGGCGGCGAACTTCCTCAAGATCATGTTCATCGACCGGCTGGTGTTCCACAACCCGATCACCGTGTCGATCGCGCTGGTCATCTGCGTCACCATGCTGCTGACGGTCATCTGCGCGAAGGTCATCGGCTGCGTGCTGCCGCTGCTGGCAAAGAAGCTGGGCTTCGACCCGGCGGTCATGTCCTCGCCGTTCATCACGACGCTGGTGGACGCTGTCTCGCTGCTGATCTACTTCAACTTCGCAAGAGTGCTGCTTGGAATTTAGCGTCAACGCTCTTTCCGGGGAGCCAAAAAGGAAAGGACAGATTATGGAAAACAAACTCAAGGAATACGCAAAGCTGCTCATCGAGATCGGTCTGAGCCTGCGGGAGGGGCAGACGCTGATGATCCAGTCCCCCGTCGAGTGCGCGCACTTCGCGAGGCTCTGCGCCTCCGCCGCCTATGACGCGGGCGCGCGCGACGTCGTGCTCTCGTGGAGCGACGATTTTCTTGCGCGCGAGCGCTATCTCCGCGCCGCGAGCGAGGTGTTCGACGAGGTGCCGGAGTGGCGCAAACGCTTCTTCAACGACGCCGCCGCCGCGGGCACGCCGCGCCTCGTCATCGACGCGGCCGACCCCGAGACCCTGCGCGGCGTGGACGCCGATCGCATCGTGCGCGCCCAGCGCGCCTCCGGCGAGGCGCTTGAGCCGTACTACCACACCTATATGAACAACGACGCGCCGTGGTGCATCGCAGCCATCCCCATCCCGAGCTGGGCGAAGCGGGTCTTCCCCGACGTCGGCGAGGACGAGGCGATGGAGCGCCTCTGGAACGCCATCTTCGAGACCGTGCGCATCACCGGCGACGGCAAGTCCGCCGAGCGCTGGCGCGCGCACCTCGCCACGCTGGAGGCGCGGAAGGACAAGCTCAACGCCCTGCGCTTCCGCAGCCTGCACTACACCAACAGCCTCGGCACCGACCTGACCATCGAGCTGCCGGAGGGCCACCTCTGGGCGGCGGGCAACGGCGCGACGCCCAAGGGCCAGCCCTTCGTCGCCAATATGCCGACGGAGGAGATCTTCACCGCCCCGCACCGCCTCGGCGTCAACGGCGTGGTGTACGCCGCGCTGCCGCTGGTGGACAACGGCAACATCATTGACAAGTTCCGCTTTGTCATAAAAGATGGTAAAATCACAGAGTCCCACGCCGAGACGGGCGAGGAGTTCCTGCGCGCGGCGTACACCGTGGACGAGGGCGCGTCCTACTTCGGCGAGGTCGCGCTCGTGCCCTACGATTCGCCCATCTCCAATCAGGGCATCCTGTACTACAACACGCTGTTCGACGAGAACGCCCGCTGCCACCTCGCCTTCGGCGAGGCGTACCCCGAGTGTCTGGAGGGCGGCAACGCCATGAGCCGCGACGAGCTGCGCGCGCACGGGCTGAACTGGTCGATCAACCACGTCGATTTCATGGTCGGCACCGCCGACCTCTCCATCGTCGGCACAACGCACGACGGCAAGGAGATCCCCATCTTCGTCGACGGCAACTTCGTGATCTGAGAAAGGGGGCGTCCCCATGGTGTCGAACGCAATGCGGATATGGCTCGTCGCGGGCGCGGCGTTCAGCGCCGCGCTGCCCGTCGGGCTGCTCGTCTGGTGGCGCGTGACCCGCCGCGCGAAGCTGACGCCGTTCTTTGTCGGCGCGCTGACCTTCGTCGTCTTCGCGCTGGTGCTGGAGCCGCTCGCGCACCGGTTCTTCCTGCTCTCGGACAGCGCCCTCTCCCGCGCGCTCAACGCAAACCCCTATCTCTATATGCTCTACGGCGGGCTTGCCGCCGGGCTGTTTGAGGAGACGGGGCGCTATGTCGCCTTCCGCTGGCTGATCCCGAAGCGCCGCTTCCCCGAGCGCGATACCGCCGTCTCCTACGGCATCGGGCACGGCGGCGTCGAAGCCGCGCTGACGCTCGGCAGCACCTACGCCATGCTGCTGCTCGTCGCGGCCTATCTCGCGCGCGGCAACGAGCCGGCGGCGCTGGCGACCGTGGGCGGTCAGGCCGCCGCGCTCGCCTCGGTCACGCAGATGCTCGCTTCGCTCACGCCCGGCGCGGTCGTGCTGGCGATGCTCGAGCGCGGCGGCGCGGTGCTGCTGCACATCGCGCTGAGCTGCTTCGTGTTCCTCGCGGCGCGGGACAAGCGGCAGTGGACGTGGTACCCGTTCGCCGTCCTGCTCCACGCCGTGGCGGATATGCCCGCCGCGCTCTACCAGCGGGGGCTGCTGCCGCTCGGCGTCGTGGAGGTCTGGCTCTGGGTCGTGGCGCTGTACGCGCTGCGCTCCGCAAGAAAATGCTATCTGGAGGCGATGGACCCATGAAAACGAAGCCCTGCATCGCGGTCGCCGGCGGCGTCAACATCGACGTCGGCGCGCGCAGCGCGCAGAAGCTGCGCATGAAGGATTCCAACCCCGGCTGCGTCCGCACGAGCTTCGGCGGCGTGGGGCGCAACATCGCGCACAACCTGTCGCTGCTGGGCGTGGACGTGGAGCTGCTGACCGCTCTGGGCGGCGACGATTACGCCCGCGCCGTGACCGCGTCCTGCGAGGCGCTGGGCGTCGGCGTCGGCCACGCGCTGCGCGTGCCGGAGGGCCACACCTCGACCTATGTCTACGTCAACGACGAGGGCGGCGACATGGCGCTCGCCGTGTCGGATATGGCGATCTGCGATCGGCTGACGCCGGACTATTTCTTGAGCAAGCTCGACGTGCTCAACGGCGCGGCGCTGGTCGTGGCGGATACCAACCTGCCGCAGGCGTCGCTCGCCTGCCTCGCCGAACGCCTGACCGTGCCGCTGTTCGTCGACCCCGTGTCGGTGACGAAGGCGGAGAAGCTGACGGGGCTGCTGCCGCGCATCCACACGCTCAAGCCGAACGCGCTGGAGGCGGAGCTGCTCTCCGGCGTGCCGGTGGTGGACCGCAACAGCGCGCGGCGCGCGGCGCGGCGTCTGATCGACCTCGGCGTGAAGCGGGTGTTCCTCTCGCTGGGCAAGGAGGGCTTCCTCGCCGCCGCGGAGGACGAGACGGTCTGGCAGCCCGCGCCCGACGCGCAGGTCGTCAGCACCACCGGCGCGGGCGACGCGCTGATGGCGGCGATCGCGTGGGCGTACCTGCGCGGCGAGAACCTGACGCGCACGGCGGCGCTGGGCGCGGCGGCCGCCGCCGTCACCATCGAGTGCGAGGAGACGATCAACCCCGCCCTCAGCCCCGAGGCGGTGCTTGCGAGAATTTGAGGATATCACGAAAAAAAGCAGGACGGTTCGTCCTGCTTTTTTCTTTATTCGGCGTGTATCCGCTGCGACAGCTCCGGCGTCATGGCGAAGTACTTCAGCGTCGGCTCGCCGGTCTGGTCGCCCCAGGTGACGTCGATGTGGCGCTCCGCGCCGTCGAGCGTCGCCGCCGTCCAGATATGCGTGTCGTTGTGGATGGCGCGGCAGTCGATGCCCTCCAGCTTGAGGAAGAGGTTGTACGCGCCGGTGTAACCGTCGCAGACCGCCCTGCCGTCGATCAGCGCGCTGTAGGCGATGTGGCTGAGCGAGTCGTCGCCCATGCTGTCGCGGTCGTACTCGCAGTGGTCGCACAGCCAGAGGTAGTAGACCTGCGCGACCTCCGTCTGGCTCATCTCCTCCGTGATCCGGCCCGACGCCCACAGCTCGTCGTGCACCTCGACGGCGCGCGTCATCGTCGCCTCGCGGTAGAGCGAAAGCTCCTCGTCCGTGCAGCCGGCGGCGGAAAAATCCACCTTGACGCGCCCCATTTTGGAAAAGAGCGTGGCGCGCGCGTGGTTGTACATCTGTTCGCAGTAGTTCTTCACGCAGCTGTTGAACAGCGAGACGATGGTATTCAGGTCGGACTTGCTCAGCGCGACGGGATAGTCGAGCGAGATCGTGCGCTCGCCCAGCGCGAGCATCCGGCGCACCAGCGCGTCGATGGCATCGGCGTCGTCGTAGTCGGGCGCGTCGGTGACGCTCTCCGGCATGGGGACGAGATCGGTCAGCGTCGTGCCGACGGCTGACCAGCGCGGCAGGATCGTCCAGTCCGGCGTCAGCCGCAGCGCGGGATCGACGATGCGCGTCACCACGGCGGCGATCTCGGCGCGCGTGGTGGGGCGGTCGGGCAGATAGCTCCCGCTCGCGTCCGTGCCGACCAGCAGCCCCTGCCGATACATCCAGAGGATCTGCTCCCGATAGGGCGTGTCCTCGCCCACGTCGCCGATGTAGCCGCCCGAGGCAAGCGCGTCCTCAATCAGCGCGGCGTTGCGCTCATCGAAGCAATCCCCGTCCAGCGTGGCGGCGAAGACGCCCGCGACCTGCGCGCGCGTCGCCCGCTCGGCGAGGTGCGGCGCAAGGCTCTCGTCGAACACGCCCTGCCCGCGCAGATACGCGACGTAGGGCGCGGCCGACCACGGGACCTCGTCCGTGACGCTCTCGCCGAAATACGCGGCGCGGATGCGCGCCGAGAGCGTCGCCAGCTCCGCCACCGTGATCTCGGCGTCGGGCGCGAAGACGGTCTCGCCGCGGCCGTTGAACAGGGCGTAGTCGAACCCGGCGGCGACGCAGGGATAGTACCACGCGTCCGCGGCGACGTCGGCAAAGCGCCCGTCGTAGGCCTGCGTGCGGGGCAGGATCGTTGCGTGCGCCGGCTCCGTGTCCAGAATGTGCATGGTATCGGGCGCGTCGTCGTACTCCGCGCCGACCTCCGCGCGCACGCTGGCGGAAAGCAGCAGCGCAAGCGGCAGAGCAAGCGAAAGGATGCGGCGGATGGATGTCATTTGCAAGCCTCCTCGGTGTCATCGTCAGGGGACGAGTATGTCCAACTCGTCCATGCTTACGTCCTGATCGTATGGGTTGAGCTCCTCGTTGACCAGCGCGAGCGTCGCGTCCGGGTCGAGCACGTAAACGCTCTCATGGCGGTAATATCCCGCGCCGTCGCCGGGCAGGGTGTGGAAGCGCACGCCCTCCGCGCCGATGGCCAGCGCCTCGCCCGCCAGCCAGACGAGGTTGCCCATGCTCAGATCGGTCGTGACGCAGCGGGAAACCGTCTGCGCCAGCGCGCCGGCGTTCTTCCATTTGAGCGTCTGCGCGGCGACGGCGCGCAGGAACGCCTGCTGCGTGGCGATGCGCCCCACGTCGGCGTCCGGATAGCCGGTACCGTCGTTGTTCTTGCGCCAGCGCACGACCTCCATCGCCTGCTGTCCGTCCAGATGCTGCATCCCCCCGGCGAAGTGGATGTGCAGGTCCTGCGCGGGGTCGTCGTAGTCCATGTCCTGCGGCACGTCGAAGTCCACGCCGCCGATGCGGTCGATCAGAGCGACGAAGCCGTCCAGATCAACGGTGACGGCGAAGTCCACCGGCACGCCCAGCAGGTTCTCCACGTCGGCGCGCAGGCGCTCCGTGCCGCCGGAGGCGTAGGCGAAGTTGAGCTTGTTGCTCTGCCGGTCGGCGTGCAGCAGCGTGTCCCGCGGCAGGCTGACGAGGTCGATGCGCCTGCTCCCCGCGTCAAAGCGGGCCAGCAGATTCGTGTCGCTGCCGCCGCCCGCGTCGTCCACGCCGGTCAGCAGGATCGTGTAGCAGTAGGGCAGGCGCTTTCGCGCGGGCGCGGGAGGCGCCTCCTGCTCCTCCGGCTCCGCGCGCGCCTGAACGACGCGGACGCGTTGGTCCGCCTGCGCGCTGCGCCCTGTCCGCGTCTGCGCGGCGCAGCCCGCCGCCGCGAGGCACAGCAGCGCCAGCAGCACGATTATACGCTGTTTCGTTCCGTTCGACAAGCCCTTACACGCCCCTGTACTTTTTTCTTGTGGCGATGCCGCCGCGGATGTGGCGCTCCGCCTTGTTCTCGTCCAGCACCGCCTTGACCTGGCGGTACAGCCCCTGATTGAGCGCGGGCAGGCGCTCCTGCAGGTCCTTGTGGACGGTGCTTTTGCTGACGCCGAACTTCCCGGCGGCGGCGCGCACGGTGGCGCGGTGCTCTATGATGTAGTCGGCGAGCGCACAGGCGCGCTCCTCGATGTTCCCTTTCATGGCATCACTCCCGATTCTTAAGGTGGTACATGATATGAGCCGGAGCGCTGTTGTATGCGACAGACAAAAATTTTGATTGACGAATGAAGAAATTTGTCGTAATATGACAAACAAGAGGACGCTTTGTCCGCTGAATATGATTGCAGGAGGCTTCGGATATGGGTAAGTACGTCATCAAAGAGAGCAAGAGCGGCGTGAAGTTCGATCTCAAGGCAAGCAACGGCGAGATCATTCTCTCCAGCCAGAGCTACCGTTCTCTGCGCAGCTGCAAGAGCGGCATCGCAAGCATCACCAAAAACGCGCCCATCGCCGCGCTGGAGGACCAGACCGCGGAGGGTTACGAGAAGCAGAAGTGCCCGAAGTTTGAGGTCTACACCGACAAGGCGGGCGAGTACCGCTTCCGTCTCAAGGCGAAGAACGGCCAGATCATCGGCGTGGGCGAGGGCTACAAGAAGAAGGTGAGCTGCCTGAACGGCGTCGACTCCATCCGCAAGAACGCCGACTCCAAGACCGAGGACGCGCGCGAGGCATAATAACGCGGCCGACGCGAAAAGCCCCACCGGGTACGGCGGGGCTTTTTGCGCGAAAGACGGTTGCAAACCGCGGACAAATGGGCTATGATGGATAGCAGATCAAAACAACAACGGAGGAACGCTATGAAAGCTACACTGGTCATTATGGCGGCGGGCATGGGCTCGCGCTACGGCGGCAGCAAGCAGGTGGACGGCCTCGGCCCCGACAACGAGATCCTGATGGAATACTCCATCTACGACGCGATCCGCGCGGGCTTCAACAAGGTCGTGTTCATCATCAAGCCCGACATGAAGGAGCTGGTGGAGGACATCTGCGGGCGCCGCATCGCCCGGATGAAAGCGAACGACGGCTCGAACGTCGAGGTCGCCTACGCGTTCCAGGACTTCTCCAGCATCCCGTCCTGGTACAAGATCCCCGCCGAGCGTACCAAGCCCTTCGGCACGGCGCACGCGGTGCTCTGCGCGCGCGACGTGGTCAAGGAGCCGTTCGCCGTCATCAACGCCGACGACTATTACGGCGCGGACGCCTTCCCCACGATCTATGACGAGCTGTGCAAGCTGCCCGCCGAGGGCGCGGGCACGATGGTCGGCTACCGCGTCGACAAGACCGTCAGCGCCAACGGCACGGTCACCCGCGGCGTCTGCCAGACCAAGGACGGCAAGCTGACGAAGATCGTCGAGACCTTCAAGATCAAGCTCTATCCCAACGGCGACATCCGCGACGTCGAAAACGGCGAGGACAGCCCGCTCATCCCGCCGGAGACGCCGGTTTCCATGAACTTCTGGGGCTTCACGCCGTGGATCTTCGAGAAGCTGGACGACTATTTCACCGACTTCCTCAAGAACCTTCCGGCGGACAACATCAAGGGCGAATGCCTGCTGCCCTCGCTGGTGGGCGAGCTGATCGAGCAGGGCAAGATCAGCGTGTCCGTGCTGCACTCCAACGCGCGCTGGTTCGGCGTGACGTACAAGGAGGACAAGCCCGCCGTCCAGGAGGAGCTCAAGCGCCTGCACGACGCCGGCGTCTATCCGAATCTCCACGCATAATATCCGCAAAAATCGGGCAAAACGAGCACCGGGAGGTGATCGCTTTGCCCGATCGTTTTGACGACGGCGCCCCGGTGGACGAAACGCCGATGATGAACCCCTTCTTCGGCCAGCCGGACAGCACGTTCGACCTCGTCAACAAGTACGGCACCTACAACATCCAGCCCACCAGCGAGCAGGAGAACCCCTTCCCCGCCATCGCGCAGGGAACGCCCGCAGCATGGCGGGACAAGCATGTATCGAAGGACGAACTGGACTAAGCAAATGCTCTCCGCCATGCGGCGGAGAGCATTTGCTTATTTGGGCGCCTGCTTCATCGAAAGCGAGATGCGCTTTTTCTTCTCGTCCACGTCCAGCACCACGACCTTGACGATATCGCCCACGGCGACCGCCTCGCTGGGGTGCTTGAGGAACTTGTTGCTGACCTGCGAGATGTGCACCAGCCCGTCCTGATGCACGCCGATGTCCACGAACACGCCGAAGTCCACCACGTTGCGCACCGTGCCGGTGAGCGTCATGCCCTGCTTGAGGTCCTTCATCTCCATCACGTCCGTGCGGAGGATCGGGGGCGGCAGCTCGTCGCGCGGGTCGCGCCCGGGCTTTTGCAGCTCCTTGGCGATGTCGCGCAGGGTCGGCACGCCCACGCCGCACTCCGCCGCCGCCTTCTCCGCGCCGTAGGCGTTCAGCCGCGCGGAGAGGTCGGACAGCGCGCCGTTTTTCAGCGCGGCCTTGTCGCAGCCCAGCAGCTCAAGCAGCTTGTCCGCCGCGGCGTAGCTCTCGGGGTGGACGGCGGTGTTGTCCAGCACGTTTTTGCTCTCCGGCACGCGCAGGAAGCCCGCGCACTGCTCGAACGCCTTGGGCCCCAGCTTGCTGACCTTGAGCAGCTGCCTGCGCGTGGTGAACGCGCCCGTCTCCTCGCGGTAGGCGACGATGTTCTTCGCCGTCGTGCCGTTCAGACCCGCGACGCGCGTGAGCAGCGGCGCGGACGCGGTGTTCAGATCGACGCCCACGGCGTTGACGCAGTCCTCCACCACGTTGTCCAGCGCCTCGCCGAGGCGCTTTTGCGGCATATCGTGCTGGTACTGCCCCACGCCGATCGCCTTGGGGTCGATCTTCACCAGCTCCGCCAGCGGGTCCTGCAGGCGCCGCGCGATGGACACGGCGGAGCGCAGGTTCACGTCGAAATCGGGGAACTCCTCCGCCGCCAGCTTGGACGCAGAGTAGACCGACGCGCCCGCCTCGCTGACGATCATGTACGACAGCGCGCCGCCGACCTCGCCGATCAGCTCCACCGCCATCTGCTCCGTTTCGCGCGAGGCGGTGCCGTTGCCGATGGCGATGTGGGCGACCCCGTGGCGCTTGACCATCGCCTTGAGCGTGTCGATGGCGCGGCGCTTCTGCCCCGCGCCCTGCGTGGGATAGACCACCGCGGTGTCGAGCACCTTGCCCGTGGCGTCCACGACGGCGACCTTGCAGCCGTGGGCGTAGCCGGGGTCGAGCCCCATCGTGACGCGGCCCTTGACTGGCGGCTGCATCAGCAGCGGCTTGAGGTTGAGCGCGAAGTTGTGGATCGCGCCCTCCGCCGCCGCGTCGGTCAGCGCCGCGCGGATCTCGCGCTGGAGCGACGGCTCGATCAGGCGGTCGTACGCGTCCTCGCAGACGGCGCGCAGGAACGCCGTCGCGCTCGTCCCGGCCTTGACGAAGTTGCCGTAGATCGCGCTGAGGGCAAAGTCGCGGTCGCAGTCGACGACGACCTTGAGGAACTCCTCCTTCTCGCCGCGGTTGAGCGCCAGCACCTGATGCCCCTGCATCCGCGGCACGGTCTGCGCGAAGTCGTAGTACAGGCGGTAGACGCTGTCCTCCTCCGTCGCGGCGGCGGAGCGGACGACGCCCTTCTTCTCGAACAGCGTGCGCAGCGCCTTGCGCGTGGGCGCGTCGTCGGAGATGCGCTCGGCGATGATGTCGCCCGCGCCGGCAAGCGCGTCCTCGACCGTCTCCACGCCCTTGTCTGCGTCGACGTAGGGCGCGGCGAGGGTGTGCAGGTCGGGCAGGTCGCGCGGCTGGGCGAGGATGGCGTCCGCGAGCGGCTCCAAGCCCTTCTCCTTCGCCACGGTGGCGCGGGTGCGGCGCTTGGGCTTGTAGGGGCGGTAGAGGTCCTCGACCTCCGCGAGCGTCGCGGCGGCGTCGATGGCGGCGGCAAGCTCGTCGGTCAGCTTGCCCTGCTCGGCGATGGAGTTTTTCACGGTCTCGCGCCGCTCCTGCAGGGAGCGGAGATAGGCGAGGCGCTCCTCCAGCGCGCGCAGGGTGGTGTCGTCCATGGAGCCGTGCAGCTCCTTGCGGTAGCGGGCGATGAAGGGCACGGTGTTGCCCTCATCGAGCAGCTCGACCACAGCGGAGACGTGGGTCTCGCTGCGGCCGAGCTCTTTGGCGATGATTGAAATGATCTGATCCATAGAGTGTCCTTTTTCTTATTTGTGATAGAAGCGCTTGACCTCGTAGCGCGGTTCGCAGGTGACGTGGATGCCGAGGCTCTTGTAGAGCTGGACGTCCTCCTCCGAGATGATGACGGAGAAGTGGGCGTTCGAGCCGCTGAGCTTGTCGAGCTGCTTTTGCGCCAGCGCGGCCAGCGGGTTCGTCATGCCCGAGATCGCCAGCGCCAGCAGCACCTCGTCGGAGTGCAGGCGCGGGTTGCGGTGGCCGAGGTGGGCGGTCTTCAGGTCGGAGATCGGCTTGATGAGCATATCGGGGATGAGGTCGAGCTCGTTGGGGATGCCGCCCATGAGCTTCATCGCGTTCATCAGCATGGACGCCGACGCGCCGAGCAGATTGGAGGTCTTCCCCGTGACCATCCTGCCGTCGGGCAGGATCATCGCGCCGGCGGGCGCGCCGGTCTCCTCCGCCTTGGCGTTGGCGGCGGCGAAGGCGGGGCAAAGCTCGCTCGTGACCTCCGCCTTCTGCATGACCAGCTCGAGCTTGCGGATCATCTCGTCGTCCGCCTCGCCCTTGACGCGGGAGACCATCGCGTTGTAGTAGCGGCGCAGGATCTCCATGCGCGACGCCTGACGGCAGACCTCGTCGTCCACGATGCAGTTGCCCGCCATGTTGACGCCCATGTCGGTCGGGGACTGGTAGGGCGACTTCCCCTGCACGCGCTCGAAGATCGCGCGCAGGACGGGGAAGATCTCCACGTCGCGGTTGTAGTTCACCGTCGTCGTGCCGTAGGCGGCGAGGTGGAACGGGTCGATCATGTTCACGTCGTTGAGATCGGCGGTCGCCGCCTCGTAGGCGAGGTTGACGGGGTGTCCGAGCGGGAGGTTCCAGATCGGGAAGGTCTCGAACTTGGCGTAGCCGGCGGAGACGCCGCGCTTGTGCTCGTGGTAGAGCTGGCTCAGGCAGGTCGCCATCTTGCCGCTGCCCGGCCCCGGCGCGGTGACGACGACGAGGGAGTGCGAGGTCTCGATGTAGTCGTTCTTGCCGAAGCCCTCGTCGCTGACGATATGGTTCACGTCGGAGGGATAGCCCGCGATGGGATAGTGGCGATAGCTCCGCACGCCCAGCGCGTCCAGCCGCTTCAGGAACGTGTCCGCCGCGCCCTGCCCCGCGTACTGCGTCACCACGATGCTGCCGACGTACAGCCCCAGCGAGCGGAAGGAGTCCATCAGGCGCAGGCAATCGTCGTCGTAGGTGATGCCGAGATCGCCGCGCACCTTGTTTTTCTCGATGTCGTTCGCATTGACCACGATGACGATCTCGACGTCGTCGCGCAGCTGCTGGAGCATACGCACCTTGCTGTCGGGCTGGAAGCCGGGCAAAACGCGGGACGCATGGAAATCGTCGAACAGCTTGCCGCCGAACTCCAGATAGAGCTTGCCGCCGAACTGGGCGATGCGCTCGCGGATGCAGGCGGATTGGGTGGAAAGGTATTGGTTGTTGTCAAAGCCGATTTTTTCCATGGAAACCACATTCTCCCCCATAATATGAATATGGTAAATATTATAGCGCAGAAAAAATGTAAAAAAAGGCTTGACATTTTTATGTCGATGGGGTAATATACTCCATGCTCGGTTTGCGCGGTTAGCTCAGCTGGTAGAGCACATGCTTGACGTGCATGGGGTCACAGGTTCGAGTCCTGTACCGCGCACCAGAAAAACACCCGATTTCCTCGGAAATCGGGTGTTTTTCTTACTTTTTCAAGCAAGTACACTTTACCCGATTGAAGTGTCTTGTTGCAATTTGCAACAGTTTTTGGCAGCTTTGTTGCAAAAGTGTTGCAAATTGCAAGCGGGCGCAAACCCGCGTGAACAAAGGGCTTGCGGGGTGTTATGACCCCTTTTTCGGAACATTGTTGCAAATTCTCACCCGTTTGGGTGCAGATCGCCGTTATCCGGCGGCGTGACCCCCGGCGGCGAACGCCTCGCGGAGCTTGCGGGAGGTCTCCCCGGCTCGGGAGGCGCGGTCGTAGTGCGTGTAAATCTGCATCGTCAGCTCGACCTTGCTGTGCCCGGCGAGGTACTGCACCTCCTTCATGTCCATCCCCGCCTCGAACAGGCGCGTGATGAAGGTGTGGCGCAGGGTGTGGGCGGTGAAGTCCACGTCCGGCAGCTCGCGCCCGATCAGCCGCCACATGCTCTTGTACGCGGACACCGTGAGCGGCTTGTGGTTCTCCATGGCGATCACGAACTGCGAGTTCGAGAGCTTCTTGCGCGCCAGCAGCCACGCCTCCAGCTCCTCGGACAGCGGGATGGTGCGCTTGCCCGCGTCGGTCTTGGGGTAGTCGGTGATGGTGGTGCCTTGCTGCTCCATGACGGCGTTGTGGCAGACGCGGACGCACTTCGCGTCGAAGTCGATGTCCGTCCAGCGCAGCGCGACGATCTCCCCGCGGCGCATCCCCGTGTGCAGGGCGATGAGCAGGAAGGTGCGCGCCCGCTTGTTCGTCACGCGCTCCAGCAGCAGACGGCTCTGCTCCGGCGTCAGGGGGATCTTCTCCTCCGCCTTTCTGCCGCCCGCCTTGAGCATACTGCTCACCGGCGAGCGCAGGATCAGCCCGTTTTCCTGCGCGACCTTGAAGATGTTCCGCAGGATCACCAGCACCTTCGATTGCAGGCTGTAGCTCTTGCCCGAGAGCCTGTTCATCACGAGCTGGATCTGCATGGGCGAGATGCTGTTGACGGGCAGGCTGCCGAGATAGGGCAGGATGTGGATGTTCAGGACATACTTGATCGTGTTCTTGCTGTGCGAGCGGAGCGCGGGCTCCTTGTAGAGCTCGTACCACATCTGCGCGAAATGCCCGAAGGTCTCCTGATTGCCGACGTCCACGCCCGCCTGAATCAGGATCATCTCCTTCATCAGCTTCTCGTCCAGCTCCTTCTGCGTGGGCGCGCGGAGGTATTTGCGGCTGCCGTCGGGCAGGGTCACGGCTTTGGTGAAATAGGTATATTTTTTCTTGGAATCAGACACAAGGCGTCTCCTTTCTTATATTGCGCCCTGTGATACAGCAATGACAGTATATCACAGGTCGGGATGTTTGACAATGGCAAGGGGTCAAATGAGGCTTGCCCCGTCAAAGCGGGACGGCGGGACAAGTGACGCGGAACCGCGCTTATCCTGCGGGCTGTCTCATTTGCCCGCATACGCAAGTGATGCGCCGCGTCACTTGTCACTTGTCCCTCGGGGCAAATGACGAAAACCTTATCCTGACTGTTTTTTTCCATCATTTGTCCCTTTGCTGCGGGTCACACGGCGGATGCGCGTGCGGTCCCTTTTTCTTTGTCGGGGGATTTCAGCAGGAGCAGGCTCCATTGGCGCTTCCCCTCGCTGTAGGACTGGCGGTAGGCGATGAAGCCATCCTTTTTCAGCGCGTCCTTCGCGTTGCGCAGCGTGGTGCGGCTGAAGCCCGCGGCGGTCGCCTCCGATTCCAACCGCGTGACGGGCAGCTCGCCCTCCGCCGCTTCCAGCCGGTTCAGAAGCCAGCGCGTGCACTCCTCCCGCTTCGGCGCGGCGATCACGAACTGGGATTCCTGCTGGTACTCCCGATCCCGCTTCCAGCTTGTCCCCTCCGGTACGATCTGACCGTCGCCGTCGATGGAGAACAGCAGCGTTTCCTTCAGCGAGTCGTAGTTGTTTTTCTCGTTGCTCAGGTAGCGGACGCCCTGCTCCTCGGTGTAGCCCGCCATCATCACCGAGCGGGAGATGTCCCACAGGTCGGCGCTGTCCGCGATGCGGTCGCGTCCGAAGGCGCCCTTGCGCTTGTTGGTGTGGACGACGATGAGGAAGGTCGCGCCGGTCTCCTCGCCCAGCGAGATCAGCGGCGCGAGGCAGTCCCGCATGGCGTTCCGGCTGCCCATGTTCAGGTTGGGCGGGATGTAGCCCTGCACGGGGTCGAAGACGTACAGCTTATAGCGGCTGTCCCGCACAAATTTCTCCATCTCCTCGGAGCCGAACTTGAGGGAGCGGAGAAAGGCTTCCCCGCCCTCGGCGGAATCCACGGTGTAGATGTTGCTCATGGCGGCGCCCGCGAGGCTCAGCTTGCGCTTCAGCTTCTTGCGGACGCTGTCCTCGGTGGTCAGGAACGCGACCTCCATCGGCTCGCGCTCGTAGCCTTCCGGGTCGAGGATGCAGCGCCTGCCGGAGCTGAGCGCCGCGATGAGGTGGCACCAGAGCGTCGTCTTCCCGATCCCGCCGTCGGCGGCGAGCAGCGTGATCTGACCCTCCGGCAGCCAGCCGGGGATCAGCCAGGTCGCCTCTTCCTCCTGAAACTGCGACAGCGGCTTGAGGCGACCGCACAGTCCGCCGGCTTCGTCGGAATACCCCGGCCCCGACCATTCCCCGGCGACAACGGCGCTTCTGACGGCTTCCGCCAGAAAACGCACCGAATGACCTTCGGCAAGCTCTTTCAGGATGCGGGACAGGCCGACGCCGTGGTCGAGCAGATAGGCAACGTCGTCCGACTTGGCGGCGAGCAGCGCGTCAAGCTTCGGGTTGTTCACGGGATGCGCCACTCCTTCCGACTTTCACGCTCGCGCGGGTGGACGACGGTGTTGTCGTCGGACGCCAGATACGCCTCCAACGCCTCGATGGTCACAAGGTACTTCTTGCCCATCCGAACGCAGGGCACCTTGCCGGTGCGCAGCAGGGTACGGATGGCGTATTCGGTCAGCGCGGTCTGCGGATCGACGGTCTTGAAGTACGCCGCCGCGTCCTTGATGGTTCTCGCTCGAATCATACCGCCGCGCCTCCCTTCGTCGCCTTCGCGACCGACGCCAGATAGATATTCGTCACGTCGGCGCGCTCGTGCCCCAGCAGGCGGGACACGGCGAAGTGGGCGTCCAAGGCGGTCACGCCGCACTCGGTCAGCGCGTGGTACTTGAGCGCGGCGTAGGTGTGGCGCAGCCCGTGAAACGTGAGATTTGCCTCGCGCCCCTCGTCGGCAACGCCGTCGCGGTGCTTGAGAATGAACAGCTGCACACCGTTGATGGCGCGGTCAGTCGGCACGTCGTCCGGCACGAACAGCTTGTGCCCGCGCTCCGTGCGGTCGAGCATCGTTCGCAGGGCGAGGCGGACGCGCTCGTCCTCGATGGGGACGGTGCGAACCTTGCCGCCCTTGCCCTTGATGGTAACAGCGTCCTCGCGCAGAGCATCTTCCGCGATTGCCGTGTCGATGCGGAACACCTCGTGGATACGCAGACCGGCAAATCGCCCGAGGTACATGGCGCAGGCGATGTCGTCGCGGTTCTCTGCCACCGCCTTGCCGATCATGCGGTTGAACTCCGCCGCGCTCCACGTCCGATCCACGCCGCCGAAGCGCCGACGCTCCAGCTCCACGCCCAGCGCGTCGTTGTCGGGCAGGCGGTACTTGGCACTCTCCATCTTGTCGTGGAAGAAGCGGATGCCCGCGAGGTCGGTCTTTATGGTGCTCGCCGCTTTGCCGCTCTCCTGTAGGAACTCGATGTAGGCGACAAAGTGCTTGGCGCTGACGTTCGAGAGCTTTTGCAGGTGGAACGCCTCCGCGAGGTAGCGGCAGAACCGCTGCATCGCCTCATAGTAGCGGCGCTTGGTCTGGTAGCTGCCCTGCCGGTTGTGCCGCGCCAGCTTGTCCAGCTGGGCGAGCAGGGATAGATAAATGTTATATGTAGACATTGAAATCCTCCAAATTGATGGTAGTCGTTCAGCAAAAGGGCATACTCCGCCCGTTGGCATTTGCCGCCGTTTCCGTCCGGTTTCCCGGAAGCCGGCGCGTCAGAGCGGGCCGAAACCGCGTTGTTGCGGGCGTTCTCTTGCCTCGCCTTGGCGCCTGTCTCTGATTGAGTTTTGAGCATGGTCAGTACAAATGCCGCATCGGGAGTTATGCGTTCCCTTCGTCGTTCCTAAACCGAATCGCAAACCAGCGAAGCGTTTGTGATTCGGAGAGGAGGAGCAGCGCAGCGAATGAGCTTTCGCGCTTGCGCGGAAGCGAACGATGCGAAGCTTGCTCCGACGAGCGGCGGACACGACCGCTGAACTCGGCTGCGTCGATCACTCTGACTGATCGGCGCGTGTGTCCTTTGATCCGTCCGGTCGCGGATCGGGTGCGCGGGGTATTCCTGCGCCGCCGGAGATGCGCTCTGACCGCATCGGCACAGGAATCGAGAGCTTGCCGGGCTCCCTGGACGTTTTACGCCGTACCGTCCAAACGACGCGCGCTGTAGGAACCGCGCTTCCACGGTGAAACCGTGGGATTGCGGTTTTTCTCGCCCGCACGCTGCAACGAGAAATAAAGCCCATCCATGGTATCGCTGCGCTCCGCAGAGGGCAGCGACCCGCTTTCCTGACGTGACGGGTTGGCGGCCCGGCGCGTTTTGGTGCAGGTGCATACAAAAAGGCACGAAGAGACTACTACCCCCTTGGGGTTACGTTCAGTCTTCTCGTGCCTTTAATTCTTCCAGTCTTTTTGTTATTCGATCTTCTGAACAAAAAGACCACCCGGCTGCGCGCTCGGAGCAGCACGGAAACATGGTAATCGGTCTTGATATGGCATCAAGACGATCCAGCACATTCCTGCTGATTCGAGCATCGAACCAAGGCAGTCTTCCATTTTCTGTAAGGCCGGTGCATCACCAAAGCCTTACGTCTGGTACCGCGTATGCGGTGTAAACAATCAACAGTACCGATAGAGAGTCCTCTTGAGCGGGGCTCCGCTTCAGTACCTACGTACAAAAAATCATTACGTGTGCAATGCGAAAACCGTGGTTCTCGCGCAGGAGGCTTTCGCCAACTCCCGTAAACGGGACGCACAAAAATCAATAACAGAGTATATTATATACAAGATGCTGTGTTTGTCAATAGTCGTTTCACTAGATATAGAAAAATCCTTCCTGTTTTTCGGCGTATCAGCCGTAAGGCGCACTTTACACGCCTATAAAACGCCCATAACACGCCTAAGCATGAAACGCGCCGTTCACTCGGACGCTAAAACGCCTATAACACGCCTAATTTGCGGTGCCTTCTCGGTCTGACGGGAGCCAAAAGGGTATAGTTGTCCCTTGTCTCACAGCTCCGCCCTAAAAATGATCCGCCCTAAGAATGATCCGCCCTAAAAACGAGGTCATTGTACCACCTGAGCCCGCGCGTGTCTACCTGAAACTGTTTCAGGTAACTCCGAGTGGAAATACCCAGTAGCAAACGATCCTCTATATATGTGTTGAGCATAACACAGCGGCGAGGCTTTGTAAACTTGCAATTTTTGCAAGGGAAGAGACTACGCCCATCCCTTTACAGCAAACTGCATACCGTATCACGACAACTCGATTTTGCCGTGTTTCTCCTCGTATGCCTCAATCGCGTCACGAATCAGAATCAAAATCTCCGCGTTGGCAGAGCGGCCTTCATAGTCGGCAACGACGTGGAGCTTATGCAGCATTTCTTCTTCGATACGGATGGATAGACTCTTGATAGCCATAATAGCACCTCACAATAAATGCAGTATGGCTTTACTATAGGCACGTTATGTGTTAAACTCGTCATTATAGATACAAAATATATCTAATATGTGTTCATAGAGGCGAGGGATATGGAACAAAATCTTTGCTGCGCGATCATCGGGCAGCCGCCGATGCGGTTCCCGTGGGGATTTGACGAGGAAGACGAGGGCTGCAACGCGCTCAAGCTGGCGTTGGCGCAGAAGATCATGGAACTGCGGCAGCAGGGCGTGACGCGCTTCGCCGTGGTCGCGGACTATGGGATCGGACTATACGCCGGAGAGATCGTCAACGCCCTGCGCCGGACGGATCCGGATCTCTTGCTCTTCGTCGTGACGCCGCACGAGGAGCAGGCGACCAAGTGGGCGCCGTACCTGCGGGAGCGGTACTTCCAGCTCCTTGCCGACTGCACCATCATGGAGGCGGCGAGCCTCCGCAAGACACCGGACTGCGAGTACGGCGCCTACCGCAAGATCATCGACTATGCCGACATGGTGCTCGCCGTCTATGACCCCACCACCGCGCGCGGCGACGCCGTGGATCGCGCGATGGAGTATGTGAACGCGCACGGGCTGTCCATGATTCCGATTTCGCCGGAATGAGGAAGTGCAAAGAACTTTCATAACCAACCGACCCCGTCTCACGTTCACAGTGAGGCGGGGGCAGTTTCAAGGCGAATTATTGCTAAAACACGTTGAGCAACGGCGAAAGTTGTGGTATCATACAGTTTAGATATTTATATCTCGCGAGAAAGCAGGAGGACAGCCATGGATATGTTGTATACGGGACAACTAATCCAATCACGATTCTGCTGCAGAGGAATGGGTTCACTCGTGAGGTTTCGACCTACATTCGCACCCATAAGGGTGATTTCATCATTGAGGCTCGGGACGGTAATTGGCATTTGAACCCCGCACTGCTCACATGCACCAATACCAATGCTCGTACAGAAGCAGCCAGCGTGAAGTATAACATGCCGAAGCTGTTCATCAGTGACCAGACTAATTAACACCGGAGGGTAACATGAAAAAGATAGACGGATCACCAAAGAACCTGAAACAGCTCTTGCAAAACACTAAATACTCCATCCATTACTATCAGCGGGAGTATATGTGGCAGCGCAAGCACATCGAGGAGTTGATAGACGACCTCACGTCGGAATTTCTGGATTATTATCATCCGTGTGATGACCGGCGTGCGGTGCAGGATTATGGTGCGTACTTTATGGGATCTATCGTCCTTGCCGGGAGAGAGAACGCTATTATTGATGGCCAGCAGAGACTTTCTTCGTTGACACTGCTTTTGATGTACCTCAATAATCGCCTGCGGACGCTCGGCCAGAGCTATAGCATGATCGAGCAGATGATTTTCTCCGAGGCCTTCGGCACAAACTCTTTCAACATTAATGTTGAAGATCGTTATGACTGCATGAATGCCATTTTCAGCGACAAGACCTTTGATATTACCGATTGCGGTGAGTCTGTGAAAAACCTCTACAGCAGGTATGCAGACATTATCGATCTGTTTCCCTCTGATGATATTACGGACGACATGCTCCTGCATTTTTGCGATTGGCTTGCCGAGAAGGTTTTCTTCATAGAGATTGTAGCTACTACAGAACAGGATGCGCATAAGGTGTTCGTCACCATGAATGACCGTGGCCTGAGCCTGACTTCGACAGAAATGCTAAAAGGCTATTTGCTGTCAGAAATTAAGGATGACACAAGCCGGGAAAAGCTGAATGACTTGTGGAAGGACAAGGTTTTGGAGCTCAAGAAGGATGACGACAAGGGTGACGAAACTTTCATAAAAGCGTGGTTGAGAGCACAATACGCGGAGACCATTCGTGATACAAAAGCCGGAGCAGTCAACAAGGATTTTGATATCATCGGCGGCTCTTTCCATAAGTGGGTCCGTGATGAGCGTGAAAAGCTGGGCTTGAGAACGGCGGCTGATTATGATCAGTTCATTCGGAAATTCGCCAAGTATGCCGATGTCTATATGAAGCTCCGTGCGGCTGAGGGAACCTTTGTGGAGGAAACAAAGTATGTTTTCTATAATGCGCAGGTGAACTTTACCTTGCAGGCGCAGCTGCTTTTGGCTCCGATCTGTTTCGAGGATACTTGGCCTGTTATCACGGAGAAGATGAATCTTGTTGCGCGGTTTGTGGATCTTCTGATCATGTCCCGTGTGACGAATTACCGGTCCGTTGATTACAGCACCATCAAGAACTATGTTTTCAATGTCACGAAGGATATCAGAGGTTGCGCGATACCCGATTTGAAGATGCGCCTCATGCAGCAATATCAGAATCTTGCCTATGATCCTGCCACGGCTTTGCCAGAGCTACGCCTGAACAGCTTCACCAAGAAGTACATCAAAAACATGCTGGCGAGGATCACCGGTTTCATCGAGGAACAGACGGGAGTGGCATCCAACTACTGTAATTATATGAACGCCCAGACCAAGAATCCGTTTGAAATCGAGCATATCATCACGGACCATTATGAATGGTTTACCTCGGAATATGCCGATCAGGAGGATTTCAGGCGCTGGCGAAACAGCATCGGTGGGCTGCTCCTTCTGCACAAGAGCATCAATGCCAGCCTTAATGATTCCAAGTATGACTTTAAGCTGTCGAAGTATTGCTCAAACGAAGGGAACATCTTCTCGGAGTCTCTTGGCGCTCAGGCCTATCAGAACAATCCGCGCTTCATAAAATTTATGAACGACAATGCACTGCCTTTTAAGCCTTATGACACCTTTGGCAAGGCGGAGATTACCGAGCGGATACTGCTTCTGGTGAAGCTCGTGGGTTTGGTTTGGAATTCTGAGATGTTTGCGTAAAATGCAAGAGAACGCGATGATGCTCTGGAAAGGAAGCAAGGAATATGATGTCGGATGAACTGAAAACAATTGTCGATCTATTGAACCAGCAGGGAAAGATGGCATTCCTCGAAGGTGCAACGGAGGAACAGATTTCACAATTCGAAAAAGAAAATGAGATCATACTTCCTGAGAAGTACAAGGAGTGGTTGCGCTTTTCCGATGGAGGCGAATGCTTCCTTCCTGCGGGAGTACAATTCTATGGCATTGCGCACAAGCCGCTGATAGACGTTAATGAGAACGACAGGCCGGATGATAATTACATTGTCATAGGAGCCTTAGCTTCTGGTGATCCTGTATTGTGTGAAAAGGCAGGAGAAAAAATCGCAATATTTGATCATGAAACCGGTAGCATCGATGACGATCTGGTTTATGATGATTTCTTTGCTCTCTTAAACGACCTTTATGACCTGCTTGGTATAGGAGAGTGATCCTATGTCAAAAACGAGTATAAAGGAAAGAAATAAGGCGATTAGGCTTGCTTGGGAAAGAGAGCAGGGATTAGTTTCAGAAGGAAAAGGGACAAGGGATTGGACGGAGGCGCAACAGAGGGATATTCTTGATCCGGACAAAGGAAAAGCCTATGACGATAATGGGCGAGCTTTTGAAGGTCAACATATGAAGAGCGCTGCGGAATATCCTGAGTATCAGGGAGATCCAGATAACATACAGTTCCTTACAAGAGAAGAACACTTGGAGGCTCATAAAGGTAGTTGGCAAAACCCAACAAATTGGTATTACAATCCGGAGACTAAAGAGTTCGTAGATTTTGGAGAGAATAAGCCTACTCCTTGTGAGAAAATTCAACTCTCTGATCCTATAGCGGTTCAAATGGCCTCGCCAGTGGCCGAGCAGGATGGTGTGGAAACTGTAAGAGAACGGGAGGCTTCTTCAGAGACATCAGACGAACCTGACAGCATTCCAACAAAAAATGAAACAAGAAAAATGGCAACGTCTGCAGCAGCAAAGGAAAGAAGAATACAAAAAGAGGATCGTAGCTTTGGCGACAAGCTGTTAGGCGTTGTAGATGCTATAAAGGGATTTGGTGAACGACATCCCGTCATAGCTGGGATAGCGAAAGGCGTAGGGATTGTCGGAGGGACGATTGTTGCGGCAGTTGTACATGAAGCAGTATCTGGCAATGGTTCATCTGGTAAAGGTTCAAGCAGAAGCAGTACGAATTACTATCCTTCTTCTGGTCGTGAAGATAACTACGATAGCTCATCAGAACCAGAAGATGATTATTTTGAACCGTCTACAAAAAGAGATTATCCAGACGAGCGCGCCTCTCCTGATGAACATACTGTACCAGCGCATGGCCAACACTACCATACGAAGGATGGTGTGATCTGGAAGGAAAAGGAATCATACCAGCGTGGTGGAAAACACGAGGATGATTAATGTAAGCACACATTTTAATGTTTCTATACCTTTTAATTATCCTTGAACGATTTAATTTTTCCTTGGCTCGCACTGTCGCCGGTGCGGCTGAGGCGCTGAGACGGACTACCATCCGTCCGATTTTATTTGGGTGCTGTGCAAGGACAAGCCCTCGTACCGTGCGGGCAAGGTGCAGCTCATCGACGCGAGCCATTGCTTTGAACCGCGCCGCAAGTCCATCGGCACAAAGCGCAACGACATCACCGACCTCTGCCGCAAGCTCATTACCGAGGCTTACGGCACGTTCGAGAACAAGGTTTACGGCGATAAGAACGGCGTCTACTGCGAAAGCAAGATTTTCGACGCCGTTGAGTTTGGTTATCACAAGATCGTTGTGGAGCGCCCCCAGCGTGACGAACAGGGAGAGATCGTCAAAAAGAAGGGCAAGCCCGTAGCGGACAGCGCCCTGCGCGACACGGAGAACGTGCCGCTGAGCGAGGACATTGACGCCTATTTCGAGCGCGAGGTGCTGCCCTACGCGCCGGATGCGTGGATCGACAGCGGCAAGACCAAGGTGGGTTTTGAGATACCCATGACGCGGTATTTCTACGAGCACCGCGCGCCGGAGAAGTCGGAGGGCATCATGGCGCGCATTACGACGCTGGAAGCGGAGATTGCCGCTTCGCTAAAAGAGCTGTTTGGAGGAGAACGCTATGGCAGTACAACCGAATATAAGGAATTGCTACTTAAGTCGAACATAGCAGGTATTCTTTCCGCTGCCCTCGCGACGGAGCTCACCGGACTCGACGAGTTTCCGCAGCGCCCCTTCAACGGAGCTGATGCTGAGGGCGGGGCACAGCTCTCGAATATCCTGTTTGGTGAAGCGCCCGATTTTGTTCTCCGTTGCCATGCGTACCGTCTCCAGCGCGGGGAGCTTTTGTTCCACAAGCGCGAAACGATCCTCAAAGTCCTTATACGCGCCAAGGATCGTTCCGAGCAGGTACTTGATAAACGGAACAGGATCGTCCGTCCCCTCGTGCCAACCGTCCTGAGAGGCGCCGAGGGCATCGTAATACAAGTCCTTGTTCTTGGCGATCTTGGCCTCCAGCGAGATATACTTTCCGACATAGAAGCCGTTCCGATAGAGCAGCAGCGTCGTAAGCAGTCGGCTCATGCGACCGTTGCCGTCATTGAATGGGTGGATGCACAGGAAGTCGTGGATAAAAACAGGGATGGCAATGAGCGGTTCAAGCTCCATGTTCCCGATAACACGGTTGTACTCCTCACAGATGCGGTCAATCGCCGGCGGCGTCTCATAAGGAGCCGGCGGAGTAAACAGGATTTCCACATGACCGTCCGAATGGGTGGCGCTGATATAGTTCTGCACGTTCTTGGTCTTGCCTGCGATCGGGTTGTTCGTCTGACTGTAGAGGATTTTGTGCAGCTGCAGGATATAGTTCCTCGTGATGGGGATGACGTCAAAGCTCTCGTGAATGATGGAGAGGACGTCGCGGTAGCCGGCGATCTCCTGCTCGCTTCGGTTCCTCGGAGTTGTCTTTTCCGCTACAAGCTGCCTGATCCGGGTATCTGTGGTGACGATGCCCTCAATCGCGTTAGATGCCTCGGTGCTCTGGATCTTGGCGATCTCCACGAGCTTTTCGAGCTCCTGCGGACGCTGTTTCAGATAAAGCTCCTGCTTGCCCGCTTCTTTATAGATTGCCGCCACCAAGCCGAGCATCTCGGAATCCCATTTCCACTTTCCAATCTCGGTGTAGTTGAAGTTTCGCATTCCCTCACCGCCTTTTAGACTCCCTTAAATTTTATCCTAATTTAAGGGAATTGTCAAGCCTTTCAGGTTAAAAAGCTGCCTCATAAAATACGTGCATAACAATACGCAAGTTCTTGACGTGTGCGCTATAATATAGCTGTCAGCGAGGAGGCGTGGCTTTTCCTTGCTTACTGCACCATATTGAAAAGTGGGGGTATAGAAGTGATTATTCTTATAACAGGCAAGTTTTGAAACTTGCTCGATTGCATCATGTCAATTATGTGCTTATTGACGACCATTATGATATATCTCTTGCTTCATCATTGCCGTGTGGATAAAATCTGGGTATTCAGCTTGAGTCATGGTCAATATCCAAAAACAAGGAAGGTGCCAAGATGTTTTTCTTCAAAAGAACGAACATAAACGACGCGGTGGACGAGTGCAGGAGAACGCCGGACGCGGTTCTGCTGGATGTGCGGGAAGCGGACGAGTTCCGAGCCGGTCATATCGCGGGCGCTGTGAATATCCCGCTGTCGAGCATCCAAACGATCCGTATCCCGAAGGACAAGCCCCTGTATGTGTATTGTCTCCGCGGCACGAGGAGCAGGCAGGCGGTCGGCGCGTTGAAGCGGATGGGCTACGAGAACGCCAGAAGCATCGGAGGGATCGCCTCTTACAAGGGGCAGATAGAGCGATAACGATCAAATAAACATGTGACGGAGGGAGAGAAACCATGCAATTTCTGATCAAAGCCTATGACGGCGCAGGTATGCTGGAAAAGCGGATGGAAGTCAGACCGCGCCATCTGGAAGGCATGAACAAGCTAAGCGAACACATCATTTGCGCGGGCGGGCTGCTGGATGACGAAGGGAAAATGAAGGGCTTCGCGCTCATCATGGAGTTTGAGAACAGAGCAGCCCTCGACGCCTATTTGTCCTCCGAGCCTTATATCACGGAGCACGTCTGGGAAAAGGTCGAAGTCGAGACCATGAACGTTGTCATTGTAAACGGGCGAAAGGTCGGAGCATAAAGGTTAAAGCAGAGATACGATCCAAAAATCGGCAGATTTTCAAGTGTGGTTGAAATCTGCCGATTTTTTGTTGACCGCACCTCTCTTCTCGGCTATAATATAGTAGACCTTAAAATCAGCCGAAATCTGTTCAGGTGGTGCGTTATGGACTACATCAGACGACACATGGAGAGCCGCATCCTGGAGCTCAGCCGATCCTACGGCGCGATCCTGCTGACCGGTCCGCGGCAGGCGGGTAAAACGACCATGCTCCGAGAACTTGCGGAAAAGGAGAACATCGGGCGCGGGTATGTGACGCTGGACGACCTCGCCGAGCGCGATATGGCGAAAAACGATCCCGCGCTGTTCCTGCAGCTCCACAAGCCGCCGATGCTGATCGACGAGTTGCAGTACGCGCCGGAGCTGTTTACCTATATCAAGATACACGTTGACAAGCATCAGCGTCCCGGCGACTTCTGGATGACCGGATCGCAGATCTTTCGCCTCATGCGGGGCGTGCAGGAATCACTGGCAGGGCGTGTGGCGTTGCTGCATCTATCGCCCCTGTCCCAGCGGGAGATCACCGGCGCGCCTTGCGTACCGTTCACGACGGACATGGAGCGCCTGCTCGCCGAGCGGGACACGATCCAGCCCGTCACCATGCCTGAGCTGTTCGCTCGCCTGTGGCGCGGTTCCATGCCGGGGCTCGTCAGCGGACAGACGCCCGACCGGAATATCTTCTACTCGTCCTATCTCTCCACCTATGTGGAGCGCGACGTGCGGTACATTTCCGGCAGCGTGGACGCGCTGAAATTCAACCGCTTCGTCACCGCCGTTGCTGCCCGCTGCTCTCAGCTGCTGAACTACAAGACGCTGGCGGACGACGCGGACATCGACATGCCCACGGCGAAGAACTGGGTTAACATCTTGGAAACGCTGGGGATCATCTTCCTGCTGCACCCCTACTCCAACAACGTCCTCAAGCGCACCATCAAGACGCCGAAGGTGTACTTCTACGACACCGGCTTGGTCTGCTATTTGACGCGCTGGTCGTCGCCGGAGGTCGCCGAGAGCGGCGCCATGAGCGGCGCGCTGCTGGAAAACTTTACCGTGTCGGAGATCGTAAAGAGCTACCAGAACGCGGGGCTGGAGCCGTTCCTCTACTTCTACCGCGATCGCGATGCCAAGGAGATCGACGTCGTTCTGGAGGGTGACGGCAAGCTCTGCCCGCTGGAGATCAAAAAGACCGCCCTGCCGGACAAGCGCCTGACCCGCGTGTTCGGCGTGATCGACAAGGGCCCGCTCCAGCTCGGCACCGGCGCGGTGCTGTGCATGGCGGACAAGCTCAGCGCCTTCGACAGCAGCAATTTGATTGTGCCGATCTGGATGATATAGGAGGATGAACCATGGCAAACATCGGAGTGATCTACATTCTGACGAATCCCTCGTTTCCGGATTACGTCAAAATAGGATACGCGGACGACATCGACAAGCGGCTCCAACAGCTCAATCGGAGCGAATGCATCCCGTTTGCGTTTCGCGTCTATGCGACCTATGAGGTCAATTCTCGACTGTCCGATTTGAAGATTCACAGTATCATCGACAAGTTGAATCCGAACCTGCGCTCCATTGAAAACTTCAACGGAAAGCAGCGTGTGCGCGAGTTTTACGCCATGTCACCGGAGGATGCGTACTCTATTTTGGAGGCGATTGCGGAGATTCACGGTTGCGCGGATCGGCTGAAGCGAATCGACATGGATGACGCGCAGCGGCAGGCGGAGGAAACAGCTCAGGAAATCAACGAGGAGCGCAAGGAGCGGCAGTCGCCGTTCCGGTTCTCCATGTGCAACATCAAGCCCGGCGAAACAATCGAATACTGTTATAATCCCGAAGTGAAATGCGCGGTTGTGGACGACAAAACGGTTTCGTATCAGGGGCAAGTCTATTCGCTCTCCGCCTTGGCGCAGCTCTTGACCGGCAGTAAATACTCCGTTGCCGGTCCCCGGTATTTCAAGTATAAAGGCGAATGGCTGAACGACATACGCCATCGGCTGGACGGATGATCCGTAATCTAATGTATATTAGAGAGCATCTTGCCTGAAGGATCCTCATGGAGAATCAAGGTATTGAGAGGGTGTAAATTGTGTTTTTAATAAGATTATGGGATTAAATAACGCCGACAGAGTACATATGCATTTATTACTCTATACCACTTCATCGATCAAAAATCAACGGGTGATGGAAGAACTATGATTTTCATTATTGACGGATGATTACGATTACCAAACGAGTTTAACTCATTGGATTTTGAGGAATTGTCGCATCGTGGAAGTTGAAAGAAGATGGTGGAAGATGGGCGCTGTTGGAGGCCGATGGAAGAAGCCGCAAAGCCTTGCAGCAGCTACGGATTTTGCCCGTGACCTCCCCAAAAATGTCCGTTGCGCCTGCCATTGCGGGAAAAACCGATTTTGGGAGGCCACCCTGGATTTTGGAGGCCAATTGGAGACCAAACGCAATTTACATCTTATCACTACACCAATTTTGATACTCTACAGGTTGGTTCATTTTTCATCGACAAATCTATTTTATGGAGATGAACAACATGACAAGAAAAGAACTGAAGACCCTGCTTCGCGACTATCCGGACGTAGTGTCCCTTCCAGAGCTGTGTGCCATGATGGGCGGCATCGGCGACAGTACGGCTCGGAAGCTGCTGCGCAGCGGTCGGATCAAATCCCTGATGGTCCGCTCAACCTATTACATCCCCAAGAAGTGCGTGATCGATTATTACCGATCCCTGAAGAAACAGCCCTTGCTCCAGATAAAGGTCGCTCGTGAGATCAATATTTGTTGTGGGTTCAACTCCCAGCAGGCTAGATGCAGGACAGAATGAAGACAGGAATGACCGTCATTATTGCTGACGGTCATTATGCTTTTGACCCTCACTACAGCTGAGGGTCACTTTTCTGAAAAACGATAGTGGGAATCAGGATATGATAACTCGTCGAAAGGTCTGATACAACAGGCGGCCTAAGTTGAACTTAGTCCGTCAAACTGTGCGGGATAATTCAGGGTAAACCACTGCCCTGATTCGAGGCACTGGTCCAAGGCGATAGAATGAATAAAGGCATGCTGTCGTCGCCATAACCGACGGCAGACCCTCGCTTGAAACGAGGGTGCTTCCAAGCCCTGTATTGAATTAAGGGCTTGGGTCTCAAGTTTGAGTTTTTTGATCTTTTTGAGTTTCCAATGGAAACTTCTTGAATTCTCTTTTGGAAACATCAAGATGTTTCCAAAATGCGAACATCTGGAAGTCCCTATCTTAACTATCGAGAGTTTTTTCGCGGCGTTTAGTTTTATACCCATTTATACCCATAGCGTTTGGGTATAAATGGGTATAAACAGAAGCAGGGATGTCATTTGAACTGACATCCTTGCTCCTTTGGACACTGTCCGGTTTATATCATCCAAATCGGCACGATCAGATTATCCCTGTCGAAGGCGCTGAAATGATCCGCCATGCAGAGGATCGCGCCGGTGCCGAGTTGGAGGGGCGACTTGTCGATCACACCGAAAACACGGGTCAGGCGTTTGTCCGGCGCGGCGGTTTTCTTGATCTCCAGTGGCAAGAGCTTCCCATCCCCTTCAAGAACCACGTCGATCTCCTTGGCGTCCCGGTCACGGTAGAAATAGAGATACGGCTCCAGTCCCGCGTTCTGGTAGCTCTTCATAATCTCCGACACGGTGAAGTTTTCGAGCAGCGCGCCGTTCATCGCGCCGCTCTCAGCTACTTCCGGAGAAGACCATCGGGTCAGATAGCAAACGAGGCCAGTGTCATAGAAATACACCTTCGGCGTCTTGATCGTGCGTTTCAGCACATTGTTGGAATAGGGATGCAGCAGGAAGATGATACCCAGCGTTTCCAAGATATTGACCCAGGCTTTTGCAGTCGGCATGTCGATATCTGCATCCTCCGCCAGCGCGTTATAATTCAGGAGCTGGGAGCAGCGTGCAGCAACGGCTGTGACGAAACGGTTGAACTTCAGGGCGTCGACGCTGCCTGAAAGGTCCCGGACATCGCGCTCCACATAGGTGGAGAGGTAGGACGAGTAGAAGATATTCCGATCCGGTGTCTGCCCGCTGACCAGCCCGGGCATTGACCCCTTCCACAGGCGGGCAAACAACTCCGGCGTGGTGACCGGCTGAATCTGATCCTGCTCGGCCAGCAGACGATCCAGATTTGTCGTAAAGGGTACGCAAGGCGCTCCGATGATCTCCCGTTGAGAAAGGGGCGACATGTGCAGCAGTGCAATACGACCTGCCAGCGATTCCTGTACGCCCCGCATGAGGCGGAAGATCTGCGAACCGGTCAGCCAGAAGTCACCGGGATTGTGGTGCTCATCGATATGGATCTTGATATAAGTGAAGAGTTCCGGGGCGTACTGCACCTCATCGATGAGCACGGGCGGCCTGTGGAGCTGAAGAAACAGGGCAGGGTCGTTTTTTGCCATGTCCCGCTCGGTGAGGTCGTCCAGCGTTACATATTTTCGACCGATACTCTCTTTCTCCGCAAGAGAGCGAAGCATGGTCGTTTTGCCAGCCTGACGCGGTCCGGTCACCAGGATCGCGGAGTAGGACTTGCTGAGTTCGAGGATGCGGGATTCCATGTGTCGGCTGATGTATCCCATAAAGCACACCACTTTTCGGCTGATTTTGATTCTGACTATATTATTGCCGAAAAACGCGGATCAGTCAACAGAATATCGGCAGATTTTCGAATTGTTTACAAATCAGCCGAAAAAGATGAGGTGGCGATTCGTTACCTCATCTCCTCACCCGAGTTGTGTTTAGCGCAGGGCAATTATCGAAGTGGGTTACTTAAAATAACCCACCTATGGACCCATCGGAGGTCGTTATTACCGATCCCCGCGGGAACAAACCTTCATCTTTCTTCGAAGATAGTTTGCAGATGCGACTTCTGTCCCCATGGGATGAATCGCCCCATGGGGACAGACCGAATTACCGTCGTTTGCTGTCCTTTCTTTACCCAACGCTTCTTATATTTGAAATGCAAGATTTCAATCAGCATTACTGTTTAGAATCGGGATGTTGTTCTTGTTCGAAATAATAAAGGCGTCTCTCTTGCTTGAAATCGGTTTCATAGTGGCTAGGATCTTATGCTGTGTTTCCGGCGACCAGTATATTTTCAGTTTTTTTCGTGCCCGCGTTATTGCTGTATAGAAAATATTATGGGTAATGAGCTCCTCTATTTCATTGGTTACAATTACTTTCACAGAGTTGTACTCCAGACCCTGTGCTTTATGGATGGAAATTGCGTATGCTACCTGGAACGGGACTACCTCATCGCTCCGTTTTTCACGTGCGTCATCATCTACATAATGATTTACAGAAAAACGAATCATGGAGTGCCCTGGTACTTTACAATCAAGCAATTCAAAACCGGCTGCCATTGCCCCAAATTCGTTCAACGCCATATCAACTTCAACATCAAACTGAATGTTACTCACAGTTTTTTTGATGCCTCGAATCCATCCCTTAAGATTGTTATATAACGTGGGATAGAATCGGTTCTGTTCGTTAAATATCACCGGATCCCCGACCTTGTAGATCCATGAATCCCAATTAACCGCCTGGTGTGGATTGTCGTTCTGCAAAAAGCGGTTTATATTGTTTATTCCGTACAGCCCATCATAGTTTAAGCACAAGATTACTTCGTCTTGATCTTCTTGTACAAAAACACTGTCATCCAATTCTGCCGCATAATGCTGCATGGCAATATACTCTTCTGTCCGCTCATCTAAAAGACGAACTTTATTCCAGAGTTCTACCATCCCGCTTTGTTTGCTCCGATACGGGGTGTTTAGTTCATAGCTGATTTCTGGCTCCAGAAAATAACGTGCCAAAGAAAACCAGTTTCCGAGTTTTATAGATCTGATCTGATACACATCACCTACAAGTACAAGTAATCTACAACGTAGTTTTCGAAGCAATTCCTTCATAGCGAAGTTATCAACAGTGCTACACTCATCTATAAAAACAATATCATAGCTGCTATTTGTAACCAATGCATCACAACTCGCTATTGTGCTGAATTGACAGTTGGTAACTTTAATCTGACGACGAAGATTTTCCTTTGCTGGGTTTGTATTTGCCAGGTAAAGCTTATTCGAATCTGCAAAAAATGATGAAATATGCTTGATAAGCGTTGTTTTTCCTGTTCCTGCCGCACCATAGATCATAGCAATATCATAATCGTCAAATAACCTGAGCAAGATTTCTTTTTTCTCTTCGCAGTCAACTTCCGAATTGGATTGCAGCCAAGATGCAATAGCATTGTGATAACCTGCAAGACCGTTTCCTCTCCGCGACATCAGGTTTTTAATAATCTCAATAGTGTCCAATACGTAACCGTTGATAAATACACGATCTTTTTCAACGTTTAAGCTTCGTATAGGCACGTGTTTGGGAATCAAAAGAGAATTAAATCTATTTGACAGTTTTGTGACATCACCAATGTATTCAACATCTTTGATCGGGGTAAAAAGCTGTACGTTTTGTTCCGTGTTGATCCGTATTCTGCGTGATAGGATTTCATGCTCTCGGCCTTCACTGCTAATACACGAAAACACGTCAAACAGTAACGGATTGTGAAAAACAAGCGATGCATCAAACGGCATATCATCAAATGGAATACACTCATTCCATAACGACAAATATGAAATCCAGTTGTTCGGCCGATCGGAAATCTGGTGCTTCATAATCTGGTGACGCATCCTCAGCAGCAAATAACGAAGAATGTTGCCGCCTCGTGCTTTGCGAATAATTAGTTGTCTACAATGGTCCAATGAAAGGAATAGATTGTTAGAACTACTCAACGACTGAATCTTGCTCTTGATAGACTTATAGTATCCGTCATCTGCGACGACCAATTCTGAGATGCTCATTCCAGAAGCAGTGAGAAATTCCATCATTGCATTGTACTCTTTTGTTCCTGTTCCAACTTTTTGCATGTTAAGTATTTTTGGCTCAGTCACAAATTCTATGGGATGACGGATTCTCTACATACTCCGTCCGGCTGTAGTCGAACAGCTTGAGGAAGAAGTATTCGTCATCAGGATAGCCGTAAGCCCTGCGGCGGACAG